>SWCD01023724.1_pt1 | contig 38761 bp, 27 predicted proteins | sample 4693011 | NCBI WGS metagenome assembly SWCD01 (sample SAMN10267278, study PRJNA491770) | bioreactor metagenome | isolation source: DHS bioreactor inoculated with marine | place: Japan: Omine Ridge, Nankai Trough
AAAAAACAAATGCTCCTTAAGTTGCCCACCTAAATTGCTACGCCACTGAGCATCCTCTGTCTTGGCCGTCCCCTCACCAGGGAAAAACAATTGATACTGCGATGCCAGATACTCAGCTATTGAGTTGTAACTATCCGGATCGAGAATTGAGGCAGCACCTTCAGGAGGCTGGAACTGATACCGTATTAACACTTGGCCAAGAAAGTCCTGCATGCTCTTGCGGTGTTCACTAATAATACTGTTTTCGTCAAATGTTGATTGAAACACCTGGCTGGCATATTGTGCCAGTGCGACTTTTTCATCGCCACTTCCTAACGTTGCCGATGTACCTACACAAACAAGTTGCTCTTTGGGTATATCCAACCTTGCTTTCAGGCGTCGTAACAAACAGGCCAGATCTGTACCTTGCGCGCCATCGAAGGTATGCAATTCATCCACCACCAGATATCGCAAAGTCTCTGAGCCATTGTGCTGCCATAGTGGCCGATCCTTAGGCCGCATCAATAAATAGTCGAGCATCTTGTAGTTAGTCAGCAGGATATCCGGCGGATTATTACGCAATGTATCTTTATCGGTGATGACATGATGTTCACTCATGACTTTATTTGGCGACTGTTCTCCTTCACCGACAAACAAACCAACACGAACCTTGTCCTTAAGTGCATCAGCAGCATAAATTGTTTCAGCAAAACGCTTGGCCTGGTCTGTGGCCAGCGCATTCATCGGGTAAATGATAATGGCTTTAATGCCAGGCCCGGGATTACGCTGACAGTGGTCTAATAACGGGTAAAGAAAACATTCTGTTTTACCAGAACCCGTACCAGTCGCGATAATTGTTGAACGGGGTTGCTGATCAGAACGTAATCGTTCGAATGATTGCTGCTGATGAAGGTATGGCGGAAAAACGGTTTTAATGTTGGGAAAAAAATCTGTACCTGCCGTGCCCTGTTCAAAGGGAAGACTTAGGGAAAGATACGGTCCCTTATATAGATTACCCGGCTGCTCAACAAAACGTCGGAAGATGCCCTGAAAAAAAGGTGACGGGGTTTCGAAACCAGTAACAATAAAGTTCTTTAAGCCTTCGGTAATGTCGTGTGCTAACGCGCTGGGTAACATTCAGGTCTCGTTATGCTGATTCTGTTTTATTATTCTTGAAACGTTCTTCGAAAACTGCCCAGGCAACCTTGTAGTCTTCTTCGCGGTCACAGCGATCGAACGGCGCAACATAGGTAATGGTTTTTTGCCTTGGTCCACCGGGCAAGGTATCATCTTCTTTTGTTTGGATAATTTTGGTACCTTCTGTTAAGTCACGCACATCTTCCCAGCCAACGTGTTTCTTTTCCTTATGGCCATCGGGATAACAAATCAGGCATGGAGATTCATTACGATTCGCCTTACGCGACAGTCCAACACCAACTAAACCTTTACTAACCGTAAACACAACACGTCCATTGTCGTCATACCACGTATCAGCTTCATTTTGCTTCATCACGGGAAATTGAACGCGATAAATAGAAATCAACTCGTCTAAGTCTATACCACAAGTCATAGCTGCAAGCACATCAATCTCGACTAATGCCTGACGTCGAGTATAAAGTGTATATAACGAATTATTTTTGTTCCATTTTCTACTTTGTCCTTCAAATTTCATTATTAACAGTCGTTTATCTGTCTTCGTCCAACCAACATATAGATATTCAGATTTCCAACATTCTTTCCAAAGTGATTCGTATGCCTCTGTTAAACAGTTAAGCATAAGCACACGAATAAAAGCATGTGAATTTATTTCTCTATCACTCGAGATAAATATCTGCCCAACATTGCTATCAAGAAAGTCGCTCTTCCTGCTTAACTTAACCCAATAGTCAAATACAAGTGAACAAGTTATAAAAGCGGTGTTTAGCAGATATTCAGTATCTTGAAAACAACTCGAAACAACTGAATTAATATGCACTGGCCCTGGTGGGATAATAGCCGAAATAAAGGTACGTTCTTGTGAAAGATTAAGCCTTCGCCGATGAGCTAATCTATACTTTGAAGTCATTTTCACCTTGTGCTCCCAACTTATTTCTGGGACCCCACGAGAAAATAGCTGGTTGTCCAAATTCGGGATGTAGTTACTTCTTGGCAAATAATTCTTACCCAATGATTCTATATCAATAGAATCATAAGCTCTATGCGTGTCACAGACACTGCGAGGAGTTTGATAAAATGGAGTTGCAACAAAAATATGTGGCCCAGAAAAAACCAGTTTCGAAAGAGTATCTGGGAATTGAGTTTTTCTAATAAGAGTTTTATTAATTTCGGCCTTTTTTTCTTCAAATAGCCTTGTGGAAATATATTTTACTTCTTTGAGGTCACATAGTTTATCTATACCTTTAACCAATTTTACCGTGGAAGTTAATAACTGATTTGCGTGAATAGATGGCAACACACTATATCTAACGGGAACATCATAATCATTAAATACATCTTTTAACTTTCGAAGACGGTCTTCAGTAATAATAACAATCCTATCTTTATGCCCCATCAACTCCCATTTTCCTTCATTATTCTTCAGACCAGGAACAATTCCATCACCACTATGCAAAAAACATTGATCTATAGTTACTGGGTGAAACAAATTAGATATTGATGTAATACATATTTTTTCACTAGAGCGACGAAGTATCGATAACTCAAATTTCTTTTCATTACCTACATCTTTAAATAGATCTTTTTCATTTTGAAAGGCGAACCAGTATTTTAAACGGGGGTAGATTGCAGAACGAAATTCACCGCCTTTACCATCTGTAAATATACCCTCATCATGTATTAGTCCTATCACTCCATTGTTATCACAGATATACCAACTTTGCGGGAAGAAATATTTATATAAATTTGGCTGAATACCACTTAATTCCTTATAATTTTGAATTGATGTGAGAAATTGCTGAGTTGCTTGAGATGTCTCCAATTCTGAAAACCAATCTCGTCTTAAATTAGAATACTGAAGAAATGCTCTTTCACGCTCGTTTGATAATGCTGCCGAAGACAACCCTCTGATTTCGAAAAGCGGATAATAATCTCCCATTATTCCTGTTTCTTTCCATTCGACTTTTATCCAAGGCGGATTCCCTAAGACGAGATCAAATCCTGCACACTTATTAAATATATCTGCATATGTTAATTCCCAATGAAAGAAACGATTCCTTTCTGCAAGCTCATGCACTAATCTTAGACGAGGAAAATGCTCGAATAATCGTTCGATATTGAGCTGACCTTTACTATCAGTTACACTGTTAATCTCACCTACGCTATTGTCCAGCTGCAAAGTATTCTGAGTTCCTGGAAATGGCATACTTGTTTGCTCACCCGCATTACTTCCATTACTCTCATCGTGTGAGTGAGAAGCTTCTATAACCTGATTCATTACATTCTCTTCAAAGTCCATTTCTCCTTGCTCAACACGAGTATCCAGCACATTGCCCGTCAACAGCAATCCAATTTCCATTAGAAATGTATCCCTATCTGGTAGCAAATCAGCTTTATCGATAGGCCAGAACCATAAAGCACACCAGTAATCCATAACCATTTTCAAACGACGGTAGGCGCTGGCAGTTTTGGCATTAAGATTAAAAATACCTTCTGCACGGATGCGGTCTTTTTCGCGAGTGGTTGTGCGGATGGGGGACGCTGACTCTGGTTGCCCCCAAACCGGTAGTTCATCTTCAGTATGCTGGCGATCATGTGCCAGTTGCCGGGTGTGCTCGGCCCAGAGTTCATCTACTTTTGTTGAATAGTGCTGCAGTGTATCAATATCATCATTCGTAAATGATTTGGTAAACTCCTTACGCCATTTTTTTATTTTTTCGAATTCATCCGGGGCAAGGCTCTTTGCCACCTTGTCCTTGTAGTCGGCCATGCCAGGGTCGGGCAACAAGAAGTGATATACCTGATGTGGTTCACGTTTTGGATTGGTTGGCTCAATGCGAACCGGAGCTGATTTAAACCAAAGATCACCACCACTGTTGTTCTGTAAACGTTCCGTTCCATAAACCTGTCGCCTTGCACCAATTAATGAATTACCGGCAAACAACTGATAGCCAAACCAGGGGACCTGACTACTGCCATGAATACAGTTAAGCCACAATGATACTTCCGCCAGCTCTACAGACACGGGGTTCAGGTCAACACCAAAAACATTGTGATCGGCGATAACCATACGAGTTTGTTGCAAAACCTGCGCATAATCTTCGTGAGGTATACGCGTATCAAGCTCTGCCTGTTTACCTTCGAGATAGGCTTCGGATAGCTGGTTAACAGCTTCATTTAAAAATGCTGCACTACCCATAGCTGGCTCACAAACAGTAAGGCTAAGAATTTCATCGGCTGTCTTGTCTTTGAGCAATTCTTTCAGGGCATATTTCACCAGTGTTTTAGTGAGCACTTCAGGCGTGTAGTAAGAAGCGGACTTCTGCCGGTCGCGTCCGGCAAGGCGGTAAATGAATTTACCTTTAGGGTAGACCCTTAATTCTTTGTGCCCTTGTGCATTTTTATCGTAAACCCGTTCTTCTTCTGTATAGGCATCCAGCTCTTCGGCACTGACAAAATAACCGGTTTCCAATTCATTCGGGGTTGTGCCCGCTTTCTTAACTTCGTATAGATCTTTGTCTGCAAAAAATCCGCGGTAGGATAACAGTGCTTCGTAAACAGAACCCAACTGGTTAATACCCAGTTGTGCGTAGGAGATACGGCCTCGACGTTTGCGGCCTTTAGCTGGCCTGGTCAACGACATCATCTGAATGACGCGCTGCAACGTCTCGTTACGAAAACGTACTTTGTTCAACAATTTTGTGTATTGTGGATCGAACAGATGACTGTCCAGCCCCTGAATATGGAAGCTATTGTGAATGGATTTTTCCAGTTGCAGGCCTTCCTGATCCTGCAGGCCGCTGTAACCTTCGTGAATTAGACTGAAAAGTTTTTCGATAGAAAAATGTAAATAGTAACCATTGCGGGATTCATCGGAGGTTAGCCGCACCAGTTCCAGGTCGCGCAACGACTCCAGGCTATAGCCGTTCCTATACGCAGGTGACTGTAAGGGCACGTAACCCAGATCAGGTCGTGCTTCTATATAAAACAGGAACAGCAGCCGATACATATAACGTAGACACTCACGAGTGAGCTGGTCAGCATCAAGCGCCTGCTTTCCTGTATAGCTGACCTTCGTATTTTCGATAAGGTATTCTGCTGCTTCGTTACCGAGTAGTTCTATCGCCGCACGAATGGCAAATTTTAAATCTTCCGAAACAGCGAAGGCATGTTTATGGGAGTTTTCATCAAGTGTATCTAACAGCGGTACACCCTCTCCCGGTGTCAGGCTGTCTGCATGCAGTAGTGCTGCAGTAGCTCGAAGCGTGTGCTCTTCACGCCGCCCCAGTATCTCCAGCCAGTCGAATCGCAGTAAGCGGTTCTGATTCCACTTGCTTCGGTCGATTAATACCAGTTGGGCATCTGACAATAATAGTATCCAGCGCGGTGGTGTACTCTGCGCAAAGATGCGTTTAGTAATAATGTCGTTCCAGGTCTCTTTGAGCACCTCGGCATCAGCAGGACGTTCGGTGTGAAACTGTTCCTGTAGCGGTGACAATGATAATGGATCAATCTGTTCCTGAGCAGGGTCATAAGCACCAAGAACAAGCAGAGTTGGTGGCTTTCCGGATTCTGCGACCTGAGCCAGTATCGGGATTTCGGCACTGTTGTCGATAACCAGATCCTGAGGGTGCCACTGGTACCCTAACGTACTCAGTAACATCTGGAAGAAATCCCGTTGTAACTCGATGCGGCGTTTTGCAGCCGGGGCACGGCTCAGCCGGTCGCGGATGGCAAAGTAATCTTTGTGTAATGCCTTGAGGCGATTGAACGGAGTTTTGTATTGCTCTGCTTGCTGGTTATCACTCGCTGCCTCGGTAGCCTGCCAGGCATCAAGGATGGATTTAATGTCACCTTTGAATATTTCACTCAGGTAGTGCTGACTGTAAAATTCATTTTCATTGCTGATACCAATGTAACTGCTTGTCACTTCTTTAACAGCCATAATCAGCTTCCGCTCACCAGTACACTGACAACCTGCATATAAGGATGTTGTTCGGTCGTCATGGTGTCTTCCACCCATTCGATATATTGATCGAAAATGCGATCGATCTCCTGGGTACGCTGGGCCTTACGACTCTCCTTAACCGTATCGGCTAATTTTGATGAACCAAGGTTAAGTTCCAGCTGACGATACTGGGCATTTCGAAGCGCTTCCAGTTCTTCTAACTGCCGGTTGAGTTTTTTGTTAATGTCGGCCTCGAATATATCGCGTTTTTCTACCACACAATTTCGGGCTTTTTCTACTGCTTTCGGCAACAATGCTTGCAGTACCTGTATATCTACCTCTTTACCTGTATTTGGAATTGCCCGGCTCCCTAACCCTGTGCGTTGCAATGTTTCAGTAAAAGGTTCGATTTGTTTAAAACTACCGTTGCTGAAGCGCACGCCAAGCCATTCGTATATTAAAGGATGGCTTTTGCGATTAGGCACCAACCCCGAGATGATAAATACCACTTCGCCACTTTCCAGACCTTCCGGCATGATAATAACCGGTGCCTGGTGACGACCTACGCTGGCAAGCATACGGTCATCCAGCCATTCTAGTAATGGGTGCAATGGCCATAGATATTGAATTTTCGGCCAGGCATTTTCATCCTGCCGGCTACGGCTTATTTCATCTTTGATAGTCTCGATGTCATCTGTGAGCACAAACTGCCATTTATCGGGGGTAATTTCTCTCGGGAAGAAACTAAAACGATGCTGTAAATCATCTGTGGCGGTTAATGTAATACGCCGCTGGTTCATATCGTGACTGAACTGCACCTGCTGTTTTGCTGCATTAAGTGTATTTAATGCTGCGACACAGTAATCATAATGGCTGGGAAACAAACTTAGTGTATCAATCGTCTGTGCTGTTTCTTGTGGTTCTGGCTCGACATCAGATTGCTCACCGGTTGTTTCTCCCGTTCCCAAAAACAGTTCCAACAGATTTTCGCCCTCATCTTTCTTTGGGGTAAGCTGATTATCAAAATCTTCAGCTTTAACACCACTGGCGATAGCTGCCTCAGTGATCTTTTCTTCATCTCGTATGTCATAAACACCCATAAAGACTGAAGGATCACCGATGTTATCGTAGGCCTGTTCACTTTTCTGCTCCAGGATTTCCAGAATTCTGGTATCACCACGGATAACTGGATTTTCACTTTCGGTTATCAGGAAATGTATTTGTGGTGTTTGTTCCTGCCCGTAGCGATCAATACGCCCATTGCGCTGCTGGAATATCATCAATGACCATGGCATATCAAAATGTATTAAACGGTGCGACAGGTAGTGCAGGTTTATACCCTCAGACGCGACATCTGAACACAGTAATACCCTGACTTTTTCTTCCGGCTTGCCGAAAGCCTCGACAATTTTTTGCTGTTCGACATCGCTCATCTCGCCGTAGAGTAACGTAACCTGATTGTCTTTGAGTTTAAGGTCCTTTTTGAGCTGCTTTTCAAGGAAATGCAGTGTTTCAATACGCTCGGAAAAAATAACCAGTCGATCATCGGTTTTGCGGGCTGACCAACCCAGTGTCTTGTCCTTGAGGACCTTTATCAGTCGCTTGTACTTGGCATACTTATCTGGACTGATTAACTTGAGTTGCTGATGCAGAACCAGAAGACCATTGATTTCTTCTTCGATATCATCAGAGGCCTTTTCAGCAACCTGCTTGTTGAGCAAATCTATACGCTTCTCTACTGACTGCAGGCAAGCTGCAGGACTGGAAAACAGGGCTTTCTGTAAGGTGACACGCAGCAAGGCAGAGGCATTTTCGGTTGTATATTCACCACCGCGGGTGAACTTGATATCGAGCAGAGCTTCGTATGCAGCCTCTTCTTCAAGGCCAGCAGGATGATAGTGTTTAAAGGTCTGATTTTTCTTAAATTCCTGATCGACCTGATGCTGAATGTCTTTTTTGAAGCGACGAATCACCAGCCCCTTATTACGAAAATCTTCTTTGCTGTAGCTGTCTGGATCTGAAATTGCCGTTGGGTCAAGCATGTTCATCAGGCTTGCAAAGCTACGCGCCTTACCATCATGCGGTGTTGCAGAAAGCATAATCAGGGTATCTGAACGGGTGGCCAGTAACTTAGCGAGCCGGGCACGCATGGAGCTGTTACCGCGCTCGGCAACGTTATGCGCCTCATCGATAATGATAATGTCCCAGTAAGCCTGCTCCAGATAGGTGCGGTATTCAGTATCCTGCTTCAGGGTATCAATAGAAATAATTGACTTGTCGTAATAATAGAACGGGTTGTGATTACCAGGGATACGATTGCGCACACGCTGCAAGCCCACCGAGTCCAGGCGAGTGAGTGGAATGGTAAAACGACTCCAGAACTCTTTCTGGAATTGTGTGAGCATACTCTTGAGTGCAAGCACCAAAATACGCTTGCCCTTGCCTCGTCGCATCAATTCCGTGACCAGGATTCCCGCTTCCAATGTTTTACCCAGACCAACAGAATCTGCTATGAGAATACGCTGCCTGGGTTGTTTGAGGGCCTGTAATGCTGGATCAAGCTGATATCTAACCGAATCCATGGCAGCCTGATGACCAATATGGATGTAATCGTCGTTCGGCACAGCTCGGCGAAGAAGGCTTTCAATATAAAGCTGGCTAGAACTGTAGCCAGCAGAATCATCTTCAACCAGTAGAGTTTCGGACGGATCTAATACCTGAACTTCTTCTTCCAGTTCAGTCAGGAAAATCCCGCTTTTATTCTGAACCAGTTCGGAGACACCATCGCAGGTCAGCTGATAACCACCATCCGATGACATGTCCACCTTGCGAATAACCCATTCGGCATCACGAATTACAACACGCGCACCGGGCGCTATGGCAGGTTGGATAGATGGATCCATACTTTATTCTTATTATTTCGTAACTTAATCAGGATATCTAATACAAACTATCATTATTTATTGATGTCGTCGATACACAAGGCTGATTTAAATCACACATGCCCGTGAATGCTTATGAAAACTCATTATAACTTGAGCTTCAAAGCATAAAATAAAAATAGTTGATTTTGATTCGACTTCGACTCCGGGAATCTCATCAATTCCTTATCTAATTGTTTAATATGGCTGACACACTATAAAAAGAAAGCCATACCCCCACAGATACCCCGCTGCAGCCTCTGATGTCTCATAAAATACCGTGTAGATTGTCGCTCTCTAAAACTAGTCAACAATCTCATCTTACTTTTTTGACGACAATATATTCGAAATTTTATCGGTCCTAGCTTCTATGATTTCTATAATTTGCGCATAGACCTCACATTCACCATGTTTCGCCACGAATGTGTCTCTTGTCACAGGCGCGGCATCACGTACGGTTTCTTTCATATAAGCCAGTCGATTTCTCACCAATTTATAATTGACTTCGATGTCTTCAGCAAAAACTTGCCAGTATCGTTCAATGACCCAGTCCGGCTTATCTTTACCACCAATTTTCATTGCTAGTCTATCGGTTAAACCGTCATAAATTGCTGTGCACATTAAGTCGTAAAACGGTGCTAACTGTGGCCCTTGTTGTGTGAGTAGCAGTGAGATATTTTTAGCATGTGCATCCGCATTGCCGATAAGGTAATTAAAAATAACCCAATCCAGTAACCTGCTTACATCTTTAGCTGGCAGGATACTTTTTTCACGGACTAAGGCAAAACATTGCTGTAGACCTGGGCCACCTTCTTTCTCGTATTTTTGATCAGGCGCTACCCGCAGTGCCTGGCAAAAATCTTCTTGATGCATTCTGTCTAACCGCCCATCTTTTACCCCGTCGACATTACAGGCACGATCATAACGCTCTGTTAGATATAAATTTACGTCTTTCTGAAGAATATCGACACTGGGGACAGTTAAACCAACATCGAATGCCAGCTGCATACAGAAGGCTTCATTTTCAACAGTATGTGAGTAGTTATCCATTGGCGGCTTTAAAATATGACTGCTCGCGGCCTCACCAACAGGCAAGCTGACCACACCGTTTTGTTGATTCTTCTGGTAGTAAACAGGCAGTTTGTTTTGCACACCGGCCAAGGACAGGCGAATACCTTCCTCGCCTGCTAATAGCGGCCGTTTAGGTAACTCATTGACTAATTCATTGAGTTGATCATCGGTGAGTGATCGATAGCTTTGCTCTCCAGTCGGCCTCGTGCCTTCAGGCAACAGGCTAACGGCACCGGCACACTCGCCTCCTACTGCTTCAAGTAACGCGAAATCGTTGCTTTCGGATAAGCCTAATTTACGTGCGATGGCTCGACGCAATTCAGATTCTGGCAGCAGATTAGAAAAAAACGGTCTTGCATAATCATCCTGAAAAGGCTCTTGCTGTAGTGGAAGCGATATAGATAAGGGCACGGCTGTTTTTAGCTGTAACCAGTCTTTGTCATAGGTAAATATAAAACGGCGCGAATCATCGAGTTGTAAGCTCCCGATCTTTTCACTTTTAAGGTAAACATTGAGTATCGCGCTCATCATAGCTTCCTGGTGATACCGGCCTGGTGTTGATTCCAGCCTCGTGGGGTAATCGTCATTTCCAGGCCCAGGCATTTAAGCACCTGGAGCAACTTCCCTACTTGCACCGTTGATTTACCATTTTCCAGTTCAGATATGAATCGAACGCCAACACCACATAATGAGGCGAACTCAGCTTGCGTTGCCCCCTGTTTTTTACGTGATGTTCGCACCAGCTGCCCAATGTTATGTGGTGATTCTATCTTCCCGTTCGGTAATAAATTGCTCATTTACTCTAATATCTCTTTAAATTAATCCCGTTAGGGAATAATAGGAGAAAACATCAAGAAATACAATATTATTTTCCCGATCGGGAATATATAGCTAAAAATCAATAATTTCCATGTGCTGATTAGCATAGATTAACTGGCTCATTATATGAGTCGAATATAATTAGTATTCGGCTCAAGGTCTAGCGGATCTACGATAGCACTACATAAGATATGCACAGGAGAGTTAAATTGCAGGCACAAAAAAAGCCGCTATAGAAGCGGCTTTTTTTGTGGCAACTTATTTATCTCAAACAAGTTCAATTGGTGCCCAGGGCCGGAATCGAACCGGCACGCCCGTTAAGGCGAGGGATTTTCGTACCAACTATAGCTTTCGCTACTGCCAAAATATTTGACATTTGTGGTCTGGACTTTCTCTTCACCATGCTGTAAAAAATCTACAGTTTAGGCAGGAGCCGTCAAGTCTCTACACTTTCAAAGGATCGAATATGAAACTACACAAATATTCACTTGATCAGTTAAAACAGGCAATAAATAAATCTACTTCATTACGACAAGTTTTAATCAAGCTACATGTAGCAGCATACGGCGGCAATTACGAAATACTCAAAAAAGCGATAAATCACTATACTCTTGATACTTCGCACTTTACTGGTCAGGCATGGAACAAAGGTAAAAAGTTGCCTGCAAAATATTCACTTTCTGACTATCTTGAAAACAAAGTTCCTATTCAGTCGTATAAACTGAAAAACAGGTTGTTAGACAATAAATTGTTAAAACCCGTTTGCTCCAACTGTAATAATGAAACATGGCTGAATAAACCAATTCCATTAGAACTTGACCATATTAATGGGATTAACAAAGATAATAGATTCGAAAATCTACGTTTACTTTGCCCCAATTGCCACGCCCTCACTCCAACATACAGGAGTAAAAACCGTTCCAAAGCTTAGCTCGGGATTGCCATCAGCATTACCTGAAAGGTTTCCCCGAATTTGACTCCATTCACACCAGACGTTTCCGACCTGGGTGCTCAAAATGTTTAAGTCCCTTGCGTCTACCAATTTCGCCACCTGGGCAGATGGTCTTTTTTACTACACCCTGTTCTTTTCGTTGCATCTAAACACGTTAGCTTTTCAGCTAATGTCTACCACAACGCCACCTGGGCAGATGGTCTTCTTTCTTACACCCATTTTCGTCAGGTTTTAAGTAGTTCGTCGAACTACGGTCTACCACAACGCCACCTGGGCTTATTCAGAGTGGTCTTTCTTTTATACTGCATAGAGTATGTAGCCATTGTAACTACTCTCTACTTCCCCACCATTTGGTAAGTTGATGGAGGCGGTATTCTAATGATTATCAATGCAAAGTAATAGGCACTGATAATAAAAAATGGAGGCGGGACCCGGAGTCGAACCGAGGTAGATTGATTTGCAATCAACTGCATGGCCACTTTGCTATCCCGCCATTTTTAAGCTACTTCGCACGTGACGCTTAAACATACATAATTAAACGTTTTTGTACGTGCTTGCATCATTATATACGGACAATATCTGTCTGTAAAAATGAAAAAACCCTGTATCGCGATTAGTTAATACAGGGTTTCATAATCTGGAGCGGGAAACGAGATTCGAACTCGCGACCTCAACCTTGGCAAGGTTGCGCTCTACCAACTGAGCTATTCCCGCGTTGCTTTCAAAGCAGGTCGCTATTCTAGCGATGCCGGCGTTGCTGTCAAGGTGTAATTGGCCGATGTGGCCTATTATTGCCTTTTTATTTTCAATTACCTGCGCTTAATGTACGCCAGGCCGATTTAACGTACACGAACATCGAGACGATGGTCAAAATGGCTGACCAGACCAGCAGGCCGACACCGAAGGTATAGGTTGGCAGGCCGAAGATGTCATGCTCATAGATGAGAAACAATAGTGCAAACATCTGCCCCGCTGTCTTGGCTTTGCCTAGAAACGAGACCGCAACGTCCTGACTTTTGCCCATACCTGACATCCATTCGCGCAGTGATGAGATAAAAATCTCACGCGAGATGATGATCATCGATGACAATAATAACCAGTTATTTTCAGGATGTTTGGTCAGTATTATCAGCAGTGCCGAGATCACCATCAGCTTGTCGGCCAGCGGGTCGATAAAGGCGCCCAGCGACGACTGCTGATTCAGCTTGCGCGCCAGATAGCCATCGAACCAGTCGGTGATGGCTGCCAGCCAGAAGATGAAGGTGGCCATCGCCGAGGCCCAGTCGTACGGCAGGTAAAAGACCGCGATAAAAACCGGTATCAGTACGATACGAAAAGTGGTGATTGCATTAGGTATGTTCATAGTTTAATCGGTGGCGTGAAACTCGTCGTAGATATCCTGTGCCAGTTTTTTGCTGATACCGCTTATTTTAGCAATATCTTCCACCCCTGCCTGCGTTATTCCCTGAATTCCGCCAAAATGTTTTAACAGGGTCTGGCGGCGCTTCGGTCCCAGACCGGCGATGCCTTCCAGCGGTGAAGTGCGGCGTTTTTTGGCACGCTGCGCGCGGTGGCCGCTGATAGCAAAACGGTGCGCCTCGTCGCGTACCTGCAGAATGAGATTAAGCGCGGCGGATTCGATGGTGAGATACAGATCAGGTCGGCCGTCGCTGAAGATGAGTTTCTCCAGACCGGCTTTTCGCCCCTCGCCTTTGGCCACGCCGACCAGCAACACGGAATCGATGGCCAGCTTGTCGAACACTTCGATGGCCTGCTTCAACTGCCCCTTGCCGCCGTCGATGAATAATATATCCGGCAGTTTCTGTTCGGCTTTTTGTTCTGACTTGCCCTTGTCCGACTTGCCGGCACGGAAGCGTCTTTGTAGCGCCTGCTTCATCGCGGCGTAATCATCACCGCCGGTGATGCCGGTGATATTGTAGCGCCGGTAATCGGTTTTAAACGCGCCTTCCGGGGTAAAAACCACGCAGGAAGCAACGGTGGCTTCGCCCATAGTATGGCTGATATCAAAACATTCCAGGCGCAGCGGAATTTCATCCAGCTGCAAAGCCTCCTGCAACGCCTCGAAACGCTTCATCAAGCCTGATCGTGATACAAGTCTTGTTTTCAGAGAGTTATCGGCATTACTTAAAGCCATATCTAGCCATCGGGCACGCTCTCCGCGAACCTTGCTGGTGACTTTGACTTTGTGTTTTGTCTGCTGACTCAACACCTCTTCGATGAGCTTGCTGTCAGCGGGCTCGCTGGAGGCGATGATCTCACCAGGCACGTCACGCTTGAGATAAAACTGCGGGATAAACGCGGTGAGGATCTGCTCGTCGCTGAGTTCTTCGGGCAGCTGCGGATAAAAGCTGCGGTTACCCAGGTTGAGGCCGTTGCGAATATAAAACACCTGCACACAGGCCTGGCCACCTTCTGCGCGGCAGGCGATGACATCGATGTCGCCCTTGTCTGCGCTGATGTGTTGCTTCTCGGTGACCTTGCGCAGGTTGCTAATCTGGTCGCGCACCATCGCCGCTTTTTCGAAATGCTGTTTCTCGGCCGCGTTCTCCATGTCTTTCACCAGCTCGTTGATCACCTGCTCGCTCTTGCCCTGCAGGAACAGGATGGCATGGTCGATGTCTTTGCCGTAAGCCTTCTCGGTGATGTAACCGACACAGGGCGCGGTGCAACGTTTGATCTGATATTGCAGACAGGGACGCGAGCGGTTGGCAAAGGTGGCATCTTCGCACTGGCGGATGAGAAACATCTTCTGCAACAGGTTGATGCTCTCGCGCACCGCGTGGGCGTTGGGGTATGGCCCCAGATACAAACCCTGTTTTTTACGTGCGCCACGGTGCAGCGCGATACGCGGATAAGCGGCCTTGTCGGAGACGAAGATATAGGGGTAACTCTTGTCATCGCGCATCAGCACGTTGTAGCGCGGGCGCAGTTCCTTGATGAGGTTGCTCTCCAGCAACAGCGCCTCACCCTCGGTGTGGGTGATGGTGATGTCGATGTCGGCGATCTTCGACACCATCACCTGCGTTTTCGGTGACAGCCCGGTCTGGCGAAAATAACTGCTGAGGCGGTTCTTCAGGTTCTTGGCTTTGCCGACATAGATGACCTGTTCTCTGGCATCGAGCATGCGGTACACGCCGGGTTTTCTGGTGACGTTTTTTAAGAAGGCGGCAGAGTCGAAAACGGGATTGTTTGCTGTGTTTGATTCGTCTGAAGATGCCATACGATTTATTGTAACTTACTGCGATCTCGTAGGGTGGCAGGTTCTTTTGCCCATATGCAATGAAAAGCAATTTTTGCCGCGAAGAACGCAAAAAGCGCGAAAAAAAACAAAAAGTTTTACCCTGGTTATGCTGCCATTCTTCACTAACGTTCAGAATGACAATAAAAATATCTTTTCTTTGCGCGCTTCGCGTTCTTCGCGTTCTTCGCGGCAATAAAATTTTTCTCTTATTTTATCGGCATATTGTTTTCATCGAGCACGCCGTGTTTCATCGCCAGGTGCAGCATTTCGATATCCGAACTGACGTCGAGTTTTTCGTACAGGCGTTTGCGATAGGTGCTGATGGTTTTCGGGCTGAGGCTAAGTATCTCGGAGATCTCCTGCGTGCGCGTACCCTGCGCGACCATCATCAACACCTGGGTTTCACGCATCGACAGGGTATCCATCGGATTGACTTCACCGGGCAGCACCGAAAGTGCCAGAGCCTGCGCGATGTCTTTAGCGATGTAATGTTTGCCGTTATGCACATCGCGAATCGCAGTAATCATCTCATCAACGCCGTTGCCTTTGGAGAGATAACCTTTGGCGCCGCCGTTGAGCAACTGTTTCGGTAGCGGCCCGTCGTCATGTACGGTGACGATGATGATGCCGATATCCGGCCACAACTTGCTGATACGATGCGTGGCTTCGATGCCGCCGATGCCCGGCATGTTGATATCCATCAGCACGATGTCGACATTGCCGTGATTATCCCGGCACCAGTTGATGGCCTCTTCACCGCTGCTGAGAGTATCCACCACATCGATGCCAGCCTGCGCACCGAGCAGGCTTTTAAAACCATAGCGCACCAGATCGTGATCATCGACGATCAAAACTTTTATTTCTGCATTGTTACTGGATTCCGACATTTAGATACGTTAGGACTCGGCGGGTTTTATCGCGTGCATTGTAGCAAAATTTTACTTAGACCACTTATAATACGGGTTTTTAATCAGGTAATTATTGTAATAACGCTCGTCGTGGCTCACTTCCGAGCCTAGCCAGTCGGGTTTTTCGAAGTGCTCACTCAGGCTGCCGAGCTCGATCTCGGCCATCTGCAAACCTGCATTCTCGCCGCTGAAGACATCGATCTCCCACAGGTGGGATTCATAGGGCACATAATATCGCGTCTTTTCGATGACCACGCCACTGCACAGCGTCTTCAGCATCTCTTCGGCATCGTGCAGCGGTATCGCATATTCAAACTCCTGACGGATCGCTGAGAGCTCGGCGCTCTTCACATTGATGTTCGCCTCTTTGTTGCTGATGCGGATGCGAACTGAGGATTTTTGCGAAACATCCAGACCACTCTGCAAATAGCCCTGTTTGATGACATGGGTTTCTGTGACATGTACTTTCCATTCATCATTTTTCATTAAAAATTTACGTTCTATTTCGGTGCCCATGGATAATTTCCCGGTTATTTCGTGATAGATTGCAACATATGCAATCATATTTCCAGCTCGATAAAAATATCGTTCACCTCAACCATGCGGCCGTCGCGCCCTGGCCACTGGTTACCCGTGATGCGGTGATCGCTTTTGCTAATGAGAACACACGCATCGGCTCGCAGCATTATGATCGCTGGATGGAAACCGAGCAGCAGTTAAAACAGCGGCTGGTCTCACTGATCAACGCCGGGTCGAGCGATGAGATCGCGATATTGAAAAACACGTCGGAGGGTCTGTCGCTGATCGCGCAGGGCCTGGCGTTTAAAGCCGGTGAAAATATTGTGATACCGGCAGAAGAATTTCCTTCCAACAAAGTGGTCTGGCAGGCCCTTGAAACACAGGGTGTCGAAACAAGATTAATTCCGGTGCAGGATGTTACAAACCCCGAGCAGGCTCTGCTCGATGCCATGGATGAAAACACACGTCTGTTAAGTTGCAGCTCGGTGCAATACGCGCGTGGTCTGCGGCTGGATTTAAATCTCATCGGCCAGGCATGCCGGCAGAACGACACGCTGTTCTGTGTCGATGCCATCCAGTCGCTGGGCGCGATCACGTTTGACGCACAGGCATGTGCGGCCGATTTTGTGGTGGCTGACGGGCACAAATGGATGTGCGGGCCGGAAGGCACCGCGCTGTTTTATTGCCGCAAAGAAATTCAGCCCCAATTGCAACTGCGGCAATACGGCTGGCACATGCTCAAAGATGCGTTCGATTTTTCTCACCAGCACACGAAGATTCAGATCGCCGATAACGCACAACGATTCGAAAGTGGCAGTCCGAACATGCTGGGCATCACCGCGTTAAATGCCTCGCTGGGACTGTTGCTCGATATCGGCATAAATAATATTCAGGCTCGCGTCATCGACAACGCGATTTACCTGTTCGAGCAGCTGGGTTCACTTTCTGACATAGATGTTTTAACGCCGACCGAACAGGATCGATTCGCCGGCATCGTCACTTTTCAAAAACATTCTGTGGATAACGTAAAACTGTATCAGCATCTACAGGATAAAAATGTTATCTGCGCTTACCGTGGTGACGGTATCCGTTTCTCGCCGCACTTTCATACCACGACACAGTCGCTGGATAAAGCGCTGATGATGGTACGCAACTTTCGCGGCTAGCCCGGGCTGGAAACATTTGAACCGAAAGCGCGATATTCTGTCTTAAAAAACAGCTGTAGTGGTATATTTAGACTAGAATTATAGATAGATACGAAGCACAGTATCTGGTGCGAAGAACCGTCGCCAGCACGGTGGCAGAGATCAGTAGTTTAAATGTTTTTTAAATACGAGATTAACTTCCAAACGGAGTTCATATGTTTCGTCTTGTCAGATTTAAAAATTATCTGTGGGACAAATTTGTACACTGGCTCACCTATGAGTCGTCCAACTATAAAACGCCGCTGACCAGTTTCGAGCGTCTGCGTTATGAACTTCGTCCCGGTGATGTGTTACTGGTCGAAGGTCGATCAAACATCGCCGAGATCATCAAGTCCATCACCCAGAGCATGTGGACACACTCCTTCTTTTATATCGGCCGCCTGCATGACATCGATGACCCGATGCTGCGTGACCACATCCAGAAATATCGCCATTGCAGCCCCGATGAACAATTGATCATCGAAGCCAAACTCGGTGAAGGCATCGTGGTATCTTCGGTCGAAGATTATGATGGTGAACATCTGCGCATCTGTCGGCCGCGTGGCATCACGCGCAAAGATTCTCAGGCTGTGCTCGAATATGCCATCAATGAACTGGGCAAAGATTACAACGTTCGCCAGATAATGGATCTGGCGCGTTTCATGTTCCCTTACTGGTTTTTACCCAAACGCTGGCGCTCGAGCCTGTTCGAACATAATCCCGGCCGACCGACCAAAACCGTCTGCTCGACGATGATGGCCGAGGCTTTCGCCAAAGTGCGTTTCCCGATCATCCCTGTCATCCATCAGGATGAAGATGGCAAACTAACCTTGATACGCGCCAACTCAAAACTGATAACCCCGCGTGATTTTGACCACTCACCGTATTTTGACGTCATCAAATATCCGCTCATCGATTTTGATGAACTCGGCATCTATCGAAAATTACCCTGGGATCAGACCAGCGTTCACTGCAATACGATCGGTGACTGTTTTTATTCTGACCCGGATGAAGTCGATGAATTAATCCCGATCAAATCATCAGATAGCATCAAACCCGCTGTTATCAATGCACCATCTGATGATGCTGATAATGAAATAACAGATTCAGAAAGCGAAAAAATAGACAAAAAAGCTGCAAATTAGGTTGCATTATGCAACTTTTAGGCCGCATAATTGGGGCACGCAGGTTGCATAATGCAACTTTTGCTAAACCTTTTTAAAAAAATAGCGTCTATTGCGTTATACAAAAACAAAAAATAGGTACTGAAGATGATGTGGATCGGAATATTTATTTTTATCATACTTGTTTCAGCGTATTTACGATTACCGCTGCTGGTCTGGTCACTGTTGCTTGCCGCTGCTTTAGTCGGTTATCAGATCCTGGCGGACGCTGGCGCTTCTCAAATTACATTACTGTGGATTATCTACGCCGCGGTCATCATTCCACTTAATTTAAAGCCCGTGCGGCGAAACCTTATCAGCAGAGCCATTTATATGGCGATGAAGAAAATCATGCCGACCATCTCACAAACCGAGCAGGAGGCGCTCGATGCCGGTGATGTCTGGTGGGAAGCCGAACTGTTCAGCGGCAAACCTGATTTCAGCTTCCTGCAAAAACTGCCCAAACCCAAACTAAGCGATGAGGAACAGGCTTTTATCGACGGCCCTGTCGAGAAGTTCTGTGAGATGCTGGACGACTGGCAGATCACGCATATCGACTACGACCTGAGCCCCGAGGCCTGGCAGTTTGCCAAGGACAACGGTTTCTTCGCGCTGATCATCCCCAAACAATACGGCGGTCTGGATTATTCTGCCTACTGCCATTCACAGGTGGTGATGAAGATCGGCAGCCGCAGCGGTTCTGCCGGCGTGACCGTGATGGTGCCGAACTCTTTAGGCCCCGGCAAACTGTTGATGACTTATGGTACGGAAGAGCAAAAGGATTATTACCTGCCACGCCTCGCCAAAGGCATCGATATTCCCTGTTTCGCGCTGACCGGGCCGGACGCTGGCAGTGATGCCGGCGCCATGCCAGACGCCGGTGTCGTCTGTTACGGCAACCACGAGGGCAAAGAGGATGTTCTCGGCATCCGCCTGAACTTCTCAAAACGTTATATCACGCTGGCGCCGGTCGCCACCCTGCTCGGCATCGCCTTTAAACTTTCCGACCCCGATCACCTGTTGAGTGATGAAGTCGAACGCGGCATCACCCTGGCACTGATCAAGAGTGACACCGAAGGCGTCGAGATCGGCCAGCGCCACTTCCCCGCCAATCACGCTTTCATGAACGGCCCGGTACGCGGCAAAGATGTCTTTATTCCGCTGGACGCCATCATCGGCGGTGTCGATTATGTCGGCAAAGGCTGGAAGATGCTGATGGAATGCCTGGGCGATGGTCGCGCCATATCCCTGCCCGCACTCGGCACCGCAGCCGGAAAGATGGGCAGCAAATATACCGGCGCTTACGCACACATCCGCCAGCAGTTTCACACCCCGATCGGCCATTTTGAAGGTGTCGAAGAAGGCCTCACTGAGATTGCCGGTCAGACGTATGCCATGGACGCCGCCCGCTCATTAGTCTCGGTGGCACTGGATGGCGGCGCAGTTCCCTCGGTGATCTCTGCCATCGTCAAGTATCAGGTGATGGAACGCATGCGTAATGTGATCAATCGTTCGATGGATATCCATGGCGGCCACGCCATCTGCATGGGGCCGCATAATCATCTGGGGCGCCCCTATCAGTTGATCCCCGTCGGCATCACCGTCGAAGGTGCCAACATACTGACCCGCACCATGATCGTTTTTGGCCAGGGCGCGATGCGTAGCCACCCCTTCCTGTTAAAAGAAGTTAAAGCGGTACACAACGACGATCAGAAACAGGGCATAAAAGATTTTGATAAAGCCTTTTTTGCACACATGGGTTTCATCATCAGTAATGTGGTTCGTTCTTTCTGGTTCGGTCTCAGTTTTGCGAAGTTTGTAAAAACCCCCGGCGATAAAGACACCAGCCGCTATTATCAACAACTGGTTAAAATGAGTTCGGCGTTTGCCCTGCTGGCCGATATCTGTGTCGGTGTGCTCGGCGGCTCGTTGAAACGTCGGGAAAAAATCTCCGGCCGTCTGGCGGATGCTTTATCCAACATGTACGTGATGAGCGCGGCGTTAAAACATTACGAGAATCAGGGCAGCCACAGAGAAGATCTGGTACTGCTGCAATGGGTCTGCGAAGATTCCCTGTCTAATATACAGACCGCCATGAAAGGCATCATGAAAAATCTGCCAGTGCCCGTTATCGGCGCGCTGTGTAACTTTATTATTTTCCCGCTGACAAAACCTTACCAGCGCCCCAATGACAAGTTAGGGCATAAAGTTGCCAGGGTGATTTTATCGCCCGGTGAAACACTTGATCGTCTGAGTGCCGGCATCTTTAGCAGTGATGATAAAAATGATGCCAGCGGACGGATTACACACGCGCTAGATCTGGTTCTCAAAACAGAGAAACTGCAACATAAATTACGTGACGCTTTTAAACAGGGCCGTCTGGAAAACCGTGGTCGTGAAGCTTATCCTGAAGCAAAAGACAAAAACATCATCACCGAAACAGAACACACTCTGTTGATGGAAGCCGAAGCCGCCATCCAGAATGCGATCAAGGTCGATGAGTTTTCATTCAGTGACTGGAAAGTTGAGACACCGTAATCATGCTGACTACGGGGAACGAGTAAAAAGCTACAGAATTATTGCTCTCGCAAAGGCGCAGAGAGCGCAAAGAGATCTTTGTTTTTCTCAGCGATCTCTGCGCCTTTGCGAGAGCAATACCAGATACGTCGTTTATTTCGGACGCCGGTGACATAACATTATGCAAACGAAAAAACACCGTAATAAAAAAAAGCAGTAACACTTACTTGAAGAGAGCGCTTATGAGTAACGAATGTACCCGTAAAGTTTATATCGTCGACGGCAGCCGCACACCGCAGCTTAAATCGCGCGGCAAGGTCGGACCGTTTTCTGCCGGTGATCTTGCGGTTGCTGCTGGCAGGCCATTATTACTGCGACACAACTTCCCACTCGAGACACTGGATGAAGTTATCCTCGGCTGCATGATGCCCGGCGAACGTGAAGCCAACATCGGACGCGTCGCTGCCTTGCGCATGGGCATCCCGCAGAGTGTTCCCGCATGGACAGTGCAACGTAACTGCGCTTCCGGCATGCAGTCGGTTGATTCAGCCTACCGGAATATTCGTTACGGTGATGCCGACCTGATCCTCGCCGGCGGCGTCGAATCGATGAGCCACGCCCCGGTAATGCACAACCACACCATGGTGGACTGGCTGGGTGATTTCATGCGCACGCGCAACATCGGACAAAAGCTGCAGGTCATCTCTCAGTTGCGCGGCAAACATCTCAAACCCGTCATCGCCCTGCTGCACGGGCTGACTGATGACACCGTCGGTCTGAACATGGGCGAAACCGCCGAGATCATCGCCAACAATTTCGGCATCACACGCAAGCAGATGGATGAATATGCGATGAACAGCCATCATCGTCTGGCCAAAGCTTTCGAGGCCGGTTATCTCGATGAGATCGAAGTGCTGTATGACGCAAAAGGCAACTATTACGATCACGACGATGGTGTTCGACCAGACTCCACCGTCGAAAGCCTGGCCAAATTGCGCCCGGCGTTCGACAGAAAATATGGCAAAGTCACCGCCGGTAACAGCGCGCAGATCACCGATGGTGCGGCCTGGTTGTTACTCGCCAGCGAAGACGCCGTCAATAAATACGACCTGCCGGTGATGGCATCGATCACCGACACACAATGGGCAGGACTTGATCCTGCAGTGATGGGCATGGGGCCGGTGCATGCCATGACGCCCATCATGAAACGCAACCAGCTCAGCATCGACGACATCGATTACTGGGAGATCAACGAAGCGTTTGCCACTCAGGTATTAGGTTGCGTGCAGGCCTGGCAACAGGACGATTACTGCAGAGAAAAATTACATATCGATAAAGCCATGGGCGAAATCCCGTATGAAAAATTAAACATCGACGGCGGCGGCGTCAGCCTGGGCCACCCGGTCGGTGCCAGCGGCGCACGCATTATCCTGCACATGTGTAAGATTTTACAGCGCACCAGGGCCAAACAGGGCATGGCAAGTTTATGTATCGGTGGCGGCCAGGGCGGCGCTGTTCTAATACAGAATGAAGCACAATAAATACAATGTCATCCTGAGCGAAGTCGAAGGATCTTGCGGCTGGCACCAAACAAGATTTTTCGACTCCGCTCAGGATGACAGTCAAAAAAATATAACAAAACTGAGGCAGCATGATGTCTAACAAATACTGGAAAATAGAAAAAGACGATAACAACATCGCCTGGCTGCACTTTGATACGCCTGACTCAGCCGCCAACCTGTTATCACAGGCGGCGATCAAAGAGCTCGACGAGATCATCCAGAGCTTTGAAAAAGATCTGCCGCAAGCGGTCATCATCCTGTCTGATAAAAAAGACAGTTTCATCTTCGGTGCAGACATCAAGGAATTCACTGCGCTGGATAACAAAGAGCAGGCGCTGGCATTCATGCACAAAGGCCACGACCTGATGAACCGGGTGGAAGCGCTGGCCTGCCCCACGGTCAGCATGGTTCACGGTCTGTGTTTCGGCGGCGGCACCGAGCTGTCCCTGGCCTGTGATTACATCGTCGCTAGCGATCATAAAAAGACAAAGATCGGTCTGCCTGAGATCAAACTCGGCATCCACCCCGGTTACGGCGGAACCGCCAGATCGATCGAACGTTGCGGCCCGCTGGCAGCGATGAACATCATGTTGACCGGCCGCGCATTAAGCGCACGTGCCGCGAAGAAAATAAAACTGATCGACGAGATGGTGCCACATCGCCAGTTAAAAACCGCCGCTGAAAGTTACGCGCTGACCGCGCCCAAACGCAAACCTTTATCACTGCTCACACGCCTGACCAACAGCGCCGTGTTACGCCCGCTGATCGCATCACAGATGCGCAAACAGGTAGCGAGCAAGGCCAAACCGCAGCACTACCCCGCGCCCTACTCGTTGATCGATCTGTGGCAGAAAAATGCCGGCAATAGGAAACAGATGCTGGAAAAAGAAGCGGTCGCGGTCGCCGAGCTGGCCACCACCGACACGGCAAGAAATCTGGTGCGCGTTTTCTTCCTTCAGGAAAACCTGAAGAGCCAGGGTAAAAAGGTTAAGTTTGATGTCGAACACGTACACGTCATCGGTGGCGGCATCATGGGTGGCGACATCGCTTCCTGGTGTGCCATCCAGGGTTACTCGGTCACGGTGCAGGATCAGAGTCCGGAGCGACTGGCGCAGACCATCAAACGCGCGCAATATTCGTTCAGGAAAAAATTCAAACGTGACCGTCGGGCGATAAGAGATGCCAATGACCGTCTGATGGCTGATCACCGCGGCGCAGGTATCCACCGCGCCGATATCGTCATCGAAGCTATCTTCGAAGATGCCGAGGTGAAACGCGCACTGTACGAATCCATCGAACCGAAGATGAAAACCGATGCCATCCTGGCGACCAACACCTCGAGCATCAAACTCGAAGACCTGAGCTCCTGCCTGAAAAACCCCGGCCGCCTCGTCGGTCTGCATTTCTTCAACCCGGTTGCGCTGATGCCATTGGTCGAGATCGTACGTGGCAATGAGACCGATGAAAAAGTCGTACAGCAGGCACTGGCGTTTGGCAAAAACATCAGCAAGCTGCCACTGGCTGTCAAAAGTTCCCCCGGCTTCCTGGTCAACCGCATATTGATGCCATACATCCTGGAAGCAGTCACCATGGTCGACGAAGGCATCGCGCCCGAAGTCATCGACAAAGCCGCCACCGATTACGGCATGCCGATGGGTCCGATCGAACTGGCCGATACCGTCGGTCTGGACATCTGTAAATCGGTTGCCAATATATTATCAAGCGCGTTAGGCATGCCTCTACCCGATAACCTGAAACAGCTTTCAGATAAAAAACTCGGCAAGAAAACAGGCGAAGGTTTTTATAAATACAAGGATAACAAACCCATCAAAGATAAAAGCGCATCGTATTCCAACCCGCAGGAAGTACAGGACAGACTGGTCATGCGGTTAGTCAATGAAGCGACCGCCTGCCTGCGTGAAGGCATCGTCGAGGAGAAAGATCTGATCGATGCCGGGGTTATTTTTGGCACCGGTTTCGCGCCTTTCAGAGGCGGACCACTGGAATATATTCGAAGCACCGGCATCGATAAACTTGGTAAGACGATGTCTCAGCTGCAGTCAAAATTTGGTGAGCGTTTTAAAAAAGACGAAGGCTGGTCACAGATCGAATAGATCTTTTAAGCATCATCTTCTTCATCAGAAGAAATCACTTTATTTCGACCAAGGTGTTTGGCGCGATACATCCTGTTATCTGCATTCATCAGTGTCTCCTGTATCGTATTAAACTGTTTGAAGTTTGATATGCCGATGGAAACCGTCGCATGCAGTGACGGTGCGATGTCACTGAAGTTGTAACTCTCGAGACTGTCACGGATACGCTCCGTAACTTTTATAGCGTTTTCGATATCGGTATTCACTAACAGGCAGACGAATTCCTCACCGCCAAAACGGGCGGCATAATCAATCTCACGTATCGACGTGGTGAGTATTTCCGAAAACTTTTGCAATACCACATCACCCTGCTGATGACCGAAAGTGTCATTGATATTTTTAAAATGATCGAGGTCACAAAAAACGATAACAAAATCGGAATCATCGCGTTCGGATAATGCTTTTTGTTGTGCTAATTTGTCCATGAAATATCGGCGATTATACAAACCGGTCAACTCGTCCGTGGTCGCTAATTTTTTATTGATCTCCAACGCTTCCTGCAATGCCACGTATTGTTCTTTTGTTCGCTCTCTCAAACGATTTATCGCTGAGCCCGTGTACAACATCACAGTGATGGTGCATGTGAAAGCCAGTAATTGGGCCAGTTCCAGTTTTATCGATACCCGCTCAGGCTCATACATGAATAAATATAAAATAATTAATCCGTATCCGAGTATTACGAACAATGCTACCGATAAAAACTCACGGAATTTTAGTTTGAAAAAACCAAAACTGAACATGCCGAAATAGGCCATCAGCATCAGGCCCCGCCATTCGTTTAACAGATAAGTGATGGTCAGTAAAAAACACGTGCCCCACATCATCTGCGGAACAGTAAGGCTGGGATCAGGGTATTTTTCATTCAGGCCACTACGAATTATTATCGTAAAGACAAATACACCGATCCAGTAAAAAGCCAGGATAGAATTAAATGTTGCTCTGTCTATCGAGAACAGATCATTGTTGAAAAACAAAAGGCTTAACAGGCTAAAAACTAACAGCGACAACACGGCAGCCAGATGCCTTAGCATGCGTAGTTTCTGTTTTGAATCCGAACTGAATAAAAAATTAAACATGATATCGTTAAGCGAATGCTTCAGCGCGGCACATCAAACAATCGATAAAAATTATCACGGGATATTTCCGCAATCTTTTCCACACTGGTGTTTCTGATCTCTGCCAGTGTTTCAGCCACGTGTTGCACAAAAGCCGGCTGGTTCTGTTTGCCACGATGCGGGATGGGTGCGAGGTAAGGCGAATCTGTTTCGATCAATAGTCGATCATCAGGAATCGTTTTTGCGACCTCACGCAAAGCATCAGCATTTCGAAATGTGACGATGCCTGAGATGGAGATCATAAAACCCAGCTCCAGCGCCCTGTCAGCAAAATCCTGTGTCTCGGTAAAACAATGGATAACCCCACCACAGGCCTCAGCGTTTTCTTCACGCAGTATTTTCAGGGTGTCATCACCAGCATCTCGGGTGTGCACGATTACCGGTTTATCAACCTGCTTCGCCACCTGTACGTGCGCACGAAAACGATCCTGCTGCCATCGCGGATTATCTTTGTGGTAGTAATAATCCAGCCCGGTCTCGCCGATGGCGACAACTTTTTCGTCCTGTGCCAGTCCAGTCAGAGCTTCGATCGAAAACGCATCGCTCTCATCCGCCATCGGATGCAGGCCGGCTGAGACAGAGATGTTCGGATAAGCGCGAACTTTTTCCAGCATATCGGGATAAGTTTTAAGATTGATGGAAACACATAACATGTGCTCTACACCTGATTCGTGGGTTTGTTGAATCAGCCTGTCGAAGCTGTTATCAAAATCAGTTAAATCGATGCAGTCGAGATGACAATGTGAATCTACTAACACTGTGCTTTCCTGAAATAAACTAGAATGAGTGTTTTGTACGAAGTAGATTTTTCGTTAGGGCAAGGCAAAAATTATCGACTAATTTGCCGGGAGCAAATTGAGCAGCTCGCTGGCCCAACGGGCGAAGGACAGGAGTCCGTAGTAAAAAATGGAGCTTACAGATAGTAAGTGAGTATTTTGAGATAATTTTTAACGCAGCCATAACGGAAAAGATGCTTTGTACAGGACACTCACATTGTGTGGGTGATACGATCGGACTTTAACGCCCCCGCCAGGTGAGTTTCGATTTTTCCGCGGGTTGCGCCTTTGTCCTGAGGTGAAAATTGTACGCCGACACCGTGTGCCCGGTTGCCCTGTGCGCCTTTGGGCGTCATCCAGATAATTTTTCCAGCGACCGGTAAGCGCTCGCCGTCGTCCATCAGGGTCAGCAGCATGAAAACTTCGTCGCCCAGGTTATAGACTTTGTTAGTCGGTATGAAGAGACCGCCATTTTGAACATAGGGCATGTAAGCTGCGTACAGGGATGATTTATCTTTGATGCTTAGCGACAGCATTCCCGGGCGTGCGGCTGGACTACTCATGGTTTTTACCTGGCGTTAATTATTATAAGTTGTCCCAGGATAATAGCAGATTTTCCCATAATAACTGCTCATTGACAGCGATTGAGGCATGCAGCACGTTGAAGTTGAGCTGGTCATAAAAGCGGAACAAACGCTGCTGATTGACCTTTTTTGCGAGCGCCTGCAACTTGTTGCGGTATTGTTCGTTGGTGATGCTGGCGTCTGCTCCACAGCTCATTAATCTAGTCAGATCAGAAGCCCAGCCCAGCATGCCTTCCAGCATCTGAATCTTGGTGAATTTCGCTAACTTCGCCGCATACGGCAGCGAACTTTTACCCGAAATACTGGCGATCATCGCCTCTGCCAGCACCTGCTGCGGTTCGGCTTCCTGCAAATAATCCAGCGCCGATAGCGGTGAACCGAAGGCGTAATGCAGTGCCTGCTGAAGTTGTTTGTCTGTGGCATCGGCTGCCTGTGGCTCCTGCCTGAGCCACGCCAGTGACTGCGATTCATCCGGCATGGTAAAACGCATCGACTGGCAACGGCTGCGGATGGTGACCGGCAGGCGATGTGAGCGGGCGCTGGTCAGGATGATCAGCACATCCCTGCCCGGTTCTTCCAGTGTCTTCAACAGGCTGTTTGCTGCCGCCAGTGTTAATTGATCAGCCTGCTCTAAAATTGCCACACGATAACCGCCGTACTGGCTGGTCTGATTCAGCCGGTTGCATAGCGCGCGGATATCATCGATACGGATGTTGAGCGCCGGCTTTTTGCTTTTTGTATTCTCCGCCGGAACTGGCTTCAGGTGGTACAGATCGGGATGTGTATCGGCTGCGAGCAGCAGGCACGACGGACATGAACCACAGGCCTGGTGATCAGCCGTCGGTTGTTTACATAATAAAGCACTGGCCAGAGAAACTGCAAAATCAGTTTTCCCCAGGCCCTGATTTCCCTGTAAAAATATTGCATGCGGCAGACGATTCGCGCTTATCAGCTGATTGATCTGTTGCCATTGGGATTGTTGCCAGGGATAAATCATAGAGACAATGAAAAATGCATGTGTTTTTTGTTTAGTATGTGGGTAACGTCACTTTTTATACGACTTTGCTGTTAGCTTTATTTTATGAAGCTAGAATACCGTAATCAACCAGTTTTTCATGAATCTGTTTCTGTACATCAACTAACTCTACAGATGCATCAATCAGGCAAATTCGGTGCGGGTGCTTGTTTGCCAGTTCGATGTAGGCTTCACGTACGCGCTGGAAAAAATCATCCTTTTCTTTTTCGATGCGATCCGGTGCGCTGCGGCTGCCCGCGCGGGCACGGCCTATTTCGACCGGTGCATCCAGGATGATGGTCAGGTCAGGTCGTAGGTCGCCCTGCACCCATTGTTCCAGATCACTGATTTTTTTCACATCCAGCAAACGACCACCGCCCTGATAGGCGTAAGTCGCTTCGGTAAAACGATCACACAAAACGGTCTGATTTTTTTCCAGAGCAGGAAGAATAACTTTCGATAAATGCTCGGCGCGCGCAGCAAACATCATCAGCAACTCCGCATCGGCACTCATGTTGTCATCGGAGTGGCTCAATAACAAACCACGCAAGGCTTCACCAAGATTCGTCCCACCCGGCTCGCGAGTCACAACACAGTCGTGGCCTGCTGTCTCAAGCAATTCCTGAATATAATTCAGGTTACTGGTTTTACCGACTCCCTCAATACCTTCCAACGTAATAAATTTTCCAGACTTTTCATTTTTCATTTTTTATATCCATGGATGGTATGCTGTGAAACGTCTGGAACGTTTCCAGTGCATTTTTCACTTTTTATTGTATCAGCGTTTCTTCCGCTGATACCGGTCAACCGCCTTCTCATGGTCTTTCAAGTTGGTCGAAAACACATGCCGACCGCTGCCATCACCATAAGCCACAAAATACAGATACTTCGTTTTGTCCGGATGCAAAGTAGCATGTATCGCCTCACCCCCCGGCAACGCGATCGGCGTCGGCGGCAGGCCGCTTCGGGTGTAGGTATTATACGGTGTATCTTTTCGTAAATCCCTGAAGCGGATATTTCCGTCATAATTTTCGATACCATAGATGACGGTCGGGTCGGTCTGCAGACGCATCTTCTTGCGCAGGCGATTGATGAACAGGCCGGCGATCCGTGGCCGCTCTTCTGCGATAGCGCTTTCTTTCTCGACGATCGATGCCAGTATCAAGGCTTCATAAGCAGATTTTAACGGCAAGTCTTGTTCACGCTGTTGCCACGCTTCATCAAGGGTTTTAGCCATCGCATCATAGGCACGTTTCAGCAGTTCGACATCGGTGACACCGCGTGAGACATAATAGGTGTCGGGATAAAAACGTCCCTCCGGGTGCTCGCCTCTGTGGCCGATTTTTTCCATGATCTCGTCATCCGACAGACCGCTTAACTGTTTTGTCAGGATGGAATTCTTATGGATAGCGTCGAGCATCTGGCGAAAGGTATAACCTTCGATGATGGTGATATTGTGTTGCACGACACCACCGGCAACCATGGTTTCGAGCAGGCCAGCCAGTGTCATACCGGGAGTGATCAGATATTCACCCGCCTGTAGTTTTGTTTCCTGCCGGTTTATTTTTCCCCAGATGAGAAAATAATTTTTATTTGCCAGCAGGCCCTTCTCAATCAGCTGGTTGGCCAGTGTCCTGATCGACGAGCCGCGTGAAAAAACGATGGCTTCCGTCTGCGACAGGGATAATTTCGAATGCATCTCGGAATAAATTTTTGATGAATAATACAGGGCCACCGCCAGCACCACACTGAAGATGACAAGGATTTTTATCCGGTGATGACTAAATAACTTGCGCATGATTTTCCATCGTATCTAACAACGCAGCAAAAATAATATTACTGACATGTGGCTTATTATATGTGACCTTACCGAAGTCAGTCACGGATTTCACACCGATCAAACTGTTGGAGATAAAGAGTTCATCCATCTCAAACAGCATATCCAGGCTCAGATCTCTAACGACCACATCGATGTTATTTTTATCGGCGACCTGTATTATCACATCACGCATTATTCCGCTGACGCCGGAAACGGCCAGATCAGGCGTCAACAGTTGTTTGTCTTTTATGGCGAACAGGTTGCTCATAGTACCTTCGATAACGTGCTGGTACGCATTCAGCATCAGGCCGTCGATATAGTCGCCCTGCCACTCGTTTCTTGCCAGCACATTTTCCAGACGATTAAGGTGTTTTATTCCGGCAAGATTTTTATTGATGGAAACCTGCTGCTCACATAAAAATAATTTACCTGATAATAATCTTTTTGATAGCAGCGAGGAATGCTCCGTTGCCAGCGGTGACAACATCAGCAGTCGATTAGCAGTGGTTTTTTCAGGAAATTTATAACCACGCTCTGCCGTGCCACGGCTGAGGATTATTTTTATCACGCAAGCCGATCCTACCTGCGACCTGTCTTGCTCGAACAGTCTGGCAATATCATCCAGCAGCAACTGTTCCGATGGACAGGGAATTTTCAATCTTTCTGCCGATGCCCGCAAGCGTGAAAAATGTAACGGCCAGTAATACAGTTTACCTGCGTTGCACAGGATGGTCTCGAACAGACCATCACCATAGTGGATGCTGCGATCATCGATCGTCAGATAATCACTGGCCACGCCATTGATCAAATTGTTGTGCGGGGTTTTATTCATTATCTAAGCTAAAAATTTTCAGCAGGCCTTTGGCTTTGGCGCGGGTTTCTTCCAGCTCTTTTTCCGCCACCGAATCACTGACGATACCACCGCCTGCACGGAACGTGATATTACCGGTTTGTCTGTCACGCACCATGGTTCTGATCAGGATATTAAAATCCATGCTGCCATCATTATTGATGTAACCCAGCGAACCAGTGTACGCGCCCCTTGCCTGCTGCTCCATCTCGGCCAGTATTTCCATGCAGCGTACTTTCGGACAGCCGGTGATGGTGCCACCGGGAAAAACCGCCCGCAACACATCGATGGGCGATCTGTTCGCGGCTAATTCGCCGCGCACGTTCGACACGATATGATGCACATGCTGCCAGCTTTCCAGCACCATCAGCTCGTTGACTTCGATCGATCCCGGCCGGCAGACGCGCCCCAGGTCATTGCGTTCCAGATCGATCAGCATGATGTGTTCAGCCTGTTCTTTCGGATGCGAGAGCAGCTCCTGTGCCAATGCATCATCACTCTGTTGATCGTCATCTCTCGGCCGGGTGCCGGCGATCGGGCGTGTTTCGACTATAGCATTTTTCACCGACACCAGGCGTTCTGGCGAGGAACTGATGACGGTCATGTTTGGCAAACAGGCCATCGCCGCAAACGATGACGGATTGTGTTTCGACAACGCATCAAACAGTCGCACATCGGAAACATCGTGTTTTAATGTCGCCTGCCATTGCCGAGACAGGTTCGCCTGAAAGATGTCGCCATCGACGATGTACTGTTTTATTTTTTCGACCTGCTGTAGATACGGCGCGGTATCTGCTTCGACCAGGGATTGCAGTGCAATCTTTCCCTCTGCTGCAAACGGCTGATAAAAACGGTCTTTCAGGCGGGCAAAATCCTGTTCGATATCATCGAGCAGATGTGCATGCTCAGCCTCGGCCACAGCGATGATCCGGTTTTTCTGTTTATCAATGATGATCGCGGCCGGACAACGTGCCGCCACGGCGAGAGGTTGTGAGACTGGCAGAGATGGCAAAGACAAACAGGGTTCGATCTCTTCAGCCATCTCGTAAGACAGATAAACAAACCAGCCGCCAGTGAAAGGCGGCGCCTCATTTTCATCAGATTCAACGGCTTTATTTCGTCCGGAATATTTTTGGTAATAATTTTCCAGCGTGGCGAAGAAACCATCTGAAAGCGGCAGATCTTTATCGGTGCAATGCAGCGTTTTATCGGCGTTAAGCGTCAGCGTGTACAGCGGACAGGCGATTAAAATATCATACTGCGTGTTGTTTTTTCTGACTGCACTGCTGCTTAGCAGATAAGGATAGCGTGAAGCATTGAGCTGATTGAACGCAGTCAATCCTGGCGCGGCAGAGTCCGAATCGTTCGACTGATAGTTTGTTAAGAACCGCGTTTTAACTGACACGGGAAGTCTCGGGCGATAATGCCTGGATATTGCCGAATCGCATAAAAAGAATGCTCATATTTCATGTCATCCTGAGCGTTAGTGAAGGATCTTACGTTGCCTTACGAAAATACCATGGCAAGATCCTTCGCTGGCGCTCAGGATGACAGGCAAAGTTTTATACGTTCAATTTATAATTTTTTGAAGATCAGGGTGCCGTTGGTACCACCAAAACCAAACGAGTTTGATAAGGCATAATCGATCTTCATCTCACGCGCTATGTTAGGTACGTAATCCAGATCACAGCCTTCACCAGGGGTTTCCAGGTTGATAGTTGGCGGTGCGACCTGATCTTTGATCGCCATCACGGAGAACACCGCTTCGATGCCACCGGCAGCGCCCAGCAGATGTCCGGTCATGGATTTTGTCGAGCTGACCGCCACTTTCGTCGCATGATCGCCAAACGCATTCTTCACCGCGTTGGTCTCAGCCACGTCACCTGCTGGTGTCGAGGTACCATGAGCGTTCACGTAATCGATATCTTCCGCATTCAGGCCGGCATCTTTCATCGCCAGCTTCATACATTTACCCGCGCCGCTGCCATCCTGTACCGGCATGGTCATGTGGTAGGCATCGCTATTGTAGCCAAAACCGGCCACTTCAGCATATATCTTCGCGCCGCGTGCTTTGGCATGTTCGTACTCTTCCAGCACCAGCACGCCAGCGCCGTCGCCCAGCACGAAACCATCACGATCTTTGTCCCACGGCCGGCTGGCGGCCGCAGGGTCGTCGTTGCGTGTTGATAGAGCTCTGGCGGCGGCGAAACCTGCGATGCCCAATGGCGATGAAGCCATCTCGGCACCACCGGCAAACATCACGTCAGCATCACCATATGCGATGATCCTGGCAGACTCGCCGATGCTGTGGGTGCCGGTAGAACAGGCGGTAACGATGGCGATGTTTGGCCCTTTGGCACCGTAACGGATGGAGAAGTTACCGGAGATCATATTGATGATCGAACCGGGCACGAAGAACGGCGAGATCTTGCGTGGCCCGCCGCTGTTTAATTTTTCGTTATTGACTTCGATCATCGGCAGGCCGCCGATGCCAGAACCGATAGCGACACCAACACGGTCAGCATTTTGTTCGGTGATTTCCAGACCGGAATCTTTTAAAGCTTCGTCCGCGGCAAACAGACCGTAATGGATAAAGGTATCCATCTTCTTGAGGTCTTTTGCAGGAATGACTGAGCTGGCATCAAAATCTTTGACGGTGGCAGCAATCTTTGCCGAGAAGCCAGTGGTATCAAACTTGTCGATCGCGACAACACCGCTGTTGCCGGCAGTGATATTGTCCCACGTTTGTTTTAGGTTATTGCCGACTGGCGAGACGATACCAAGACCAGTGACAACCACGCGGCGACCTGTGGGACAATTAGACATAGTAGCCTCTTTGAATAGTTACAAAAAACCAGCGTTGCTAACCGTTACGTTAACAAACAATGATTTTCTGGTTTTAACCGCCAGACGGCAACAATGCAAACGCATCATCGCCCTCTGAAGTTATTTAGCTTGAATGTGCGTTTACGTAATCGATTGCTTGTTGAATCGTAGTAATTTTTTCTGCTTCTTCGTCTGGGATCTCACACTCGAATTCTTCTTCAAGAGCCATTACCAGCTCCACTGTATCAAGTGAGTCTGCACCCAGGTCATCAACGAATGATGCATCATTTGTTGCCTGTTCATCAGTTGCACCCAGTTGCTCAATGACAATTTTACGAACGCGTTCTTCAGCTGTGCTCATTTATTCTTCCTCTAGTTTTGACCCAAATGATCAATATAAAAATTAGCCCGATCCAGCCCAAATACTCTACAGGGAGCCGGTACTTTGGTTGCGCGGTATTCTAGTGAATTAGAGCGGCAGTTGCCAGTCGAATTCCAACTTTTATAACCGCATTGACAACCTGCTGTGATTTGCATTAATTTCAACTGGTTACATGACTTTATTAATGTAAATTTTCACTAAATTGCAGACCGTCATTAAAAATAGTTAGCCATTTATGACGGTTGACTATGAAATGAGCCGCTTTATGGCATGTACATGCCGCCGTTTACATTGATGGTTTCACCGGTGATATAGGCGGCTGCCGGGCCGGCCAGGAAAGTTACCGCGGCCGCGATATCTGCCGGATCACCCAGACGGTTGAGCGGAATCTGACCGATCAAAGCCTCTCTCTGCTCTTCGGGCAATTCTCTGGTCATGTCGGTGTCGATGAAGCCAGGAGCAACACAATTGACCGTGATGTTTCGTGAACCGATCTCGCGCGCCAGTGATTTTGTAAAACCTAACATGCCGGCTTTTGTCGCCGAGTAATTTGTCTGTCCGGGGTTGCCGGTCAGGCCAACGACAGAAGCGATATTAATGATGCGGCCTTTGCGTTTTTTCATCATGGCACGGACTACCGCTTTTGACAGGCGATAGATCGAGGTCAGGTTGGTCTCGATGATGTCGTTCCACTGATCTTCTTTCATCATCATCAACAGGTTGTCTTTGGTGATGCCGGCGTTATTCACCAGGATAGTCACTGCACCGAACTCATCGCTGATGGCTTTCATCACCGCGGCGATCGAGTCAGTGTCGGTCACGTTCAGGCACATACCCTTGCCGCCTGTATCTGATAAATACGCAGATATGTTGTCCGCGCCGCCATCAGAGGTGGCAGTGCCGATGACGGTTGCACCCTGTGCAGCCAGCTGTTCCGCGATTGCTTTACCGATGCCACGGCTGGCACCGGTGACCAGTGCGATCTCGCCTTCTAGTTGTTTACTCATAGATATATCCAAATAGCTTAAAACTAAATCAGTCTGTTTGCCGGCTACGCTATCGCTTAAACCAGCCTGCAATTCTTTGCATTGTCGAACAATATCGCTGCCGATAACTAATCTTCAAACGACATAGAGTCCAGAAATTTTTCCATCGAAGCCGGTGTGTCCAGCGAGAAGCTCTTCACTTCTTTGTTGATGCGACGGGTCAGACCACCCAGCACTTTACCGGGACCGCATTCCACCACCACATCAGCACCGTCGGTGATGATCTGTATAGTATGTGTCCACTGCACCGGGTTGTACAGCTGCTTGACCAGTGCGTCACGGATCGCATCCGGGTCGTCGTGTGATTTTGCGTCGACGTTGTGGATCACCTGGATCTTTGGCGTATTGATGCTGACCGTTTTCAGGTACTCTGCCAGTTCATCTGCCGCCGGCTTCATCAGCGAACTGTGTGATGGCACGCTCACCGGCAATGGTAGCGCGCGCCTGGCACCCTCTTCTTTCAGTACTTCCATAGCTTTGTTCACAGCTTCAGTGGCACCGGCGATGACCACCTGCCCCGGCGAATTGAAATTAACCGCTTCCACCGGCGCGCCGACATCCTTGCTCACCTGCTCACAGATGGCAATGATCGAGTCATCAGGAAGACCGATAATCGCTGACATCGCACCTTCACCTTCGGGCACAGCGGCCTGCATCAACTGGCCACGTTTGGCGACCAGTTTGATGGCATCGGCAAAATCCAGTGATTCTGCCGCCACCAGTGCAGCGTATTCACCCAGACTGTGGCCAGCGAAAACCATCGGCATCAACATGCACTGCTGCGTCATCACGCGCATCACCGCGATATCGGCCGCCAGCATGATGGGCTGGGTGATCTCGGTTTTGTTGAGTTTTTCTATGGGGCCGTTGCAGACGATGTCCCAGCAGTCATAACCCAGGACATCGGATGCCTGTTTAAATGTTTGTTCGACCTGAGGCCATGATTCGGCGTAGTCAGCCAACATGCCGATCGACTGTGAACCCTGACCCGGGAACACAGCAACAATATTCATACCATCCATAAATCAACCCTACTTTCTAATTATGTGGTGTTTCATCAGTTTCCTGAAAATATTTCTCGCAAAGGCGCAGAGTTCGCCGAGATAAAAAATTTTTCTTTGCGTGCTCCGCGCCTCGGTAACTGCTCCTGCGTTACTCTACTTACGGGCGTCCTGCCCTAATTTGCGAGATAGTAATCTTTACATTCTCTGGATAAACAATTATCTATCCAGACAACCTGGGTTATTTCAAACCCAATACATCCTGCATATCATATAAACCATTTTCCTGTTGTTCAAGCCAGAGCGCCGCTCTCACCGCGCCATTGGCAAAGGTCATGCGGCTGGACGCTTTATGCGTGATCTCGACACGCTCGCCAATGCCGGCAAACATGACGGTATGATCACCTACGATGTCGCCGGCACGGATGGTCTCAAAACCGATGGTCTTGCGATCACGTTCACCGGTGACACCTTCGCGACCATACACCGCACAGTCATCGAGGTTGCGACCCAGCGCATCAGCAACCACTTCGCCCATGCGCAGTGCCGTACCAGACGGTGCATCAACTTTATGACGATGATGCGCCTCGACGATCTCGATATCAACGTCATCGCCTAACACGCGTGCCGCGATATCCAGTAATTTAAAACACAGATTAACGCCGACGCTCATGTTGGGCGCGAACATGACACCGATCGATTCCGATGCCTGTTTAATCTGCTGCTTTTCTTCGTCGCTAAAACCGGTGGTGCCGATAACGATGTTTTTACCGTTGGCCACACAAGTCGCCAGATTTTGCAGGGTAACATCAGGGCGGGTGAAATCGATCAGGGTTTTAAAGTCAGCGGTGACATCAGAAAGTTGTGATACCAGTGTCGTGTTCAGTTTGCCGACGCCCGCCATCTCACCAGCATCGACACCGATGAACGGACTGCTCTGGTGTTCGATCGCCGCACCTAACTGACAGTCAGAATGATCGTAACAGGCCTGGATCAGATTACGACCCATGCGACCCGCGGCGCCGGTAACTGCAAGATTTAACATCTATGAACCCCAATGTTTTTTATTATTTTTTTTGTGGTCTGCCATTATATAACATAATAAAAAAATAATTTTATCCGCGAATTACGCGAAAGACGCAATAAATAAAAAAATCATGTCCACAGATGAACGCAAATGAACACCAATAAAAGCTTTTCAATGTGTAATAGTTCAGATGTAATCATACAGACACTGCCCGTATTGCTAAAAACCTCTTTTAGCCTAAGGAGCGCTTCCGGCCAGAAACGGACATGCGGGTAAAAGCTAATCTCTCGCAAAGGCGCAGAGCTCGCAGAGAAAAACCGCTATTATTTTTTGTAGGTCGGGCAATGCCCGCCTTACATTAAAAAGGCTTTTCTCTGCGAGCTCTGCGCCTTTGCGAGAGATAATTCTTTACTTCCGTTATGTGTCGTAAGCCGACTTTTACAACGTACATTCGTTGCCAGTTCAAGCTTGAGCTAATACATTTAATGGTTTTTAATATTTGCGTCTTTCGCGTAATTTGCGGGGTAATCGCTTTTAAGCCGTTAAGTCATCGAAGAATTTTTTCATGCGATCTCCCCAGGAAGCATGTTGCGGGCTATGTTTTTCGCCGGCCTGCTGGATGGAGTTTTCAAATTCTTTTAGCAGCGTTTTCTGTTTGTTATTTAGCTTGACCGGCGTCTCGACATTTACCCGGCATAGCAAATCACCGGTGGCGCCGCCTCTGACCGGCTTAACGCCTTTGCCGCGCATGCGGAATAATTTACCGCTCTGGGTTTCGGTCGGAATTTTCAACCGCACCTTTCCCTTCAGGGTCGGTACTTCGATCTCACCACCGAGCGCGGCGGTAACGATAGAGATCGGCATCTCACAGAACAGATCGTTATCATCACGGGTGAAGATGTCGTGCGGCTTAACATGCATCTGCACGTACAGATCACCACTCGGTGCGCCATTCTCGCCAGCTTCACCTTCGTTTGCCAGACGGATGCGATCACCGGTATCCACACCTGCGGGCACTTTCACCGACAATGTTTTCTGCTCCTGCTTGCGTCCCAGACCGTGACAGTCCGGACATGGATCGCTGATCATTTTCCCCTTGCCACGACACTGCGGACAGGTCTGCTGTACCGCGAAGAAGCCCTGCTGCATACGCACCTGACCGGCACCACCACAGGTGGTACAGGTGGTTGCTGAGGTGCCTTTTTTT
>SWCD01022255.1_pt2 | contig 38669 bp, 35 predicted proteins | sample 4693011 | NCBI WGS metagenome assembly SWCD01 (sample SAMN10267278, study PRJNA491770) | bioreactor metagenome | isolation source: DHS bioreactor inoculated with marine | place: Japan: Omine Ridge, Nankai Trough
TCGGTCTCGCCTTTAAGCGGCTTTTTCTTCCGCAGCAGCGGCTGCCTTTTCACCGCGTATGTTCGATGCCTTTTCCAGAATGGCTTCGATTTCGCTGACCGCGCCGGCATCATCCAGCTTCCTCACGCAGGCAATTTCACGGGCCATGCGATCAAGAGCCGATTCATACAGCTGGCGTTCGGAATAGGACTGTTCCGGCTGGCGATCGGAGCGGTACAGGTCGCGCACAACTTCGGCTACCGAAATCAGGTCGCCGGAATTGATCTTCGCTTCATATTCCTGGGCACGGCGCGACCACATGGTGCGCTTGACGCGGGCCTTGCCGGTCAAAACCTTCATTGCGTTGTCGGCCATGGTCTTGTCAGACAGCTTGCGCATGCCGACGCTGTCACACTTGGGCAGCGGAACCCGCAGGCGCATCTTGTCTTTTTCGAAATCGATCACGAACAGTTCAAGGCTGGAGCCGGCAATTTCCTGCTCTTCCAGTGCCACGATCTTGCCCACGCCATGGGCCGGATACACGACAAACTCACCAATCTTGTACTTGAGCTTGCGCGATGCTGTCTTTTTTTCTGTGGCCATTTTCTGTTCCCTTGTCACTCGGCAGTTCACCGTAGACCTGCCTGTTCAACTATTTGCTTCAGCAAAACTCATTTCGCCGCATCCTGCCTGCTGCCCGAGGGTTTCAGCCAGGTTCGCCATTCTGCCAGAAAGGCAAAACCACCATGTGTTGGTGGAGGGGTGCGTGACTGATGGCCAGTGATTGTTGATACGGTTGGCGTTGCAGTTCCGTGGTTACCCGCGTGCGCCTCATGTCGAGGCAGGTCGGGTCTGGTTGAATTGCAGACGTTCGTTTCGAAAACTGGATCAGGCGAAAAAAAGTCCGAGCCTTTCGGACCCGGGTGCTCAATTCTTTGCTGTTAACTTCATATCATCAAGGGTGTGTATATCACAGATTTACCGTTTGTTAAAGCCTCCGAACGCCGCAGGGGGCCGGATTCAGTCAAATCGGGACAAAAGTGTAAAGAAATGGTTAACGCGGCCTTGCCGCAACCGGTCTGAATTTCACGAAGACCGGTACAGGGTGGCTCGGACACAGCGAAGGAAGCAGAGCTTCTTCTAGTCGCCTTCACCGGGTTCTTCGGAGAAATACTTCTCGAACTTGCCTGCTTCACCATCATGTTCTTCTGCGTCAGCCGGACTTTCGCGTTTTTGCGTGATGTTCGGCCAGACGTCGGCAAACTTTGTGTTTACCTCAAGCCATTTCTCGAGGCCGGGCTCGGTATCCGGCTTGATGGCTTCTGCCGGGCACTCCGGTTCGCACACGCCGCAGTCAATGCACTCATCGGGATGAATGACGAGCATGTTGTCGCCTTCATAGAAACAGTCAACCGGACATACTTCAACACAGTCCATGTACTTGCACTTGATGCAGTTCTCAATGACGATATAGGTCATGTGCGGGCTCTCAAACTCTCAGATGTTGCCTTTGTCAGGGGTTGCCGGTGAACTTGCATTTTCTCGGCAGATCGTCAAGCGTGCATGTATGCAGGTCAGGCATCCTGTGAGCAATTGGCTGCGCAGGACTGCGCATCTGCCGGTGAAGCTATTTCATCATACAGAATGCGGGCTTCCCTGGCGGGACCCCGACGGGTGCCGGTCGCCCGGACCACCACCACCCTGATCTGGTCGCGGTTCATGAAACTCACGACATCTCCCGGTGTGATCGTGTGGGAGGGCCTGGCGACCCTGACGCGGTTGACCCTTACCTTGCCCCTGGAAATCAGGCGCTGGGCAAACGCCCTGGTCTTGACGAAACGGGCAAACCACAACCATCGGTCAACCCGTTGAACTGCACTGCCGGCTTCGTCTGCCATGCTCTACCTTCAGGGTTCGGCCCCGCTGTTACTTCCTGGTCAGTTGCTGTTTCAACTGGCCCAGAACTGCAAACGGGCTGTTGGGATCAATGGGCTTCTCCTTGCGGGGCGGCGCCTTGTGCCGGTCGGCCGGTTTCTTGTTGTCGGCACCCTTCTTGTGGCGATTGCGATCCGGTTTGCCGGCATTGCCCTTGGCGCCTTTTGCGTCCTTTGGCCGGTTTGGCGAGCGTTGTTTCTGCTGGCGGAACGGACCTGTATCCCGGGGCCACCAGACGTCGATCATTTCAGGCTCTGCCGGTATGGCAGGTGCTGCCGGTGCAGGCTCGTCGGCATCGGTTGCAACGGGGTCGGTACCGCCTGTTTCCGCGGGTTCGGCCACGACTGCTTCGGCCTGGGCCGGCGTCTCTGTCAAAGGCGGTGCAGGTGCCTCTTCCGCGACCGGCTCAGCCGGTGTTTCAGCCGCAGCGCCGGCAATCGGTGCTTCGGAGGCAATCGGCGCCTCGGGGGCAGCCGGTTCCGCGGGTGCAGCCGGCTCTTCCGACGCAGGCAGTTCTTCAGGTGCAGGCGGTTGCGGCGCCTTGCGCTTTTGCGCGGAGAACCCGAGTGATTTGAGGATCGAGGAAAACTCGTCGCCCGAACACCCGACAAGCGACATCATGTCCGGCACCACCGTGAACCCGCCGCCGTCGACGGACCCGTCTGGGCGCGGTTCACCTTCGCGCTGCGGCCGCCAGAACACGCGGACGCGGATCATGTCGCCAAGCCGTTCCAGCATGTCGACGCGCACGGCGCGCTCACCGCAAACGCGAAAACCGACAACCTGGTAAAAACCGTCCGGTACCGTGGTGTCGACGGGAACCGATGTCAGGCCCTGTTGCGGCATGAAGGCCGGCAGCGAGGATGCGTCCAGGCCACGCTTTTCGGCATCATGCAAGGCCCATAGCAAGAGCCGCAACGAGGTTGCCGCAGGCTTCAGGATGGTTGGAATGAAAATATGAAACGCACCGAACCGAACGCCATGCTTGCGCAGGACAGCGCGGTCATCCTGACCGAGTGACTTGACCTCGCCGGCGACCTGTTCCCTCGGCAGGACGCCAAGCGCCTCGATCATCTGAAACGCGATACCGCGCGCAATGCCGGTAATGTCTTCGGCTTCGGCCATTGAAACCAGGGGAGCCAGCAGGCCGGCAATGTGGCGCGAGACAAATTTAGACAGGCGCATCTGAACCGCGTCGCGGTCGGGAGCGGACAATTGTTCATCCGCCAGTGTTTCAACCCGCGGCTTCAACAGGTTTTCGCTGCCGGCGAGACGGCCGACGGCATGCGACTTCCAGATGATGTTGCCGGTCGCATCAAGGCTGAAGTCGGGGTCCGGCGCTGCGACCACGGACTGGGCGCGCCCGACGAGGGTCTCGGCTACCGTTTGCAGGGCAGCAGAAAGCAACACCTTGGAGTGCGCCCCGCTGGCTGGTTCGGCAATGAACCGCAACCCCTCAATGCGGCCCGCATACTCGCCCTCGACAAGAACAGCACCTTCCTGATCGACACTCGACATCAACTCTTCCCTTTCACGCAACCGTTTCATCACGACGCTGGTGCGCCGGTCAACAAACCGCTGGGTTAGCCTTTCATGCAAGGCATCCGACAATCTGTCTTCCATTGCCCTTGTGCGTTCCTGCCAGTCACCGGGGTCATCCAGCCAGTCCTGCCGGTTGGCAACGAACGTCCAGGTTCGCACATGGGCAATGCGATTAGACAAGGTGTCTATATCGCCATTGGTATTGTCGCAATACGCCAACTGACGGGCGAACCATTGCGTGTCTATGCGCCCGGTGTCGGCGACATACCTGAAAATTGTGGCAACAAGGTTAGCGTGCTCGGTCCCGGTGATATTGCGATAGTCCGGCAACTGGCAGGTTTCCCACAGCAATTCCACGCTGTCGCGCCCCGAGGCGCGCTCGATGATGTCAGGGTCACGCGCAACCAGCGACAGGGTCTCGATGTCGGCACCGGGTCTTGTCCGGGCCAGGCCTTCACGATTGGGCAGTGCGTTGAGCGAACCGAGCAATCGGTCCACGGACCCGAAATTCAGGTTTCGGTTGCGCCACTGCAGCACACGCAACGGCTCAAAATGGTGATCTTCCAGGCGTTCAATGGTGTCTGCATCAATGCTGCCCGCGTCAGCCGTGAGGCCGAAGGTGCCGTCATTCATATAGCGTCCGGCCCGGCCCGAGATCTGACCCAGTTCCGCTGCGGTCAGGTTGCGGAACTGGAAGCCGTCAAATTTCCGCGTTGCGGCAAAGGCCACATGGTCTATGTCCATGTTGAGCCCCATGCCGATGGCATCGGTTGCAACGATGTGATCAACATCGCCTGACTGGTAAAGCTCAACCTGAGCGTTGCGGGTGCGCGGGCTCAGGGCACCCAGTACCACCGCGGCGCCACCTCTTTGCCGCCGGATCAGTTCTGCGACGGCATACACCATGCTTGCGGAAAATCCCACAATTGCCGTGCGCTTGGGCAGGCGGGTTATCTTCTTGTGACCGGCATAGGTGAGCTTTGAAAAGCGCGGGCGAGACACATAGTTCACCCCCTTGAGAAGCTTTTCCAGCATCGGCCTGATGGTCGCCGAACCCAGCAACAGGGTTTCGTTGAGCCCACGCGAATACAACAGCCTGTCGGTGAAGACATGGCCGCGCTCGGTGTCTGCGGCCAGCTGGATTTCATCGATGGCCATGAACGATACCGGAATATCGTTCGGCATGGCCTCTACCGTGCACACCCAGTATCGCGGGGCAGGCGGTATCAGCTTTTCCTCGCCGGTGACCAGGGCAACAGACATCTGGCCGACGCGCGCGACAATGCGATCATACACTTCGCGTGCCAGCAGGCGCAGCGGCAGCCCGATCATGCCGGTGGGATGACCGAGCATTCTCTCAACCGCATGATGGGTTTTGCCAGTATTGGTTGGCCCCAGAAGGGCTGTTACGTTTCTGCGGGCATCCATGGGGGGTCTGCTGGGGGTCCGGAAGGGTGAGCGAATGGTATGGTATCATGTCAGGTGCGGCGTGTATGCGGTGCAAAACATCGCTATTGTATTATTTGGCAGAGCTGTTTCCGGGCACGCAGCGGAATCATTGCAGTGCCGGATTCAAACAGGAACATGTGGTGACCGAATCATGAATCGCACCTGATTCACCTTGTGTTCACCCCCTACATATAGCGCTGAGGGTGATGGGCAGGCACAAGTGAGACCGGTTACCGGCCTCTATCTGCTGGCCATGGACTTCGAGTTGAGCGGGCGGCCGGACAAGGTTGCCTTGTTAGCATAGGCCACAAAATCCTTGCCCTTGATCTTGCCTGCCACGGCAACCAGCACGTTCATGTCGCGCCCCAGTGCCGACGAGCGGACCGGCGCAAACCACACCCTGAATTCGGGCGGGTTTTTCCGGTACTTGGCTTCTGTCTTGGCCGACAGGCCTGCCAGGGTGGAATAGGTAATGCTGCAGACAATTGCAGGGCCACGATAAACACCGCCATCCTTTTCGTGAAAAACATCATTCTTTATCTTGCGCAAGGCAAGCTGGAAGACCTCTTTGCCGTTGTAGATTCGATAGCTTGAATCGCAGGGGTTCTGTGCAGGCGTAACAGCCAGATCCATGATGGACGCCAGCGTGTCGCGGGTGCCGGCGGCAGACGCCGTTTCGAGTTTTGCTTCGGTTTTCCTGTGCACAGCCGGCTGACGCCTGGTCGAGACAGGCTGCAGACCGTTGAAACTGACCGCGTATTTGCCCTTCTTGCCCTTCTCAACAACTCCCATGGTGAAGCTGTTCGAGTGGGCTCCCTTACCGGTAACGGTCCCTGATGATTGCATATCCATCTTCAGGTCGACAAACAGCGATGCCAACCCCTTGGGGCGCAGTTTTGCAGATGCACTGAAAGAATTCCGATCAATATCTGCCGAATAGTTCAGGGCAAATGCCCGCATCCCGCGGGTATAGAGATCATAACGGAGATCCAGCTTGTCTGCCGCCAATACGGTATCGGGCGATGCTGCGAAGGCAAAGGTGAATGCAGAGACCGCGATTGCGGTTGCGCTGATCGTGTTGATGATGGCCGTTTTCATAATACCTGCTGTGACCCCGTTTCCGTCATTGGTGTTTGTGCACCCGGCTTTTGCATGTTCATACCTGAACCGTTGCTGAATGAAAGATGTCCGCATTGTCTGCACGATACTGCCGCTGCATCGGGATGGCTTCAGGTTCAGTCAAACAAAAATCATAAAGCTGACCCGTTTTAAAATGATATAGCAGGCTTGTGTGCTCATGTGCATTCAGTTTGCCTTAGAGCATGTTTCACTTAGATAGAAGCGTTTGATGGTATCAAATCAGGTCACTCGGCTAGGCGCGAAGCGAAGCGCGATGTGGTGCATCGGGCAAGCTTCGCAACAACGCCGATGGGCTGATTTGGTCCACCGAAGGCCGGTTTTCTGCGCCCGCTGGACTGCGTTACGGCCCCCTTGTGGTCAACCAGACCACGGCGGGAACCGTGCCTTGCCAGCAAACGCAGAAAATCGGTCGAACGTTTCCATATAAGTGAAACATGCTCTAGCGTCTGTTTGTGCCGGGAATATGGTGTTTCCTGCCGGTTTCACAAGCCGTTGAAGCTGATTGAGGGATGTGCTTGTTGCCCGGAGCCTGATAGATATAGGGTATCGGCGTAAAACCGGGCTTGACGGCTGATCCATGCTTGCCTATAGACACGCGATGAATTTGATCCGGCCCGCTGGCGCCGGACTTTGTGTTTATGGCCCTTTCGGGCCCTGCATTGAGTTCGCCTCGACATCAGGCACGCACGGCAACCGGACTAGCTGAACCAACTGGAGTAATTAACATGGCCCGTCGTTGTGAGTTGACCGGCAAGGGTGTTCAGGCAGGCAACAATGTCAGCCACGCCAACAACAAGTCCCGCCGCCGCTTTCTGCCTAATCTGTGCCAGGTGCACCTGATGAGCGAAAGCCTTGGCCGCGATTTCGCATTCAAGGTATCTGCTGCTGCATTGCGCTCGGTCGAGCATCGCGGTGGCCTTGATGCCTACCTGATCAAGGCACGCGACACGGAATTGTCCCTGTCGGCCAAGCGGGTGAAGCGCCAGGTTGAAAAGAAGCTGGCAACTGCTGCCGCGTAAGCTGGCGGCAGGCACCTCAAGCATTTTCGCCTGACACAAGGTTCCGGCCGTCCCTCAAGGGGCGGCCTTTTTTGTTGGTGGTTTCGGCAATGACCAAAAAGCCCGGAAACAATGGTGGTGCGCGCCGCTCACCGCGCGCCAGCCGCGATGGTGAGCCTGCCATCCACACCTCGGCTGCGCTACGGGACTGTAAGATCGGGAAGTTCTGCGAGGTGAAGGAGCGCGTTCTCATGCGATCCTGCTCGCTGGGTGACTACAGCTATGTCGAGCGCCATTCGGAGCTGATCTACACACATACCGGCCGGTTCTGCGCCATTGCCGCTGATGTGCGTCTCAATGCGCTCAACCATCCCATTGACAGGGTAAGCCAGCACAAATTCACCTATAGGGCGAACGAGTATTTTGTCGGCAAGAAACCCGACCAGGGCTTTCGCGAGCAACGCATGGAGCAGGGCCGGGTGGTTGTGGGCCATGACGTGTGGATTGGTCACGGCGCCATCGTGTTGCCGGGTGTGGTGATCGGCACTGGTGCCGTTATCGGTGCCGGAGCGGTCGTGACCCATGATGTTGAGCCATATGCCATTATGGCGGGTACACCTGCACGGTTTGTGCGCTGGCGGTTCGAACCGGACATCGCGCAACGCCTGCTCAAGCTGGCATGGTGGGACTGGAGCCATGACCAGCTGGCAGATGCAGTGGACGACATGGCTCAGCTGAGCGTTGTGGCTTTTCTCGATAAATATGACGGCGGCATCCAGATCTGAATGCCTCCTGACAGATAGATGTCAGTAGAGGTGTGGCATTGTCTGCAGCGTCAGTAACAAGGGGATCTCTTCATGGCGACAGGCACCAGGCTTTCTGACAGTTTCATCAGCTTCATCAAACGCCAGCCGATGTTCTTCGTGGCAACAGCGGCGGCTGACGGACGGGTCAATATGTCACCGAAAGGTCTGGATACCTTGCGCGTTATAGGCCCCAATCGCATTGTCTGGCTGAGCCTGTCCGGCAGCGGTAACGAGACGGCAGCCCATCTTCGCGAGCAGAACCGGATGACCTTGATGTTCTGCGCGTTTGACGGCGATGCGCTGATCTTGCGAACCTACGGAACAGCGTCGACGCTGCACCCTCGCGATGCCGGCTGGGATGAGCTTGCCCGGCTGTTTCCGGCGATGGCGGGCAGTCGCCAGATATTCGACATGACCATTGATCTTGTGCAGACATCGTGTGGCACCGGCGTGCCGGTGATGGCGTATCAAGGCCAGCGCGGACCCGATGAGCTGCTGCCGTTCTATGAGCAGATGGGTCCCGATGGCGTGCAACGCTATTGGGCCAGAAAGAATGCGCTCAGCATCGATGGCAAGAACACCGGCACTGTCTGACCTGAAGCGCAGCATTTCAGTTCAGGCGAAACTGGAATATCACGGTCGATTGCACTGACTTGTTGAAATTATCGTCTGAAATCACCGTCAGAACTGTACCGCGTTCGTCGCGATGCGCGGCAATGCCCTCCATGTTGTCGATCTGGTAGGCGGTCAGCTTGCCGGCGAACAAAAGCTCGCCGGGCCCGGTATTGCGATTTTGAAGCTGATCAATCGAGAAGCGGCGCAAAGCCATGCCGACCATTATCGGTGGTGTGAAGCTGCGTTCAACAGTGACGATCTCCTTGCCGCCGGGCAGGATTGCGAGGCCGGTGACCAGGTAGTCTTCATGGCGCGGGATGTGAAACTCGTGGGTTTTACCCTTGCGCCACAGCCAGCCGCGAAGACTGTCATCCCTGGCGTGATTTCGTTCGGATATCGCCACCAGCCATCCCTTCAGCGGTCCGTCCGTAAACCGCCCGAGGGCTTCGAGTTCGCCATTTTTCTGGCCACTCGACAGGGCTTTCGGGCTTCTGACGCGGTGTGCCGTTGCCTTGAGGCCGTGCTTGCCAATGTTGAACTGTTCAACCCGTTCGCGCCGTTCAAAGCCGACAATCACCTTGCCTTCGATGCCCCTGGCGCTCCAGGCGGCAACGGCCTCGGCGTCAATGCGCGACTTGCGTTCATCCGGTTTGCCCTCGTGGTTCAGGATCGGGGCAAGACGGGCATCTGCAATATCTTTGAGGCGGCCGTTTTCATAGATGAAGCGGCCGGTCAGCCAGTGCCCCTGGTCGCTGACGCTGATAAAGCGCTGTCCATCGCCGGTTACGTCCAGGCCGGAAAAACCGCCGAACCTCTTGTTGTCGCTGGTGAGTGTCAGCCCACCCAGAAAAGTGAGATCCGGCGGCATTTTGCCAACGCCAAACCGGGAAAAACTGCGTGGAGTCGTGCTGAGCGCGATGGTGTTGTCATCGGCAGCAGCGCGATGAACCGGCAACAGCATGAACACCGACAAGCAACATCCAATCACCCGTCTGCAGTGCTTCATGGCTTTGCCTTTCAAATACAGCGATACACGCCCCGGCGTGCCCACGGTCGCAAACCCGCACTGACTGCTGCACCACGTGCTACAGGTCAGCCTGTCTTGCGCACCTTGCCGCGACTTCTGCCCTTGGGTTGCGCCGACGCGCGCTCTTCAAACAGTTCAGCAAGCTTTTCGGTCATCGCGCCGCCAAGCTCTTCAGCATCGACAATGGTGACGGCTCTTTGATAATAGCGGGTCACATCATGGCCGATGCCGATGGCGATCAGTTCAATCGGCGAGCGGTTTTCGATATCGGCGATCACCTGGCGCAAATGCTTTTCGAGATAATTGCCGGAATTGACGGACAGGGTTGAATCATCCACCGGCGCACCGTCGGAGATCACCATCATGATGCGGCGTTGTTCTGGACGCGCCAACAGCCTGTTGTGTGCCCAGATCAGGGCCTCACCGTCGATGTTCTCCTTCAACAGGCCCTCGCGCATCATCAGGCCCAGATTGCGCCGTGCGCGCCGCCATGGCTGATCGGCAGACTTGTAGATGATGTGGCGCAAATCGTTGAGCCGGCCCGGCATGGGTGGTTTGCCGTCTGCCAGCCATTTCTCACGCGCCTGGCCGCCCTTCCAGGCCCGCGTCGTGAAGCCGAGAATTTCAACCTTGACCCCGCACCGCTCCAGCGTGCGGGCCAGAATGTCGGCGCAGGTGGCGGCTACCGTGATGGGCCTGCCGCGCATGGAACCGGAATTGTCCAGCAGCAGGGTCACAACAGTGTCGCGGAACTGGGTGTCCTGCTCTACCTTGAACGACAGCGCATGGGTCGGGTCAATGACAACCCGATACAGCCGTGCTGCATCCAGAATACCTTCTTCAAGGTCAAAGTCCCAGGAGCGGTTCTGTTGTGCCATCAGCCGACGCTGCAGCCGGTTGGCCAGCCTGGCCACCACGCCCTGCAGGCTCGCCAGCTGCTTGTCCAGGTAGTTGCGCAGCCGGGTCAGTTCTTCCGGGTCGCACAGTTCATCTGCTTCGACTGTCTCGTCAAACTGATTGGTATAGACCTGGTAGAACTTGTCGTTGGACATGGATGCAAACGGCAGTTCCGGCCGCCATGGCTGGTCGCCATCGGGCTCTTCTTCGCCCTGCATGTCGTCCATGTCTTCCGAGCCGTCCATCTCCATGGCGTCTTCCATGGTTTCGTCCTGGTCAGCGTCGCCTTGTTCCATGTCTTCGGAGGCGGACGTTTCGGCATCTTCCTGGCCGGTTTCCGTCTGCTCCTGCTCGCCCTTGGCATTGTCGTCGGTGTCGTCGTCATTGTCTTCGGCATCGTCCGGGTCGTCGCCCAGTTCGTCAGACATGTCGAGCCGTGCCAGCAAATCGCGCGAAAGCCGTGAGAACGCGGTCTGGTCATGGATGCAGTCATCCAGTCCGTCGAGTTTTCCGCCAGCCTTTTCCTCAATCCACGGGCGCCATAATTCAACCAGCTTTTTTGCCGACTCCGGCGGTGTTTCGCCGGTCAGTCGTTCGCGCACCATCAGGGCAAGTGCATCTTCCAGCGGCGCATCTTCGCGCTTGCGCAGGGGGCCAGTGACCTTTTCATCGAAACGCTTGTCCAGCATGGCATTCAGGTTCGTCGCCATGCCCGGCATGGCGCGCGCGCCGAGAGCTTCGACCCGGGCCTGCTCAATTGCCTCGTAGACCGTGCGCGCCTGCTGGCCCTGCGGCAGATAGCGCGCATGAACACTGGTCGAGTGATTGGCAAGCCGCATCGCCATGGCATCGGACAGGCCGCGCGTAATCGCAAGGTCGGCAGCGGTTGTATCGCGTGTGACCTGGGGCAACCTGGCGCGCTTGTCGGTGATACCGGGGTGTTCGGCGCCAAACGTGCAGGTGAGCTCCGGCTCCTGCGCAAGCGTCTTCATTGCGAGCGTCAGGGCGCGCTTGAAATTTTCCGCTGGTGCTTCACGATCGTTTGTCATTGCGTTGTTGCTTGTCCGCCGGGTCAGCTCACAGCCAGAACAGCAGATGATTCCGGCAGTTCCTCACCAAAGCAGCGCTGGTAGAATTCCGCAACCAGGGCGCGCTCCAGTTCGTCGCACTTGTTCAGGAACGTCATCCTGAACGCCATGCCGACATCGTCGAAGATGGTGGTGTTTTCAGCCCAGGTGATGACGGTGCGCGGGCTCATGACAGTTGACAGGTCACCCGCCATGAAGGCGTTCCGGGTCAGGTCAGCCAGGCGCACCATGTTGGAAATCACCTTCTTGCCGACAGGATCATTGAACGACTTGTTCTTGGACAGAACGATGCCGCATTCCTGCTCATGGCTGAGATAGTTCAACTGCACGATGATCGACCAACGGTCCATCTGGGCCTGGTTGATCTGCTGGGTGCCGTGATACAGGCCGGTTGTGTCGCCAAGACCAACGGTGTTGGCGGTTGCAAACAGGCGGAATGCCGGGTGCGGCTTCAGCACGCGCGCCTGGTCAAGCAGTGTCAGGCGGCCGGAGCTTTCCAGCACGCGCTGGATCACGAACATCACATCGGGACGGCCGGCATCGTATTCGTCGAATACCAGCGCGACATTGTTCTGATAGGCCCACGGCAAAATACCTTCGCGAAACTCGGTGATCTGCATGCCGTCCTTGATGACGATGGCGTCCTTGCCGACCAGATCGATGCGCGAAATATGACTGTCGAGATTGATGCGCACCAGAGGCCATTTCAGCCGGGCTGCGACCTGTTCGATGTGCGTTGATTTACCGGTGCCGTGGAAACCTGACACCATGACCCGGCGATTGTGGGCAAATCCCGCCAGGATGGCCAGCGTGGTTTCCGGGTTGAACAGGTAATCCTCATCGATTTCCGGGACATATTCATTGGCCGTGGAATAGGCAGGAACCGTCAGATCTGTGTCGAAATTGAAGGTGTCGCGCACCGAAATGATCTTGTCGGGCATGCCTTCTGCTTCGATAGTTGTATTTGCATTCATGGGAAACCGGTCTCCGGGAAATCAACACCCGGTCTTCGCACATGGAAAACCGGGGCTCAAGGGACATATACACAGAGGTTTTAGTCTGAGTAATGCGACCCTAGCAAGGGCCACTTTTGCTGCAATTCAGCACACACCGGCATCGCGGAGATAATTGTAGGCAGTGATAATGTCGCGAAGCCTGTCTTCGGTCTCCCGGCTGCCGCCGTTTGCATCGGGATGAAACCGTTTGACGAGCAGTTTGTACTGCGCCTTGATTTCGTCTGCCGTCACGCCGGGATCAAGCCCAAGCGTGTCGAGCGCCTTGCGTTCGGCATTGCCGACCCGGCGCCGCGACGTGGCTGCCCGCTTGGTGCCGACAGCCTCTTCAAAAATCGAGTGCGGGTCATTGACGTCGCCGTTATTGTGATTGCCGCTGCGCCCGGTTTTGCCCGAGGCGGCCTTTGTGGCGCGCGCCCGTTTGTTTTCGGCCCACGAGCTGTCGCCCAGTTTCCAGGTGGGACGATGACCGGTCTGGGAGGCTTTTATCCAGGCGCCGATATCATTGTCCGCCATGCCGTCGAAATAATTGTAGGACTTGTTGTAGGCCTTCACGTGGTTCACGCAGAACCGGAAGTACTCGCCTTCCGCATTGCGGCCCTTGGGCGCCTTGTGATTGCCCACAGCCTCGCAGTCCGGCCATTCGCAGGTAAATGTTTCAGGTTCTGCCTTGCCGCCTTTTTTAATGCGGATGCCGTCGAAGTATTTCGAATTCAGTTTCATCTGTCGCCTGATTTTTATCGTGCAAGAAAAAGTGTGCTGGCTGCCTGTGCAGCGCAACAGTATAACCCAATGTTGTGGACATTTGGAATGTAGTTAGCCCATAAAACACGAACAAGTCATCAATATGGACCCGTGCCTCGAATTTCGGGTACGAAAGAGGAAAAACAAGCCATGCAACTTGGCCAGGTTGGACACACGATCACCGAGAAGCTGTCAAAAGCGCTGGTGCCGCACTCGCTGGAGGTGATCGACGAATCACACCTTCATGCCGGTCACTCCGGTGCGCGGCCGGAAGGTGAAACACATTTTCGGGTCAAGATTCAGTCTGAAGCGTTCCAGGGCAAGTCCCTGATCCAGCGTCACCGCATGGTCAACGAGGTGCTGGCAGAGGAATTGAGCGGTCCGGTTCATGCGCTTGCGATTTCGGCCAGCGCGCCACCGGCCTGATTGACTTCCGGAAACAATCTAACCGGTCTTTTTCAATGGCGTGATGCGCAGGCGGGTGATCTGGTTGCGTTTTTTTCCGGCGACTTCAAACCGGAAACCGTGAAACGTGAATGCCTGACCCTTTTCCGGGATCATCTGGGCCTCATGGATGACCAGGCCGGCAATGGTATTGGCTTCATCGTCCGGCAGGTCCCAGTCATTGGCGCGGTTCAGATCGCGAATTTGAAACGATCCGCTGACCACTATCGAACCGGACGCTTCGCGTGAAATATCTGTGCTGATAACGTCATGCTCATCGGCGATATCGCCGACGATTTCCTCCAGGATGTCTTCCAGCGTGACAAGGCCCATCACCTCTCCGTATTCATCCACGACCAGCGCAAAATGCGACTTGCGCCGCAGGAACGCTGCGAGCTGATTGTTGACGGTTGTGGTGTCCGGCACGAACCAGGCGTCTGAACAGATCTCCTTGATATCTAGCTTGGATGCATCGCCCTTGTTGGCCTGCAGCGCGGCGAGCACGTCCTTGGCATGCAATACGCCGATGATGTTGTCGGGATTGTTGCGCCACACCGGCACGCGGGAAAACCCCGACTTCAGCAGTTCAGCAATGATGTCGTCGTTCGGCATATCGGCGTCGATGGAAAACATTATTGTGCGGTGGACCATCAGGTCCGACAATTCCAGTTCAGACAGATCCAGAACACCGCCGAGCATATCCCGGTCATTCTTGACGACGGCCCCTTCCTGGTGATGCATGTTGATGGCGCCGCGGATCTCTTCTTGGGGTGACAGGATGTTGCCGGCATTGGCCAGATCGACACCAGCCAGCGACAGCACGTTCTTCACGATCACTTCAACGCCGATGACGATGGGCCCGAAGATTCTGACAAACAGGGAAATGATCGCGGCGACGGCAAGCGAGAACCGTTCCGGGTAGATGATGGCGTAGGTCTTTGGCAACACCTCGCCGAACACCAGAACGAGGGCGGTCATGACCAGTGTTGCCCAAACCACTCCGGTTTCGCCAAACAGCCGCAGGAACACCGTGGTGGCCAGCGCCGAGGCCAGGATGTTGACCAGGTTATTGCCCAGCAAGATGCCGCCGATCAGGCGTTCAGGTTGCTCTTTCAGGTCCAGCACAGTGCGCGCACGCTTGTCTCCGCGCTTTTCCAGCTCGTGAAGCCGGGGGCGCGAAGAGGTTGTCAGTGCAGTCTCGGATCCGGAAAAAAAGGCTGACAGGACGATCAGCCCAAGGGCTGCGCCGGTCATGATAGCCAGTGCAAGCGTCATTACAATTTCAATTCGGCCTCGATAAACTTGACCAGGCCGTCCTCTTCTATGGTTTTGTCGATGTAGGCATTGCCCACGTCTTTTACCAGAACAAAGTTAATGCGACCTGCCTCGGCCTTCTTGTCCTGGCGCATGATTTCCACAAGTCTGGCGGCATCGGGAAGGTATTTGCGAATGCCGGATACATCGGTTGGCAAGCCAACCGACTTCAGGTGATCTTGCATGCGCGCGGCAGCGCCCGGTTTGCAAATGCCCAGTTGTTCGGAAAACCGGAAGGCCTGCGCCATGCCGATCGCCACTCCTTCACCATGCAGAAGCTTGTCCGAGTATCCGGTGGCGCTTTCCAGCGCATGCCCGAACGTATGGCCCAGGTTGAGCAGGGCACGATCGCCTGCTTCACGTTCGTCACACGCCACGATGGCCGCTTTTGCCTGGCACGAGGTGCGGATTGCGTGGATGCGGGCCTGCGGGTCGCCGGCAAAAATCCTGGACGCATTGTTCTCCAGCCAACTGAAGAACTCCGCGTCACCGAGCAGGCCATACTTCGCAACTTCAGCGTAACCGGCCGCCAGTTCACGCCCGGGCAACGTATTCAGGACGTTGATATCCGCCAGGACGGCAACGGGCTGATGAAAGGCACCGACAAGGTTTTTGCCATGCGGCGAGTTGATACCGGTCTTGCCGCCAACGGAGCTGTCGACCTGTGCCAGCAGCGAGGTGGGTATCTGGATGAAACCGATGCCGCGGCGGACAATTGCCGCAGCAAATCCGGCAAGATCTCCAATGACACCACCACCGAACGCGATGATGTGGTCATTGCGCTCCATTCCGGCAGCGATAATGTCATCGCACACGCGTGCAAGATTGGCGTAGCTCTTGGTGGACTCACCGGGTGGCAAAATGATTGAGGTGTGCCTGATCCCGGCTTCAGCGAGGCTGTCGGTCAGGGTTTTCAGATGGTGACGCGCAACATTCTCATCGGTCACGATTGCGGTGACCGGACGCGCCAGCAAAGGCGCGATGGTGCGTCCGGCGTGGGCGAGCAGCCCGTCGGAAATTGTAATGTCATAACTGCGCGCTCCCAGATCGACACTGACTTCGGCGCGGGTTGTGTCGTCGGGGGCTGACTTGTTCAGGCTCATGCGCTGGCCGTCTCTTTCTGACGCAAGTGACTGGCCAGGGTCTCTATGCAGGCAGCTACGATCTGATCGTGGGGCACGTCCTTGCTTTCCACCATGATGTCTGATCCGGCATACACCGGATAGCGTTCGTTGATCAGATTGCGCATAACCGCTTCAGGATCATCAGTTTGCAACAATGGTCTGTTTGAGCGTTTGCGAACCCGTTTCATCAACAGTTCGAAATCAGCCTTCAGCCACACCGAGATTGCCTTGTCTGCAATGGCCGTGCGGGTTGCTTCGCTCATATAGGCGCCACCACCGGTTGCCAGCACGCGAGGGGTTTCATGCAACAAGCGATCAATGACCCGGCGTTCGCCGTCGCGAAAATATTGCTCACCATGTTCTTCAAAAATTTCCGGCACGGTCTTGCCGGCGGCTTTCTCGATTTCAGTGTCGGCATCGGCAAAAGGCATGTTCAACTTCTTGGCCAGGCGCCTGCCGATGGTGGTTTTGCCGGCGCCCATCAGTCCGATCAGCACGATGCTGCGGCCGTCGAGGCGCGACTCGATGGTGGCGATGTTATCATCTGGTGTGCTGGTTTCGGTCACAGGTGTTTGAACTCAATTCACGTCGTGAGCTTGCTTGGCGCTCTGATTTCTCGTTTCTAGATCATCCTGCAGTCAGTTGAAACCATCAGCAATGATAAAAACAGGCCCGGCCCCATGACAGTTCGGGGATGTTTGCGCCGCGCGCGATCAATTGACTCTCTTGTGAGCGTATATTGGCTGGTGTCCGCATGGATCAATGTTTGAGGGTGGACCGAAGCGCCGGACCCGTCCGGGATGCAGGCAACCGGAGCGCAAACACTTTGCGATTTAGGCTGGATTGTTGCACATTGCGGGACGCCAAGAGAAAATCACACTTGTCCGCACGAGGAGCATATTAACCGTTATGCCTGACAGTCTTCGCTTTCTGTTAATCGTACTGTGCTTGGCTGGTGCCGGGTATGGCATAATCTGGGGTCTGGCGAATTTTCCGCCCGAACAGACAGAAGTGGTGAAGCAGCTTTCCAATGGTGTTTTCGACAACTGACAGACATGATGTCGGGCAAGCCTCTGCACCTGTTGGCAATGACAGGATTGTGGCACTGTTTCTGGAAATGATGAGTGCCGAGCGCGGGGCATCCCGCAATACTCTATCAGCCTATGCCCGCGACCTTGAACACTATTGCAGCTATCTGAGAAAGCGTGGCTGTGCTGCTGGCGCTGCCGGGACGGACGAGGTTCGCGACTGGCTGAGCGAATTGCAGACAGAAGGGCTGGCAAGTTCCACGATTGCGCGCAGATTGTCGGCGGTTCGGCAGTTACACAAGTTTGCCTATGCCGAAGGCGTTGTAAGCGATGATCCTGCAGGCGGTATTGCCGGGCCTCGCACAACCCGTAATCTTCCCAGGACCATGAGCGTCGGGCAGGCGGAAAAGCTGTTGCTTGCAGCGCGTGAACAGGCCGTGCGCGCATCCGGCAAGATGCGTCTGAAGGCGTTGAGAATGCTGTGTCTGATAGAGGTTTTGTATGCAACCGGATTGCGGGTCTCCGAACTGGTCAGCCTGACTGTCGGCATGGTGTCGGGTGATGATCGGTTCGTGACCGTGCGCGGCAAGGGCGGCCGGGAACGGATGGTGCCGCTGTCACCGCCTGCGCGTGCTGCAATCGATGCATACCTGGATGCTGTGAAACAGGCCTCGGATACGGTGTATCTTCCGCCGGCGCAATTCCTGTTCCCTTCGCTCGGCAAGCAGAAGCACCTGACACGTCAGCATTTTGCGCTGTTGCTGAAACAACTGGCGGGCCTTGCCGGGCTTGATGTGAACAAGGTGTCCCCCCACGTCGTGCGGCATGCGTTTGCCAGCCATTTGCTGCAGGGCGGCGCAGATCTGAGGTCGGTTCAACAGATGCTGGGTCATGCAGATATTTCGACAACACAGATATATACGCACGTAATGCCGGAAAAATTGCGTGAAGCGGTGGAAAGTCATCACCCGCTCAATCGTTGATTCGGGCTATGCGCAGAATAATACCAAAGGAACTGACGATTGACCCATTTGACCGGATTTTAGCGTTTGCTGGCCAGGCATGCTTCGCGCCGTGGTCTGGTGACCACAAGTGGAGCATAACGAGGTCCGGCAGCCGCGAAAAATCGGCCTTCGGTGGGCCAAATCCGCCCATCTGGTGCGTTGCGAAGCTTGCCCGATGCACCGCATCGGGCTGCGCACCGCGCCTGCCAGAATGGACGGATTTGCCGTCATCAAATGAGTCAATCGTCAGTTCCTTTGGTATAAATAGCCAGTTGACATCGCATCGGCGTAACGCCAGTTTGACCGGCAGATTCAACAGGGCCCAGTCGAGGGCAGAAACTGTGCTTTGCACAGTTACGGTCACATGAAACATGCAGACATTTCTTGACTTTGAAACGCGCATTGCCGAGCTGACAGGCAAGATCGCCGAGTTGAAATCCATCAAAGAGGATGGCGGCTCGGTATCGATTGCGGATGAAGTGAAACAGCTGGAAGTGAAGCTTTCAAAGTCACTTGCCGACCTTTATTCGAACCTTGAGCCGTGGCAGAAAACCCAGGTTGCCCGGCATCCGGACCGGCCGCATACCCAGGACTATCTGGATACCCTGATCACCGAGTTCACGCCGCTTGCCGGCGACCGGAAATTTGCTGAAGACGATGCCATTCTCGGCGGCATGGGGCGGTTTGAGGGCGAACCGGTGGTTGTCATCGGGCAGGAAAAAGGTGCGGACACCAAGTCCCGCCTGAAGCATAATTTCGGCATGGCGCGGCCGGAAGGCTATCGCAAGGCTGTCCGGCTGATGGAACTGGCGCAGCGCTTCAACCTGCCGGTGCTGACTTTCGTGGATACTGCAGGCGCCTATCCCGGCATTGGCGCGGAAGAACGCGGCCAGGCCGAAGCGATCGCCCGCTCAACCGATTGCTGTCTTGGACTTGGCACTCCGATTGTGTCGACCATTATCGGCGAAGGTGGATCTGGCGGGGCAGTTGCCATTGCAACGGCAAATTCGGTTTTGATGCTCGAGCATTCGATTTATTCGGTTATTTCGCCCGAGGGCGCTGCCTCCATTCTGTGGCATGATTCAGCCCGCGCCAGTGAAGCGGCGACCGCCATGCGCATAACTGCCGCTCATCTGAAGGGACTTGGGGTGATTGATACAATCGTGCCGGAACCGGTCGGCGGCGCGCACCGCGCGCGCGCTGAAGCCATGCAATCAGTCAAGCAGGCAATTTCAACTGCACTGATGCCGTTCAAGCACATGTCCGAGGCCGAGGTGCGGTCACAGCGGCGGGAGAAATTCCTCGCCATCGGGCGCACGCTGTCTGCATAAATCAGGGCAGATCAACACTTACCTGTTTTGGTATAAGCTACAGGATCTGGCTCAGGAACTCTCTGGTACGGGGGTCCTTTGCCCGTTTGAAGAACGTGGCAGGTGGGCCATGCTCAACGATAACACCGCGATCGGTGAAGTAGATGTGGTCTGCAATTTCATTGGCGAAACCCATTTCGTGGGTCACCAGCATGCAGGTCATGCCTTCGGCTGCCAGATCCTTGATCGTCACGAGAACCTCCTTCACCGTTTCGGGGTCAAGAGCCGCTGTTACTTCATCGAACAGCATGATGTCGGGGTTCATCGCCAGTGATCGTGCAATGGCAACGCGCTGCTGCTGACCACCCGACAATTCTCCGGGATAGGCGTCTTCCTTGCCTTCCAGCCGCACCTTCTTGATCAGGCTGCGGGCGTGGACTTCAACTTCTTCCGGTGACTGCTTCAACACCAGCAGCGGGGCCATCATGACGTTTTCAATCGCGGTTTTGTGCGGGAAAAGATTGTATTGCTGGAACACCATGCCAACCTTCTTGCGCAGCGCCAGTTTGTCGAGGTGAGGTGTGTTGACCTCCTGACCCTCAACCTTGATGGAGCCCGACTGAATGTCGTTCAGGGCATTGATGCAGCGGATCAGCGTGGATTTCCCTGACCCCGATGGTCCGATGATACAGACGACCTCGCCTTTCATCACATCAAACGTGACACCTTTCAGCACCTCAAGATCGCCGAACGACTTGTGGACGTCCTTGATGGATACAATTGGCTCGTCTGGTGTCCAGGTGCTGGTCATGGTCGAATTCCTATTGGTTGACCGCAAAGCGATTTTCAAGTTTGCGGGTCCACAAAGCGATGGGGTAGCTGTAGATGAAAAACCACGACATCAGCCACAGATACATCGGGATGAGGTATTCGCTGCGGCCTTCTGCGGCCAGCGCATCCTGCGTCAGGGTCATGCCGTCGGCCACCCCGAGAATGGAGATGAGCGGCGTCGACATGGTCAAAATGCAATACCAGTTCATCCACGGCGGAACCATGCGCTTGATGCATTGTGGAAGGATGATGCGCCACATGGTCTGGGTGCGGCTGAAGGCTAGACTTTCTGCGGATTCCCACTGACCTGTCGGTATCGAGCCTATGGCGCCGCGGACAATTTCCGAGACATTGGCCATGATCGGCAGTGACAGGGCAAATGTTGCCTTGGCCCAGCCGGACACTTCGATGCGCGTGTCGCCGATATTGATGTAGAACGGCAACAGCAGCATGAAGTAAAACAGCAAGACCAGCCATGGCGAGTTCCGGAACAACTGGGTGACGATCCAGCATGCGCGCTTGACAAAGCGGTTGGTGGATACCTGTCCGAGGCCCAGCCAGAGCCCCATGAAAGTTCCAAGCGCCATGGCGATGAAACTGACCACGATATTGAGAACAAAGCCGCCAAACTGGCCCTGGGGACCGAACATCATCAACGGGGTCCACTTGACCAGTGTTTCCCAGACGGTCTGGGTCTTGCCGCCAACCATCTGTGCATAGGCACTATCGACAAGTATCCATGACATCAGCACCAGCGCCAGTGCAAAACCAAAGCGCTTGCTGGTGGCGATGCCTGCCCAGTCGCGTGCATCCCAGGTGGTAGCACCGGGGCGAAACGGCAGCATGACAGGCAGGTCGGTGCCGGTTGAACCTGACAAGTGTTTCATTGGCCAAACCCCGGAACGCGAATGGCCTTTTCCCAACGGTGCATGAGCCAGACAAGAATGCCGACAAGCACCAGATAGACAATCCAGACAACGTTCATCATTTCCGGCACGTTGTATTCATCGGACCATATCTGGTTTGCGATATACAGCGTTTCCGGCACCGCGATCGCATAGGCAACCGTGGTGGTCTTGACCAGATTGATCAGGTTGTTGTTGAGCGAAGGGAGGCACACACGGTAAGCCAGCGGAAAGGTAATGTAGCGGTAGATCTGGAAGCGTGAATATCCAAGCGCCTGCGCGCCTTCAATGGTGGACTTCGGCACTGACTCGATGCCGGCACGGAATATCTCGGTGTTGAAAGCACCGGCGAAAAACGACAGGGCAATGACTGCCCAGCCATAACTGCCCAGTATGCCGCCACGAATGCCAAGCATGCCTGACAGCGCTGAATCGACAGCAAAGTAGAAAAAATACAGTTGCACCAGTGGCGGGGTATTGCGGAAAAATGCGATGTAGCCGTTCATCAGGCGGCGCACCCAGGCAACCGGCGACATTTGCAGCCAGGCACCAGCCATGCCGATGACAATGCTGGCAAGTACGCACACAAATGACAGATGAATCGTGGTCCACACCCCGCTCAGAAAGCGCGTACGGTCCAGTTCGTCATAAAAGATGGTGAGCTTGATACCGTGGGCTTCCTTGAGCCACAAGAACCACTCTGCAACTGTCTCCAAAAGCCCCTCCCGGTCAGGTTTGCAGTTAGGAAAAATACAGAAGGCCCGGCGGTTGCCGGGCCTTCCTTGATTGCCGTTAGATTATTTTACTTCGCCTTCGTCAAGGACGTCATCACACACCTTGTCGCCAGCGTTGCATTTTTCCATCATGGTGACGACCCACTTGGTCTGCGGAATGCCCCACTTCTTTTCCCACTCTACAACCTTGCCGGCCTTGTGCCAGTCAATGATGGCGGCAGACAGTGCCTTGCCGATAGGCTCGTTCACATCTTCCTTGCGAACCGCTGCGCCCCAGGGAGCGTCAGCAACAACCGGTGTCGAGATCGAATAATCCGCCCACTTCTCAGGCTCGTTCACCTTGCGGGGAATGAACGCTGAATCGTCGTACAGCCAGCCGACACAACGGCCGTCGAGCAGGGCAGCTTCAATTTCAGGCACGCCCTTGAACACGATCATGTTGGCCTTGTTCTTCTCGCCCCATTCCTTGTTGTACCAGGCGCCCTGCGTGCCGCAGATGCTCTTGCCTTCAATATCCGGCCAGTCCTTGATCCCGGAATCCTTGTGAGCGAAGATCGCAACACCTGACGAGTAGTAATTTGGCTGCACGATGCCGACCACTTCGCGGCGCCCCAGCTTGTCCGACATGGTCGCAATCATCATGTCGATCTTGCCCTGCTCCAGGAACTGCATGCGGTTGGAGGCGACAACGGGAACCACTTCAACCTCGATGGTCTTGCCGGCTTTTTCGCCGATACGTTTTGCAAAATCCATGGCCATGTCGACTTCCATGCCAACGATATTGCCCTGGGCATCGCGCATGCCCCATGGTGCGTAATCAGCCTTGGAGCCGATGACGATCTTGCCGCGTTCGATGATGTCCTCAAGCGTACCTGCAAACGCTCCGCTGGCGGCTGTCAGTACCGCAGCGGTAGCGACTGTTGCTGCCATGGCAACTTTCATAGATTTCAACATTGATATTTTCCCTGTTTGTTTTTCAAGTTTTGACGACCAGATGGAAGGTGCCGTCTTGAAATTACGCCCGGATGGTTCGCTGTCAGCACACCAACCGAGAGACAAGTGTACGCCGGGAAAAGTGAAAAACGCAATGGTCTCAATGGGCTGCGACCCGAATTCAGGCAATTGTTCAATGGTTGGGCAGGCGCGCGCCGCAAGGCCACACGCTTAAAGTCCTGGCCAATCTGCCGCAAACTTGCCGCTTTGCTCGGCGATGTTCCCGCTGAACAATTACTGAAACTGTGTGGATGTATGCGGCGATTGATCAAAATGGGTGTGTTGTTTGCGCTGATGGCGTCAACCGGCTACGCGCTTTACCGGGTTGGCGAGACCACGCGCATCACGGACCGGTGGCACTCTCCTGACCCGCAGACGTTCAGAAAACAGGCCTGGGCAGAACTGGCTGCCCGGCAACTCAGGCCCGGAATGCCGGTGTTTATCCGGATTTTCAAACAAAGCTCGCAGCTTGAGCTTTGGTTGCAGGCCAAGAGCGGATGGGAATTGTACAAAACTGTTGAAATCTGCAACTGGTCCGGTGGCCTGGGGCCAAAGCTGAAAGAAGGCGACAGGCAGTCGCCGGAAGGATTTTATACAGTGACCAAGGCGCAGTTGAACCCCGGCAGCCGGCATCATCTTTCGTTTAATCTCGGCTTCCCCAACCGTTATGATCGCTCGCTTGGACGGACCGGGTCGTTCCTGATGGTACATGGCGGTTGTTCATCGAGTGGATGTTATGCGGTGCGCGACCATGAGGTAGAGGTGATTTACCGGCTTGTTGAAGCAGCATTGAACAATGGCCAGCGTGCGGTTGGTGTGCATGCCTTCCCTTTCCGGCTGGAACAGGCCGCACTTGATCGCCACAAAGGCTCCAGGTGGCATGATTTCTGGGCCAATCTGAAGAACGGATACGATGTGTTTGAACACCGGGGCCAGGTGCCCCGCGTGAGGGTTGCCAACAAATCCTACGTGGTTAATTGAGCGTTAGCGTGTTGTGTTCCACAATGAATGTTTTGAGCATGGTTTCGGAAATCGGATGTGTCAGAGATGAACAATGACAGGACATTCAGGACCAGTTGCACACGCCGTGCGTTCTGCGGCGGTGGTCTTGCATCGCTGATGGGGCTGGCTGCGTGCAGTACGGACAAGGCCCTGGAACCTCTGTCTTCCAGGGTTATGGCTGATCTGCAGAGGCTCGGCCTGAAAGTCGGTGCGCCGGTTTTTGTCCGGGTGTTCAAGGAAGAAAACCAGATGGAAGTCTGGTTGCAACAGGCCTATGGGCCATATGTGCTGTTTCGCACCTATGATGTGTGCAGCCGGTCCGGCGTATTGGGGCCGAAGTTCAAGGAAGGCGACCGGCAGGCGCCTGAAGGGTTCTACATGGTGTCGCAACGCCAGATGAATCCGAAGTCAGACTATTACCTGTCCTTCAATCTCGGCTTTCCCAACGCGTATGACAAATCCAACGGCCGAACCGGCTCGCATCTGATGGTGCATGGCGGATGCCGGTCGGCAGGCTGCTATGCAATCACCGATGACCACATCAAGGAATTGTTCTCGCTGGCGCGCGAAGCGTTCCTGTATGGTCAGAAGGAGTTTCCGGTGCATGCCTTTCCATTCCGCATGAGCGAGCAGAACCTGCTTCGTTATGCAGGTCATCCGCACGAGTACTACTGGCGCGATCTCAAGGCGGGATATGACTATTTTGAGCAGATGCGCCAGCCGCCGACCGTCGGCGTCAAGCAGCAACGCTATGTGTTCTTGCCGCACAACATCAATGTACCGCCGGAGTTTGCAGTCCAGCAGGCATTCGCAGATCCGCTCGCCCCGCAGCTCATTCGCGGCTGGCGGGCAGGGGAGTGGAAGTAGAGCGATTAATGTTTTGTGAGATCCAAACCACACACACTTCGCGAGCAACCTTTAAACTAGAGCATCAACCGATCATATGGAATCATATGATCGGATAAAAGTGCTCTATTTCAGTGTGTTAGAGCGGTTTAATCCATCCGTATGGGTCTATTTGTCTAGAAGCCGATGTCCAGCTCTGCCGCAGATAGTGGGTGTCAGCATCACCGAGTTTTATAATAGCGCTTGTGCCGGTTCTGTAATCGCCTTCATTCAAGATTATTTGCTGGGCAGCCTTGAAGAAACGGGTATCGGCTGATTTGCTGTCAATCGGCATTGAATCTTGACCCTCTATCGGCGTGCAATTTTGACCCCCTTTATTTACGTGGCACGGTCCGCCCGGAGGCGATGCGCGGAGCCTTTGCGTAGCGCAGCGTATCGCCGGAGGGCGCTCTGAGAGGGTCTCAGGCGCGGTTTTTGAAGCGCCAGCTTTCGTTGCCGGTTTCCGCGATCTCGCAGTGATGGGTGAGCCGGTCGAGCAGCGCGGTAGTCATCTTTGCATCGCCAAAGACACTGGGCCATTCACCGAAGTCCAGGTTGGTTGTGACGATGATCGAGGTTTGCTCATAGAGCTTGCTGATCAGATGGAACAGCAACTGACCACCGGTCTGAGCGAAGGGCAGATAGCCCAGTTCATCAAGGATCAGGAAGTCGAGACGGGAGATCAGGTCGGCTGTGCGACCCTGACGCTCGGCGCGAGCTTCGGCATCCAGTTTGTTCACCAGGTCGACGACATTGAAGAACCGTCCTCGACGTCCCTTGCGGATGCAGGTCCTGGCAATGGAGACCGCGAGATGGGTCTTGCCCGTTCCCGTACCTCCGATCAGGACGAGGTTGCGCTGATGGTCGAGGAAGTCACCGGTGGCCAGATCACGGATCAAGGTCTCGTTGACGGGGGTCGCTTCGAAGTCGAACTCTTCAAGTTCCTTGGCCAGCGGCATCTTGGCGATCGTCATCTGGTATTTGATGGAGCGTGCTCGCTTCTCGCTGATCTCGGCATTCAGCAGATCTCCGATGATCTGCTGCGGCTCATGCTGGCGTTTGACGGCAGTGGCGAGGATCTCATCATAGGCTGCCTTCATGCCGTAAAGCTTGAGCTGGCTCATCGCGTCCAGCACGTTTGATCGTTCCATGGTTTTGTCTCCTCAGGCTATCGTATCGATCACAATCGGCAGCAGGCTCGCAGCTCAACCGCAAGGCATGTGGGGTTGTGATGGTGAGTGGTGGCGGTGGTTCACGATGACGGGCCAAAATGTTCAGAACAACACCGGCGGAATGAACACTGTTCGCAAGCGCCTCGGCACAGGCAGCTTCCACGGCCTCCAGCCCGTCAGTCAGAACAGCTGTGAGGATATCGACCATCTGCCGATCGCCATTCGGCTGGCGTTCCAGCTTGCGTTGTACCCGCCGCAGGGCTGGAGGTAACTCCCATTCCTTGAAGGGTGCACCGTTGCGAAGGGCTCCGGGTTTGCGGGCCAGAACGGGAATATAATGCAGGGGATCATAGACAGTATTATCGCGCCCGAAGGCGCGCAGATGCTGCCCTACAATTTGACCGTCCTGCCAGCATTCAATCCGCTCGGCGTAGGCTCGGACTTCTACCGGGCGTCCGACGGCACGGGCATCAACCGAGTAGCGGTTCTTGTCAAACCGTATGAGGCATGTCTTTGACACTGCCGCTGGCACGGCGTGGAACCCATCGAACGGACCGGCATAGGGCACAAGACTGGAACGTTCCGTCTCGAAGACTTCCCATATGGTCTTGTCCCGCATCTCCGGATGTGGATGCGCTTTTGCCCAGGCCAGGCAACGATCTTCCAGCCAGGCATTCAACTCGGTATAACTTTTGAACTTCGGGCGAGGCACAAAGAACCGCCGCCGCATCACGCCCACCTGGTTCTCGACCTGTCCCTTCTCCCAGCCCGATGCCGGCGTGCAGGCCACAGGATCAACCAGATAGTGACCACACATCTGCTGGAAGCGGCGGTTGTAGGCGCGATCCTTGCCGACAAAGATCGTATCTACCGCCGTCTTCATATTGTCGTAGATGCCCCGCGCACAGGCCCCGCCGAAGAACGCAAATGCCTTGTCATGGACATCGAAAACCATCTCCTGCGTCTCACGAGGATAGGCTCGAACAAACGGCATCCGGCTATGGCAGAGCCGAACGTGGGCAACCTTGACCGTGATGGTAACCCCATCGAGGATCACAACCTCGTGGCTCCAGTCGAACTGATAGGCCTCACCGGGATCAAAACTCAATGGAACATAGGCATCGGCTGAGGCTTCCCGCTTGGCTTTCGACCAACTGGCGGCATACCGGCGAACCGCATCATAGCCGCCGTCATATCCAAGCGATCGAAGCTCTTCAAAAATGCGGATCAGTGTCAGACGTTCCCGCTTGGGACGACGGGTGTTCTCGGCCAGAATCTCATCCAGGCCGGATTGCCAGGGGCCGATCTTGGGACGGGGCTGGGCATTGCGCTCATAGACAAACTCAGTCGCACCGGACCGGACAACCTTGCGAACCGTGTTGCGGGAAACACCTAGATCACGACAAATCTGTTTGATCGATTTGCCATCCTGGAAAAACAAACGCCTGATCTTCGCAATCGTCTCCACGACCAACATCCCTGAAAAGCTCCCCAAAATGGGGAACATAAAAAATAAATTATCAGGGGGTCACAATTGGAAGCCGATTACCCCGATAAAGGGGTCAATTTTGCATGCCGGTTCACAGATTTGCAGTTGAACCAAGGAAAGCGGATGGAGGGCTGTTTGGACGTGAAGTAAAGCGACGCCATTGACATTGCCACAAGCAGGCCGGTGTGCTTGAGAAGATGTTGTTGGTAAATTTCTGCAGCACACTGAGAAACGAATTCCATACGCAAAGACAGAACTGCGAGTGGATTGGTTACTTCAAGGCGTCGATGGCATGATCAAGCAAGGTCTTGTCAATCGCGTCTCTCGCTGTATCGAGCAACATCCGTTCAAGGTGTCGATTTTCGTCCGAGAAAAATACATCTCCATTTTCGATCATGGAATTGTAGATACGAATAGATGCTTCTGCGGCCTCACAATCAGGCAATTGAACCAGCAACCCTCGATACCCCAAGCCAGGCAATTCGTAAGGCAGCGGAGGCACCAGGGGAGTCGACGTCATAATATAATAGCAAATTTGACTGGCAATTTCTGGTGCCAAACCCCATTCAGGGTTTGGCATTCCGGAAAGGATGTCTAGTACAACAGTCGCTGGCATGGGCTTTGCTATTACTCCGATTGGATTGATCTTCAAGAATTGATCAAAAACCGCTTTATATCAATTTATTGTCACCCATTTACCCGTGATCATGTAGGTGCAGAAATCGGTGTATGAGCCGCGATCGCAAGTCTTGGGATCTGTTATCTTGTTGCCGCTGTTATCTACATCTCTGGCTGCGGTCTGTCCTGGTTTGTGGGACCAGCAGCCAACGTTATCCTGTCGATACCAGTGATAATCTACACCTGGCCAAATCACCAGTGCAACATACCAGCCTTTGCCTGCTGCAAGGGGAGCGTTGAAGCCCGGTACCGGCTTCAATCCATCGCTTTGTGCTGACGGCTGCACACCTGAACACGATAGGCCGGTTATTGGCTTGCCAGTTGCTCGACCCGGTTGGGCAAACGTATTTGTGGCCTGATTGTTCGCATAATTGTAGCAATTATTGTAAGGTTGGCGTGTTGGGATGTTCCAGTAACCGGGATTGTAAGCGGGGGCATCGGCGGCCTGACATGTGGGGCAACCGGACCCTTTGAGCATCTCTGGAAAGCGGAGTTCCGGTTTTCCCAGGACGTCTCGTACATGGCTGGTTATGGCATCATCCAAGGACTCTGCGCCAGTGGACAGAAGATAGTCTTCAAGTTCCCGAATGCCGGAGATATAATATGATCCATCGCTTTCGCCTTCGACTTGCATCAAAGGTTCGGATTTTTCATCTTGCCGTCCAATTGGTGAAACGCGTATTCCCCTATATCCCAGTATGTTAGATGGCTTTGCTTCCTTGTATTGGCCTGCGAAATCTCTCGACCTGCTTTGTATTTCCTGGGCCTGTTTGTCAGAAACGACCCACTGTGGATTTTCTCGACCAGAAAAGATATCAAGCGTGACTATATAAGACATATTGACCTCCTGTTTCTGTTGTGAAGGAAACATGTGCATTTTCATTTTAGATATCTGTGATTATTATCACATATTTTTATATTTATCCTCGTGTCGGCGCGGCATGATCGGCGAATGTTATGCTTTTTATCTATATTCTCAATTTAGATAACATAAATACTTAACTATGACTCGCCGACAGCGGTTGTGTTAGCGCTGGTCCGTGCGCCGGAGCACAAGCGCGGCATAGCCTCGCCTCACGTCACAACGACAAAGCCAATACTTCCCGGGTCGCACCTTGCGCGGGTGTGTGCGCGTCATTTGCATATATTTGCGGTTTCCTGATCGACAACTGGTTTCGTTTTGCATTTGGCAGGAGACCCGTTCAAACCTTGATGATGCTCTTGCTTTCCAGGCCAAACCAGATGGCAAAGACCATCATCGCCGTCCAGAAGCGTGGGGAAGCCCCCAAGGCGCCGGAGTTGCCCGGCCTACCTGTGTCCATGTGGCGAAGGGTTGGACCGAAGAACAGTGCCGGCGCTACGCGATCGCGGACAACAGGATTGTCCGCGACGGCAAGTGAGTCGAGATGGCACTCGCCAGAGATCTGATGTTTCTGATTGATGCTGGTTAAAGCGGCCAGACGATCAGGATCATGGGTAGTGAAACCGCGAGAATGATGATCTCCAGCGGCAGTCCCATGGGCCAGTAATCTCCGAAACGATAGCCGCCAGGCCCCATGATGATGGTGTTGTTCTTGTGGCCGATCGGCGTCAGGAACGCGCAGCTCGCCGATACCGCAACGCCCATCAGCATGGCGTCCGGGTTGACGTTCAACAGCTCGGCAATCTTGATTGCAACAGGGGCTGCGACCAGCACCGTCGCCACATTGTTCAACACGTCCGACAAGGTCATGGTGACGATCATCAGCAGCAGCAGTACCGCCCATGCCGGCCAGCCTGTCGTTACATTGACGATGGTATCGGCAATCAGCACGGTGCCGCCGGAAGTTTCTATGGCAGCGCCAATGGGGATCAGTGATGCCAGCAGCACAATCACCGGCCATTCAACAGCCTCGTAAATCTGTGACAGGGTTATCATCTTGAGGAGCGCGTAGATTGCCACACAGGCTGCCAGCGCAACCGGCAGATAGACCAGGCCAAGGCTTGCCGCAATGATGGCGACTGCAAATATCGCAATGGACAAGCCGGCTTTTTCCCGCTGTGTGACCTGAAGCCCGCGTTCGGCCAGCGGCAGACCACCGAGCCATTGCACGACATCCGGCAGGGATTCCTTGTGGCCCATCAGCAAGAGGACGTCGCCGGCCTGCAACTTCAGCTTTCTGACCCTGTCACGAAACGGGCGGCCCTGGCGGGCAACACCCAGCAACATGGTCTGCTGCCGGTCCAAAAGCCTGACGTCGCCGGCAGAGCGTCCTTCCAGCCTGGAACCGGAGGTCACCACGGCTTCGGTCATGGCCAGGGTCCCGGTCAGAACGCCATTGTGGCGGGCTGAAGCCGAATATGAAAGCTTGAGGGCGTTGGCGAACTGTTCAAGGCTTTCCGGATCAGCCTCGACAACCAGAATGTCGCCTTTTCGGATTTCCACGCCGCGCGCCGAGCCCGGCTGACGCTCCCCGCGCCGGATCAAACCGAGAATATAGACATCATTTTCATCGGCAACCGGAAGCAGGTCACGAACCTTCTGGCCAATAGCCGGAGAGTCTTCCGGGACCTGGACCTCCATGACATAACCGTCGAGGTTTTCCAGCTCTGCAGCGGACTCTGACCTGGATTTGTCCTGCGGAATGAAGCGCCAGCCCACGAACGAAATATAGACCAGGCCTGCAGCAGCACAGGCAAGTCCGACCGGTGCGAAGTCGAACATGGAGTATGATGCGCCAAGCGGTTCGCCGTTGAACGTGGCGTTACCTCGAAACTGGGCAATCACAATGTTGGTCGGGGTGCCGATCAGGGTCACCATGCCGCCCAGAATGGTGGCAAACGACAGAGGCATCAGCGTCACGGAGCGCGATCTCTTTGCCTTGTCGGCAGCCTGCATGTCCACCGGCATCAGCAAGGCACGTTCCGCCTTCATGATCATGAAGGCGGACAGCGCGCCGCCAACCAGCCCCATGATGGCGATGTGTGGTCTGATGCCGCGCTGCGCGGAAATGATGTTGCGTGTCAGCAGGTCAACCGCGCCGGATTGCGACAAGGCCCGTGACACAATCAACACCAGGGCAATGATGATGACAGCGGGGTGGCCGAAGCCTGCAAAGGCGGTGTCCTTATCGACGACGCCGACAATAACGGCCAGCGCCAGCGCCGAAAATGCCACCAGATCATAGCGGATGCGCCCCCACACCAGCAATGCGAGTACGCTGCCCATGATGGCAAAAAGTATGATTTGTTCGTTGGTCATATTGCGTTGTAGGTTAGAGCAACACCGGGTCATTTGAACCCATAATGTTACCCTGTCCTGCCCCCATCCTGATCCAGTAGCTGTGATGCATTTGTGAGTCGGCTAAATCAACCAGATTGCCTGGTTACAACGATAAAGTCGGTGCCCTTGCCGGTTTCCGGTCCAAGGCCGGTGTCGGAAATGGCCACGGAAGAATTTGGCCCGAGCCGGTATTCTATGCGCTCGCGCACATCGTCAGGAATGGTGAAACGCAAGAAGGCTTCCAGCCCGGCCTGCGATGTTTCGTGTTCAAGACTGACGGACAGCCATTGTGGAGATGTCTGATCAACCTGCTCTTCCGGCAATGTAAGCAGGTGCGCACCCAATGGTTCACCGGCACCCTTGAGCGCAATAGCGGTATCGAACAGGGGCTTGTATCCCTGGCGTACGTATAGGTGACCTTCGGGATAATCTTCTGCTCCGCTGGACGTGCGCAGCGCATGGTAGGTGGCGTTGTTCAGAACGCCATTTGCCAGCAATTGTGCAGACTTCTGGAAATTGTGAATGGCGCGCCAGGTCTTGCGCCCGACATAGCCATCCGCGGTGCCGGCATCAAATCCCAGCCTGTTGAGGATTTTTTGCGCGTTGAGCGTTTTTTCACGGCCGGTCAACCGGGTGAGCAAAACCCGCAATGGAGGGAGCGAGGTCAGAGCGGCATATTTACGTGCTTCAATGTTGGCTGCGGGCTTGAACAGGCCGGAGTGTTCCACGCCTACCGGGTTGGCCGGGGTGTCGGCAATGATGACGTGCCGGTCACGGGTCTCCAGTTCGAACAGTTGCTTTGCAAATTCATCAGGCATCCGCACGCAACCGTGGGAAGCCGGATAACCGGGCAATTCACCGGCATGCAGCGCAATACCGCTCCATGTCAGTCTCTGCATGAACGGCATCGGCTCGCGGGCATACAGATTGGACCAGCGGAACTTGTGCTTGCGCAGCACCGAAAAAATCCCGTGCGGTGTTTCGTTTCCGGGTTTTCCGGAGGAGATCGGGCTGAAGCCGATCTGACGCTCACCTGAATAGACCAGCATGGACTGTTTCCGGATTGAAATCAGCACCTGCAGTGTCTCGTCCGTAGATGGCGTTTTAATGGGGGTAAATGGTGGAACCGGCTGCACTTTTGCGCTTTGCACCCTGTGGCGGTCGGGTGGCGAACTGGCCGCCAATGCGGCCCCGGCTGTCAACATCAGGCAGGCGTTCGCAGAGACGCCTGTCAAAAGGCGCCTTCTGCTTATGCCTGATGGTTTGCTCAAGCAAAGGCTCCGTGACAATGCTTGAACTTTTTGCCTGATCCGCACGGGCAGGCCTGATTGCGCGCCACCGGTCCCCAGGTCTCAGGGTCTTGCGCGTTAAAGCCTTTCGGCTGATCGGGAGCAGGAGAGACCGCGGCGGACAACAATGTCCCCGCTGGCAGTTCATTGCCGTGTTCATCAAAATCCTCAATGAACATGTCAGGCAGTTCTTCGTCATCCGGGAACATGCCGTCTGCGCCGTTTTGACTGATTTCCACCCGCAGAAGTTGCCCGGTTACGATGGCGCGCAGTTGCACGATCATCTGTTCAAATAGGGCAAAACCCTCTGTCTTGTATTCATTTAGCGGGTCGCGCTGACCATAGCCACGCAGGGCAACCGCCTGACGCAGATGCTCAAGGGTAATGATGTGGTCGCGCCACAACTGGTCCAGCGACCGCAGCAACACTTCCTTTTCAACGTATTCCATGATTTCAGCGCCATATTTTTCGCGCTTCTCGCCATACATTTTATCGGCTGCCTGCATGACCCGTTCGCGGATTTCTTCATCCGCAATGCCTTCTTCTGCAGCCCAGTCCTCAACCGGGAAATCAATTGCAACAACCTCGCGCAATTTCTCCCGCAATTCGGTTGAACGCCATTGTTCCGGATAGGCGCTTGGCGGGATGTATTCCAAAACGGTTGCTTCCACCACTTCGTGGCGCATGTCGTCTACCGTGCCGGCAATCTCGTTGCCGTTCATGATGTCGATGCGCTGCTCGAAGATGACCTTGCGCTGATCGTTCATCACGTCATCGTATTTCAGAATGTTCTTGCGGGCATCGAAGTTTCGCGCCTCGACTTTCTGCTGGGCCTTTTCCAGCGCCTTGTTGATCCACGGATGAACAATCGCTTCACCTTCTTCAAGGCCCAGTTTCTGCAGCATCGAGTCCATGCGTTCAGAGCCGAAAATGCGCATCAGGTCATCTTCCAGGGACAGATAGAAGCGCGACCGTCCAGGGTCACCCTGACGACCGGAGCGACCGCGAAGCTGGTTGTCGATACGGCGGCTTTCATGGCGTTCAGTGGCGATGACGAAAAGACCGCCCGCATCGATCGCTTTCTGCTTGAGCTCCTCGATCTCGGCTCGAATTTTTGCTTCGGCGGTATCGCGTTTTTTACCTTTCGCCATGTCGCCAAGATCGATGGCAACACGCATATCGGCATTGCCGCCAAGTTGAATGTCGGTGCCGCGACCAGCCATATTGGTGGCAATTGTTACCGCACCTGGTACGCCGGCTTGTGAAATAATCTGGGCTTCCTGTTCATGGTAGCGCGCATTCAGAACATTGTGCGGAATCCCAAGGTCCTTGAGATGCTGGGCCAGGTACTCGGATTTGTCGATTGAGGTCGTGCCGACCAGCACCGGCTGTCCGCGTTCTCGGGCATCCTTGACGGCCTCGACAATAGCGTCGAACTTTTCGCGTACGCTGCGATACACTTCGTCATCTTCATCAACGCGCCGGACTTCGACATTTGTCGGCACCTGAACCACATCCAGCTTGTAAATGTCCAGAAACTCGTCTGCTTCGGTGGCCGCTGTGCCGGTCATGCCGGCGAGTTTTTCATACAGGCGGAAATAGTTCTGGAAGGTGATCGAGGCAAGCGTCTGGTTTTCCGGCTGAATGCGGACCTGCTCCTTGGCTTCGATGGCCTGATGCTGACCTTCGGAATAGCGTCGACCCGGCATCATTCGACCGGTGAATTCATCAATGATGATGACTTCATCGTCCTTGACGATATAGTCACGGTCCTTGACAAAAACCTTGTGCGCGCGAAGCGACTGGTTGACGTGGTGAACCAGCGCGACATTTTCCACGTCATACAGCGAGCCTTCAGTCATCATCCCGGACGACTGCAGCAATTGCTCAATGTGTTCGTTGCCCGCTTCGGTCAAGGTGACGGACTTGGTTTTCTCGTCGACCTCGTAATCTTCTTCCACCAATTGCGGGATGATTGCGTCGATCTCGGTATACAGGTCGGAGCGGTCTTCCAATGCGCCAGAGATAATCAGCGGGGTGCGGGCCTCATCGATAAGGATGGAGTCCACTTCATCGACAATTGAAAAATAATGCCCGCGCTGCACCATGTCCTCGACGGCGTATTTCATGTTGTCGCGAAGGTAGTCGAAACCCAGCTCATTGTTGGTGGCATAAGTCACATCGCACGCATACTGGTCACGGCGTTCGTCGTCTTCCAGGCCATGCACAATCACACCGACCCGCAATCCGAGAAATTCATAAACCTGGCCCATCCAGGCGGCATCTCGCTGGGCGAGATAGTCATTGACCGTGACGACATGCACGGACTTGCCTGAAATGGCATTGAGGTACACCGGCAGGGTTGCCACCAGTGTCTTGCCTTCACCGGTTCTCATTTCGGCAATCGAATTGTCGTTGAGGACCATGCCACCGATCAGCTGTACATCAAAATGGCGAAGGCCGAGCGCCCGCTTCGAGGCCTCACGGACCGTGGCAAAGGCGGGCACCAACAGATCATCCAGCGAGGTTCCATCGGCAAACTGTTGCCGGAACATGTCGGTGCGCGCCCGGATTTCGTCATCGCCAAGCGCGGCAAGTTCAGGCTCAAGTGCGTTGATTGCGTCAACTCGGGTCTGATATTTTTTGACCTTCCGGTCATTTGAGTTGCCGAAAACCTTGGCAGCTATAGAGCCCAGTCCGAACATTTGGTGTCCTTAGAATTGCGTCTTGTTAGACCGCTGAAAGCCGTTCCTGGCTTATGGGCCGTCCTTGTTTTAAGTAGCGGTAATCAGGCGAGAACCACGCCGCATTGTTTAATCAACTTGTCTGCATGCCGCAACAGGTGTGGCAAATGGGTAACGTCTGCAAGAAAAATGTAGTATGGAAACATCGAGCTATGAGGCATCAAGGGTTGTATTAGCGGCAGATAGTGTGGATAAGCGGCTGTTTCAAGGCAAATATATCGGTTTTGACAAGTTTTGCGGAGACAGCTAACAGATCGATAGCGCTCTTGAATATCACAGCGAATGTACGCATTGTGCAGCACATTGATGGCGTTTGTCGTCTGCGAGACGTGTTGAGGTCATGTACGGTTGGCTTAATGTCGCCTGAATTGGCGAGCATTGACCTGACATGATCGGGTGAAATTGATCTGGATTCACGGGATCCAGTTGCTGTCGCAAAGGCAGCAGGCAGTCCAAGAGGTTGGTTGGTTAATATGAGAACGTTTTGTTTGAAGCTGGTTTTGGCATTGGCAACAACAGCATTTGTCGCGGGTTCGATGACCGCCGGTGCGCAAGAAGTCGACAAGATCATCGCCAAGGTCAATGGCTACAATATCACGACATCGGAAGTCGCACTGGCGTCTGATGATCTACGGCCACAGTTGGAGCAGGTGCCAGCAAATTTCAGATTTGCGTTTATCGTGGAATATCTGATTGAGCGTCACTTGCTTGCCCAGGAAGCGGTGAAGGCGAAAACGATTGATTCCGAGGAATACACCCGCCGATTGAAATATTATCAGGCCAAGGCGCTGCGAGATGCCTATTTTACCGACAATCTGGCCACGTCAGTTACCGAAGACGCCATAAAGGCAGTCTATGCGAAGGAAGCGGCAAAGGTTAGCGCCGAAAAGCGCGCGCGTGCACGCCACATTCTGGTGAATTCCGAAGAGGATGCCAAAAAGGCGATGGCCCGTCTCGAGAAGGGCGAAAAATTTGAAGAAGTCGCCAAGCAGTTGTCTCTGGACGGATCGCGGGATTATGGTGGCGACCTTGGTTTCTTTACCGCCGGTGAAATGGTGCCTGCGTTTTCCAAGGCAGTATTTGCGCTGAAAAAGGGTGAAGTTTCACAACCGGTAAAAACCGATTTTGGCTGGCATATCATAAAGCTGGAAGACATCCAGGAAGGTGGTGCCCAGCCGTTCGAGCAGGTCAGGGACCCGATCCGCCTGGTGTTGCTGCGCAAGGCGGTTCAGGACAAGATTCTCGAGTTGCGCCGTGTCGGTACAATCGAAATTGTGGATGAAGACCTGAAAAAACTGCAGGAAGAAGCAGAGAAGAAGCGCCAGGCGCTTGATGCCTCCGGCGAGGTGCCCAGCACAGTTGGCGGCGCCGCTTCGCAGACGACAGGCGGCAAGTCCAACAAGGGTGATGCTCAATAGCTGAATTACACATCCAGATGCCGTTTTCGACAGGCAATTTCCGGTCCGCGAAGCCAGTTCAGGTTTTGCGGACCGATTGTTTTTGACCAACCGGCTGCCGGTCGATTGATAAACCCGACAGGATGAGTGAAACTGCCCGGGCTAGTCTCATCTCATCCTGATCAACAGCGCTTCCACGGAACCACATGTCATGGCCAAAGCTTTGCCACTCTCACCGCTTGCACCAAAGAGTTTTGCCGATTTGCCGGCCATAGACGGAGTGCGACTGGCCACGGCGGCAACCGGGGTAAAGTATCGCGGCAGGGATGATCTGTTGCTGTGCGTACTGGACAAGGGATCAACAATCGCCGGGGTGCTGACCAAATCAAAGACCTGCTCTGCACCGGTGGACTTGTGCAGGGCGCATCTGCGCACCGGCAAGGTGCGCGCGATCATCGTCAATGCCAGCAACGCCAATGCGTTTACCGGAAAGGCCGGGGTACGAACCGTACAGGCGACGGTCAAACAGGCTTGCAAGGTTGTAGGTTGCGAGGCGTCAGAGGTTTATCTGGCATCAACGGGAGTGATCGGCGAACCGCTTGCCCCGATCCCGATCACATCGCGACTGCCAGACCTGAACGATACCGCATCAGGTGATGCGTGGATGGCTGCGGCTCGCGCCATCATGACAACCGACACATTTCCGAAACTGGCAACTGCCACGGCAAGGCTGGGCGGTAAAACGGTCACCATCAACGGCTTTGCCAAGGGATCCGGCATGATTGCGCCGGATATGGCAACCATGCTGGGCTTTGTGTTTACCGATGCCGGTCTGCCGCGCGCGCTGATGCAGAAAATGCTGTCGGATGCCGCGGATCGCAGTTTCAATTCGATTACCGTTGATGGCGATACATCGACATCGGATACGCTGCTATTGTGTGCAACCGGCACGTCAGGCATCGCGCCCAAGGGCATTCGCTCTATCGACGATGCCGCATTGAAATCGTTCAGGAAGGCGCTTGACGCCGTGCTGCAGGATCTGGCGCACCAAACGGTTCGCGATGGTGAAGGCGCCAGCAAGTTTGTCTCCGTAAAAGTGACAGGCGCTGAAAGCGACACCGCTGCACGCCACATCGGCCTTGCCATTGCAAATTCACCACTGGTCAAAACAGCCATTACCGGCGAAGACGCCAATTGGGGACGTATTGTCATGGCGGTTGGCAAGTCCGGCCAGGCAGCCGATCGTGACAAGCTCAAAATTCGCATTGGGGGCATGCTGGTTGCCTCTAAAGGCAGTGTTCATCCCGGCTACGATGAGCAGAAACTGGTGCCGCATATGCAGGGTCAGCAAATCGACATTGGGGTTGATGTGGGGGTTGGCAAGGGCAAGGCGACCGTGTGGACCTGCGACCTGACCCATGGCTACATTGATATTAACGGATCGTATCGAAGCTGAGAGGCCGGTTGCAATTTGGTAACCCTGTCAACACAAAGGGCGCGTTTGATCCCTTAATCCGTAAACTTCATTCAGCCCTGTTAACTCTTCTACGCCAAGGTGGTTCCCGGACATGAACGGAAAGAAGCTCGTTCTCGTCGTTGCCTGTGCACTGGTCGATCCGGACGGTAGAGTCCTGATAGCCCAGCGCCCTCCGGGCAAGACACTTGCCGGATTATGGGAGTTTCCCGGCGGCAAGGTCGAACCCGGAGAACAGCCTGAAGTCGCGTTGATACGTGAATTGCAGGAAGAGTTGGGCATCGATGTAACGCAAGCCTGTCTGGCACCAATGACGTTTGCCAGCCACGCCTATGAAGATTTCCACCTGCTCATGCC
>SWCD01020539.1_pt1 | contig 38647 bp, 32 predicted proteins | sample 4693011 | NCBI WGS metagenome assembly SWCD01 (sample SAMN10267278, study PRJNA491770) | bioreactor metagenome | isolation source: DHS bioreactor inoculated with marine | place: Japan: Omine Ridge, Nankai Trough
TGTGCGCTGTAGTGGGCATGGATTTCGGGGAGTATTTCGATGCCGAAGGAATGCGCTAAATCTGAAATCCAGTCAAGGAACTCGTAGATTTCCGGCTCGACAAAAAAGAAGCTCGTACCGGGCTTTTTGGTGATATAGCCGACCGCATCTAAACGAACAATGTTGATGCCACGTTTCGAGAAGTTCTCGAAAAAGTCTGCAAAAAGCTGGCGGGCCACAGGGGAGTTAACATCAAGGTCAATCTGCTCAGATGGCGTAGTCTTGCCGAAAGTTGTCCAAACTCGCTCGGTCTCCCCCGAATGAGCGATGCCGAAATCGGAATACGGCTCAGTGCGCCGCAAGAATATTTTTTCAAAGTCTTCAGCATGGATTTCACCGTCTGCCCAGATTTTATCAACAGTTAAAAATAGATCAGCGTATTGCGACTTGCGCCCGTGTTTCAGGAAATCCTGAAAGAAAACCGAGTGAGCGGAAATGTGATTGACCATCAGATCAAGCAAAATATCGTATTTTTCTCCGATGCGCTGAATATCCTCCCATGTACCAAATCTAGGTTCGATCTCAAAATAGGTAATAGGCGCAAAACCACGATCTCCCGAAGAAGGAAAGGGTGGCAGAATGTGGATACCGCCTTTGAAAACTTCTATGAAATGCGTATCAAGAACATGGTGAAGCGTTTTTAGGTTGCCACCAAGCGAGTCTGGATAGGTAATAAGTTGGACTTGGTTTTTGACTGACATTCAGTTTCCTTGTTGTTTATTTATCGCTAATTCAGACATTTTTACACGAATTATGGCTGTTAAAACTGATCTGTGCTGATATTGAGCATCAATAATAGAGCATAGGCATCTATTCAACCACAATCACGTCATAATCCTTCGAAATTATGAAATCTGCCAACTGACGATGACCGGCAATAATTTTATGCTCCAGCTTGAGTACATCTTCAATGAAAGGGTCACCTACCTCATCACCACGATTACGTTTTTGGCGATGTTCAAGTGTATCTAGCCGATTGCGTGCGATAAAAACTTTTGTGTCCACATTTTTTAGTAGAGTGGTATACGTCCCCTCGGCAATAACAACCTTCACGCCCTTCAAGTCAATCATCTCTTCTTCTACAGTGTTGGCACCATAATCAATCAAAGGTTTCAATATTGCGACTTTGCCGGCTTTGGCATCTTTCAAATTACCTTCCAGAACCTCCAGCATCACCTCAACGTGCGGTCCCAGCCAATCAGGGTTTTCACGTCGCTTTGCATCGTTCGATTTGGGTGGCAGCACAAAATAGTCATCCAGTCCCAGCAATATGGCTTTGATGCCCTCTTTTTCGAGTTCATAGGCAATCGCGTTGCCTGTCTCCGATTTGCCACTGCCCGATTCCCCCGCAACAGTGATGATATATCGGCGGTCTTTTCCTTTTATTTTTTTAATTATTTCAGGAACAATTTTTCGCGCAGCTCGCTGATGGTGTTCTTCCAATACGATGATGTCACCTTTCATAAATCAATCTCTCTTTGTTTTCTTATCACTGCGAGCTTCTTCTTGTAAAGCAATTTTCCTCACTTTTCAGGAAATTGCTCCAGCCATAAAATTGCCTAGTAACGATGTGCCTTTTTATGCCAAAGTCCGCTCTGATAATATTAACGCGCCCATATTTCAACTTTCCCATATAGCGCAACCGGGATATTTTACCCGTCAATCAGGTCCAGGAATTTTGGCAACTGGATATAGCCATTCAACTCAGCAGTTTTTTCTGGTTGTACCGGTAGGCTCTGCGGTAGATGTTTTGAATTTAAATTATAGGTAATACCCGCCAAATTCATGATCACATTCCCATGAGAAATTGAAAAGCTTGATCATTCCAACCTGGCAACGGCTCATGCCCAAAGTCGGGATAGATCAACATATTTTTAGGCGAATTAAGTTTGTTGTAAACGGCAAACTGCGTGGATGGAGGACAAATATTGTCCATTAATCCGATTCCCCAAAGTGCTTCTGCCTTGACACGAGGAGCCAGAAATTGAATATCGATATAACCCAACTTCTCAAAAATAATCGCTTCACGTTTATGCATCGGATCTGAATGGCGAAAATAATCCTGTAGATCCTTATAGGCATCTTTTGCCTGATCCATTTCCCAAACCCGCATGTAGTCGCTTAAGAATGGGAATTGAGGAGCGGCGCGCTTGATGCGAGGCTCCAGAGCAGCGCAAGCTACAGTAAGCGCACCTCCCTGGCTACCACCTGTAGCGCCAACTCGGTTATCGTCAACTTCGGGCATTTCCATAACGATCCTGGCAAGTTGGGCTGTATCGAGAAAAATCTGTCGGAAGAGCAATTTTTCAGGGGTCCCCTGCAACGCGTCGTTCAGGCCGCGAATGATTTGTCCATGGAGAGTGTTTCCAGCCACACCGCCTATATCCTCTGATAATCCCGCCTGACCACGGCAGTCTAGGGCGGCGACGGTAAATCCTGCAGCAACATAGCCAAGCATATCAAACCAGTCGCCAGAATCGCCTGAATAACCATGAAATAGTAGCACAGCTGGATTTGGGGCTAGTAAATTCGTAGGACGCAACAATTTAGCGTGCACGCGCGCTCCTCCGATCCCCGTAAAAAACAGATGAAAACAATTAACATTTGGTGACTGAAATTCAGCCGCGATTAATTCGACGTTTGGATCCATTGAGTGCATTTCAGCTAGGCTTTTATCCCAGAATGAATCAAAATCAGAGGGACATGGGTTTATTCCTCGATATGTTCTAAGCTGTTCGATGGGTAGATCAAAGGTTAACGGCATATTAGGCTTCTCCTTTGTTATGAGTTCTATGAGGGGAAACTGTGGCTCATCCCTTGACCGCACCCTGGAGCAGTGCCTTGACAATCTGACCCTGGAACAGCACGAAAACCAAGAGGGTGGGTACCAGGATCAGGATCGTACCGGCGAATAGGAGGGGGACATCGGTCGCGTAATGTCCCTGGAACGCTCCTAGCGCACCGGCCATCGTTCGCTGTGACGGGTCCTCAACAAGCACCAGCGCAAGGAGAAACTGGTTCCACGTCCAAATGGACATGAGGATCCCGAGCGAGGCGATCGGTGCTTGCGCAAGCGGGAGGTGAATTCTCCGGAACATGTCCCAGGTGGTGGCGCCATCGAGGCGGGCAGCCTCCGAGATCTCAGCAGGCATGTTGACAAAGTGGGCTCGCATCCAGAAAACAGCAAAAGGCATGTACAAGGCAATCAGCGGCAGCGCAATCGCAAACTTCGTGTTATAAAGTCCCACAGCCCGCTCCAGGATATAGATGGGGATGATGATCCCCTGAAACGGGAGCGTCAACCCAAACACGAATAGGGTCAGGAGCACGCTAGAGCCAGGAATCTTCAGGAGTCCAATAGCGAATCCAGCCATTGTCGAGATGACAAGGGCCACCGGAACAACAGTGAGGACGATGCGCATGCTCGAAACGATGAGCGTGGTCATATTTGCCACATTAAATGCTTCCACAAAATTGCCCCACTGCGGATTTATAGGCCATTCGAGTCCACCAGGCACGGTCCCAGACGGATGCAGGGCAGTCATAAAAATGCTGATAAAGGGCAGGATCGTGAACGCCATCAGTCCTAGAAGCAGCATCCGTCCAGCAAAAAGTTCGACCCGTCCAATTTTCATTACTTTATCTCCTGGTTCAGCCGTTGGATCGGGAGGATAATCACGACAACAAGTATCATGAGCATGACGGCCAGTGCAGACGCCAAACCTATATTTCGTTGGGAGAATGCAAGAATGTAGATCTGAAGTCCAGGGACCGACGTTGCATTGCCAGGCCCGCCAGCGGTGGCGACATAGACGATGTCAAACGTTGCGAGTGCGGCAATTACCGTTACGGTCAGGCAAACTCCAATCTCCTGCCTAAGAAGCGGGACAGTGATTGCGAAAAACTCCTTGAACCAGCTGGCACCATCGATCCTCGCAGACTCATAGTAAGCTGGGTCTATCTTCGATATGCCTGTCGACAGTAGGACAGTGCAGAATCCCAGAAGAACCCAGACCCCAATGATGCCGACGGCCGGGAGCGCCCAGTCGAAGTCGCCCAACCAGGCACGGGTAATCGAACCGAGTCCGATGATACTCAGAAACTGGTTGACCAAGCCTGAAAGAGAAAACAGCCAACCCCAAATGATGCCAGCAGCAACGAGGGCTATGACTTGGGGAAGAAAAAGAACAGTCCGAGTGATCTCCCCGAACCTCCCTGTCGCCACCCGATTGATTACGCTCGCGACAACGAGACCGAGTCCCACCGGAATGAAACTGAACCACACGACCAACAAGAATGCATGGACAATGGTCCCGATCAAGTCTGGTACTTGGAAAACAGTTATGTAGTTCTTCAACCCGACCCAGGACATAGGACCGACACCGTTCCAGCGATGGAACGAGTACACTATAGTTAATAGGAAAGGCACGAGTACGAAGGCCGTGTACATGAACAGTGCTGGTAGGACAAACAGCCAGCCAACAAAGGTCTCCCGGCGGACCTTTTTGTTAATGGGGTTGCGCCGGGAGACTGAGAGAGCCGGAGGACGATTATTATCTTCTGTTATCATCAATCTTACTCCGTTATTGTAGGAGCAGGTATCACCCTGCAGGCCTCATCAAAATTTTATTGAGATAGTTCTCGCTCGTACTCGGCTTGAACAGCCTCGAGGAGACCGGCAGCGTCTTGCTGGCCACCAACCATCTTTTGGAGCTCAGGCGTCCAGCCTTGAGCGAAGATGGAGCTTGTCGCGTTCGCAATGAAGTCCATCGAGCCACCGTCTGCGCCCATCACCGGTCCGGCAGCGAGCGTCTCGACTGTAACTGATCCAGCAGCAACAGAAGCCACCGAAGCATCCGCAGGTCCACCAGGGTTAGAGCCACCGATGGACACGTCAATCTGGCGGGCTGTGGGGTCAGTGGCGACCCAGTTCAAGAAGAATGCGGCACAATCTGGGTTTGCTGCTTTCGCCGCTATACCAAAGGTCAATGGGGCAGACATTGCTGCATAGCCACCACCAGCCTCAGCGGGCGGCATCAAGAAGAACCCAACATTTTCTGGAAGGGCCACGTCGTAGGCTGCGTTTTGCCAGTCACCGTTGAAGGTGAAGACACCCTCACCTGCGCCGAAGCGGGCTGCAGCATCCGTGTATTCAATAGCGTTGATATCAACCGGGAAGTAACCAGCCTTAATCCACTGTTCAAGGTGTTGCGCAGCGATTAGGTTCGTCGGCGTATCAATCGTAGCACCGGCTTTCCCGAAAATCCAGTCATTGATCGGACCAACCGGGCCAAAGGCAGCCATCAACTGCTGAAGCGGGAAGGCGAGACCCATACCGCTCTTGGCACTGCCCCAGATCATAATCGGTTGGAGATCTGCAGCTTTGGCTGCAGCCAGTAAGTCTTCGAAATCAGCGACCGTCTTTGGTGGCTCAGTCATACCGATCTGCCCCGCCAGTTCTTTGTTGTAAAAGACACCGGTCAGGCTGTAGTTAAGACCCATGGCATAGAGCGTGCCGGAGCCGCGAACGCCGTCGGCGTCAATACGATTCTGGTTGAGTTGTGGCACTGGCCAATCATTCCAGCCGAAAGCCGTGGCGTAACTGTCAAGGTCCATGAGCAGTCCATCTTGGGCAAACGAGACCATCGTCGGTAATCGGAGAAGATCTGGCGCGTTGTCGCTCGCGAGTACAAGGGGCGTCGAGGTGATTAAGTTTGCAAACTGGTCTTGACTGATATCCCAGGTGACATTCGGATACTGATTGGTGAACTCTTCTGAAAGAGCGAAGGGAAGATCGAAGCCGGTCTCAAAGGTGGCTTTGAGCACAACCGGATCCGTCCCACAGCTCAGGCTACTTACTGGGACTTCTTCGGCAGCTGGGGCTTCCTCGGCAGCTGGGGCATCTTCGGCAGCTGGTGCTTCTTCGGCATCAGGGGAATCGTTTGTTGCTGCCCCCCCACATGCAGAAAGCAACATGGAAGCCAAAACGAGCATGGTACCCAGTGTCCATAGTACAGATTTCTTATTCATTTTTCTTTCTCCTTCTAAAATAGAGTAGGGATTGAATTGAAGAGTAAAATATTTCATTTTTCGAGGAATTTAGTTTGTGTCGGACCTCCTTGGCGAATTTGTGCAAGGAAAAATCGGCATTAATGATAACAGTATCATGAAAGCACTTTCATTCGAGTATACATTGTTTCATATTGGAAGTCAACATGCATTTATTATGCAGTTTTACGTTCGATTATTGTGAGGGGAATAATGATATTTTTTAGTGGTCTGGAGGGTTCTTTAATCTGGGCAAGCAATATTTCCACCGCCAGCCTACCCGACTCGTCCAAGTGCTGAGAAATGGTCGTGAGATCAACATATTCGGCTAAATCAAGATCGTCGAAGCCAATAACAGCCAATTGCTCGGGTACCTTGAAACCTAATAGATTGGCCGCTTTCAAAACCCCAAGAGCTTGAAAATCCGTTGCGGCAAAAATGGCAGTCGGAGGTTCTGGCAAATTCAACAATTCTTTGGCCACTTGACGTGTTTGCTCTTGTGAATACGGGGCGAGACGGACAAACGTCTCAGGCAGCTTGATCTGAGCCTCTTTTAGCGCACGTCGAAATCCTCTTAAACGCAAAGTTACGGCGTTAATAGAATACTCGGGCAAATCAGTATCACCCAAAAAAGCAATTCTGCGATGGCCCTTCCCTAGCAAATAAGTAGTTGCCAAATAACCCCCTTCCAAATCATCGATCACCACACAACTCAATTTAGGATGTGGAAATTCAATGAGGACCGTGGGCACCCCATGTTCGATCAAGCGGCGTACTTGAGCATCATCTACCGGTAACGAAAGAATGATGAGCCCATCCAGATTTCCAGTCAACGGCAGGGTGGAAAGATATCCCTGCAAATGGTCGTTGGATTCAACGGTATAAATAACTAGTTCGAATTTCTCGGAGGATATAGTCGCAGCAATCCCACGTAGCCTTTGTATGAAAGATGGCGCAGTAAAGAAGGGGGAGATTACACCGATCCGTCCGGTATACTGCATGGCACGAGCTCGAGCTTCTGCTTTTGGGACAAAGCCTAGTGAGTCAATAGCAATCAATATATTCTCGCGAGTATTGGAATTGACTTTATTTGGTGTGTTGAGTACGCGAGAAACAGTTGTTATGCTAACCCCAGCATACTCTGCAACATCATAGATCGTTGGCTTCTTTATCACAGACATTTAAACCCTCACCTATAGACGAAATGAAAGAGCTTTCATTCTAACATATCGAGAAGAAGTGCGTCCTGGTAAGATGATAATATCTTTAATACTTGCAGTTTTATTTGAGCTACATCTAATTCGGATTTCAATTGATACAATGGATGAATCTCTCTTTTCCTAAATACATTTTCCCATTAATAAATTAAAAAGGGGTAGTTTCCAAGTGAAATTGAAAATTGTTTACTTCTTGAAAACACAGCAATAACCTTGGAAACATTTATGCAAGACAGATTGGTTAGAAATGATTTCTCATCACGCCTAAACACTTTCACTGTATACCAACATGTTACAAAGAACCATTTTCTTCTCCTATGGAATTATTCATGGGTGAAAATGCTATTTAATGAATAAAAGCCCCTATATATAGGGGCTTTTGGCCGCGGGAGGTGGGGTCGAACCACCGCTTTCTGTTCCAGAGACAGACGTCCTACCACTAGACAATCCCGCAGAGAACGAGGGTCATTTTAACATGGCTAATATAGAAAGTCCAGTGAGCTAAATTTTGACTAATTTAAATCGTTTTGGTTAAACTAAAAACAGTCAAGCCTCAAAACCTTGCCTGTTTTTATCGGTTCGATGAGCAATTTCTACTTCTTTTTCTGCTGCTTTCCCCAGGTGTCTCGTAATCCTACGATTCGATTAAAGACTAAGTTTCCTTCAGATGAATCCTTGGGATCTACGAAATAGTAGCCATCGCGCATAAATTGGAATCGGTCTCCTGGTTTTGCCTCAACTAGAGCTGCTTCCACCTTTGCCTGGAGAACTTCGATGGATTTTGGGTTTATTTTCTCAAGAAAATCTTTCCCCTCATCCTCACTATAAGAATCATCATCAATAATCAAATGGTCGAATATGCGAACCTCCGCATCTACAGCCTTGCTTGCTGAGACCCAGTGGATCGTACCCTTAACTTTTCGTTTATCGGGAGCTTGTCCACCTAATGATTCCGGATCATAAGTACATCGAATTTCTAAAATTTTTCCATCTTTATCTTTGATCACTTCACTTGCAGTGATCAAACAGGCCCCCATCAGGCGGACCTCCCTACCAGGAGATAATCTAAAGTATTTTGGTGGGGGATCTTCTTCGAAATCTTTTTCCTCGATATATACTTCACGAGTCAGAAAAACCTTTCGGGTTACTTCTTTTTCTTTATCATGCCGGTAGTAATCAATCTCGAATTCTTCAACCTTGTCTTCTGGAAAATTTTCAATGACGACCTTTATTGGGCGTACAACTGCCATTGCCCTGGGTACGATTTCATCCAAATCTTCACGGATCACATGATGGAGCATTTGAATATCGATCGTGCTATTGGCTTTTGCGACACCAATTCGGTCAGCGAATTTTCGGATTGCTTCTGGTCGGACACCCCGTCTTCTATAACCAGATAAGGTGGGCATCCGTGGATCATCCCATCCTTCCACAACACCTTCCTCGACCAATTGCAATAATTTTCTCTTACTCATTACTGTATTGGTAAGGTTTAATCTTGCAAATTCTATCTGCTGGGGGTGATGTTCTTCAAGATTATCTAAATACCAGTTATACAAAGGGCGATGATCTTCAAATTCCAACGTGCAAATAGAATGGGTAATTCCTTCAATTGAATCAGATTGACCATGAGCCCAATCATAGGTGGGGTAGATGCACCATTTATCACCCGTTCGGTGATGAGTGGCATTCAGGATGCGATACATGACCGAATCTCGCAGATTGATATTTCCTGAACTCATATCCCCTTTTGCTCGCAGAACCCTTGCACCATCTTCAAATTCCCCATTCTTCATTCTTTCAAATAAGTCTAGGTTTTCAGTTATAGTTCTCTCTCTAAAGGGGCTGTCTTTTCCTGGTTCTGTTAATGAGCCACGATATTGGCGCATTTCATCTGCTGAAAGATCATCCACATATGCTTTCCCTTGTTTGATTAATTCCACAGCCCATTCATATAAGGTATCAAAATAATCTGAAGCATAAAGCTCATTAGCCCATTCAAACCCTAGCCAACGAACGTCTTCTTTGATCGATTCAACATACTCAAGATTTTCTTTAAGGGGATTGGTGTCATCGAAACGCAAATTGCATTTTCCATGATAATCTTCAGCAATCCCAAAATTGAGACAAATTGATTTCGCATGGCCGATATGTAAATATCCGTTAGGTTCCGGGGGGAAACGAGTATGCACACGTTTTTCAAATCTTCCGGACTCATTATGCTCGTCAATGATGTTACGGACGAAATTACTTGATTTTGTTTCTTCAGTCATTTGTTATCCTGTACCTGATCTAAAAATAATTCAATAAGTCCTAATTCTAATACAAATTAAGTTTCCCCAACAACATGTTATTTGACAATTGTTTAAAATTCCAATACTTTGTGGCGCGCAATCACACTTTCCACCAAACCAATCCCCAGCATTAATGAAATTAACGAACTACCCCCCTGGCTGATAAATGGCAACGGCAAGCCAGTCACAGGCAAAAGAGTGAGGTTCATGCCAATGTTGACTACTGTTTGAAAGGCGATAAGGGTGGCGATACCATAACAGATCATTGAGCCAAAAGTGTCATAAGAAAGTTGGGCGGCCCTTAGAATTCTATAAATGATGAAGAATAATATTAGAATTATTATCACTGAACCAATAAATCCAAATTCCTCAGCAATCGCTGAGAAAATAAAATCGCTATGCCGTACTTTTAGAAATCGTAACTGCACCTGAGAACCCTGGCGATAGCCCTGCCCGACAAGACCCCCCGACCCGACGGTTATTTGGGCTTGAACCACATTATATTCTTCACCAAACCGGGCAGATTCATCTGGAAAAATAAATTGAGCGACCCGCTGCTTTTGGTAATCTTCAAGAAAGGGCCAGGAAATAAAAGGCAACACTGCCCCTAATCCTAAAAATATTAATATATGCTTTAGTCGCAAACCGGAGGCAAATAATAAAGCTCCCCATATTACTACTAGAACAATTGAAGTACTAAGATCGGGCTGGATGATCACAAAGAAAACAAGCCCAAATGGCAAAATTGCACTACGAATAACTGTAAGAAATTTTGAGATCTTATCTTGATTATGGGCAAAGAAATCCGCTGCAATTATCACAACCGTTATTTTTGCCAACTCGGATGGTTGCACAAGGGCAAAACCGACATCCAACCAGCGGGCAGCACCAAAGGCGGTTTCACCCCCGATGGCAATAAATGCGAGGAACCCCCCAACAATGACATAAAAAACTCGGCCAATCGTGATCCATACGTGATAATCTAAAATCGTAACGAGGGCAATTACAATAAAACCAGCACCGGCAAACAAGATCTGCCGTCCAAGGGTGTTATTTTCGACCAATTCAATATTTCCAGCAATTGCGGAATCGATCATCGCGATGCTAAAAATAATCAATATACTGACTGCACCAAGCAGCCAGAAATCAAAATGGCGCCAATTTGATAAACGCATTTAGGGTACCGTCTAACGGCTCCTGCGTCGTTTGTTAGTTTGCAAGGGGATATCTGCCACTAATCTTTGGTTTCGACCGTCTTGGGCGATCTCTATAGTGACCATCTCTCGGTCAACATCAATATGCCGAGAGATCACTTCGATCAATTCGTCACGAAGATCTTCCATCATACCGGGTGGAAAATCAGTGCGGTCATGGGTCAACACCAATTTCAACCTTTCTTTTGCTGCAGAAGCACTCTTTTCTTTTCGGCCGAACAGGCTTCTCATGTCTAATTACCCCCAGAACGCATAAATCTTGAAAGCCGATCCATTAACCCAGAGCCAGAATCCAAATCCATAAATGGGACTTCTGCGCCCGAGAGACGTTTGGCAATATTTCTAAAGGCTTGACCAGCTTTTGATTTTTCATCGAAGACAACGGGCAAACCACGGTTTGAACTAACGATCACATTACTATCTTCGGGAACCATCCCGATCAGGTCAACCGCTAAAAGTTCTAATATATCTTCCGCCCCTAGCATTTCACCCCGTTGGACCATTTGCGAGTTAATTCGATTAATGATCAAACTGGCGGGACCTTTTTCTTCAGCTTCTACTAGGCCAATAATCCGATCCGCATCTCGTACTGCAGATACCTCCGGATTCGTGATGATCACGACTTGGTCTGCAGGGGCTATTGCATTTCGGAAACCTCGTTCAATTCCTGCAGGCGAATCGACAATAATATAATCCATCTCCGCTTTTAATTCCTCGCCAAGACGAGCCATATCGCTAGGTGTGACAGCAGTCTTATCTCGGGTCTGAGCAGCAGGAATTAAATATAATTCAGGTAAGCGTTTATCACGAATCATTGCTTGCCTTAAGCGACATCTTCCTTCGATAATATCGACCAAGTCATAAACAATGCGGTTTTCTAAACCTAAGATCACATCCAAATTGCGCAAGCCAATATCCGCATCTATACAGACTACTTTGTGACCTTGCATTGCTAAGGCCGCACCGATATTTGCAGCGGCAGTGGTTTTTCCAACGCCACCTTTTCCTGAGGTAATTGTTATAACTTTTCCTGACATAGTAATCCTAACTATACACTAATTTGATCATTTATATGAGTAATGTTTATCGCAATTTCCAGGGTTCCGCAACCACTTGACCATCGCGAATAAATGCAATTTCCGGGTGTTTTTCCCCCTCATCATCAGGAGAAACAGAAATTTTATCGGCTATACGCAACTGCGTGGGAGACATTTCTAGTGCGCAAACCACAGCAGTTTCGTCCCCCTCTGAGCCAGCATGAACCAATCCTTTGATCTTTCCATAAACCACCACATGACCACCAGCAATTATTTCAGCCCCAGGATTTACGTCCCCAATTAAGGTGATATGCCCAGGATAGACTAAACTCCCACCAGACCGCAAAGTTTGTTTTGCCAGAATTCCTTCATCCTCTTCCAGATGAAGTGCTGCCGGGGATCCTTGAGGTTCATTTTGTTTTTGATGAATTTTTGTTGCTAAACCCAATGTTTGAGCAGTTTTTTCCGTCAATGGAGAAAAACTTAAGACTGCCCAAAGTGAAATATCTCGGTCTGATAATAAGTCTCGTAATTTTCCCAAAGAAGCAGCATTTAATGCCCGGTTTTGTACATCTAAAATCAATTTTGCACCGCGCAAAAAATCTGCCTGATCTTCAAGTTGAGTGAGTAAAGCCTCCTGAACTTCCGGCCAATCCCCCTCCCCCAGGGTGACTAACAGGCCTTCCCGAATACCTTTTATGGTAATTATTGGGTGCATATATTCCTCAAAAACCGATTATAGCATGAAGCTTTAAGGGATTCCTAAAGTAGCATCGATCGCCTTTAATTCAAAATACGCTTGGATGATCTTCCTAACCACTGGACCCGCAACGCTTGCCCCTTCACCGCCATTATACATGAATGATACAACCGCAATTTCTGGGTTTTCATAGGGTGCATATGCGACTGTCCAGGCATGTGTGGGCCAATTCCCATAAATACAAAGTCCTTTGTTCAGAGCAACCACATCGCAATATTCTGCGGTGCCTGTTTTACCAGCCACGGGGATAGGAAAATCTTCAAACTCTTTTAATAATGTGCCAGAAAGCACTGCCTCACGCATTCCCTCTTGCACTTTATCAAATACCCAAGGTTCAACCGTCGATAGTTCTCCGGTAAGTTTACAACTTCCAATTCCTTCGGGGTTAGAGTAATTTTCAATTCTTGGTTCGGTGGTTAAATCCCATTTTTCATCCTTAGCCCAGGGACTCATCACAAATATTTCCAATTCATCCCCATCTTGGTCATAAAAAATTTCACCGGGGTATTCAACGATCAGGTTATTACCATCCATGACCAATAATGTAATTTTTTCGTAAATTTCCTCATATGCTCGAACTGTGATGCTTCCATCATCATTTACACGGTAGGGCACTGAATTTCCATCAAGATCAAAAACCAAAAATTCGATCCCACCATCTTCCAGATCCTCATTATTTTCTTCAAATGGTTGAACAATTTCAAACTCAACGTGATTTCCATCAGCATCTAAGAATATTCGGTCAGGATAGGTCAAAAATTCTCCATTCTCATCGATCAGTTCTAAATCAAATTCAAGAATATTTTTTTCATATACATCTACAAAAACATTCCCATTATTTTCTAATTCATATTCCAATACATTGCCAAATTGATCCATGATGACATGAACCGGCTTCCCTTCATTATCAGTGACCTCTTTGATCAATGTGGGGCGCATTAAAACCCCATCATTTGCGATCGTTGCCGCAGACATTAATACTTGCAAAGGAGTGGCGATGACAAATCCCTGACCTACACTGGCAATATAGGTGTCTCCCGTTGACCAGTTTTCCCCCTGGTTAATCCTTTTCCATGTAGGAGTGGGGATCAATCCGTCTGTTTCCTCAGCAAGTTCTACTCCCAGCTCTGCGCCATATCCCAATGCTCTTGCGTATGTACCTAACCGGCATATGCCGAGCCCACCCTGCTCAACCTCAGGAGGAAACCCGCCTCCCAATTTATAAAAATATACATTACTGGAATTGGATATTCCACCTATAAAGTCTAGTTCACCAAAACCACCCACATCTTGATTCCAATCGACAAATTCTCTATCTAAACCACGGTTATTGGGGGTGTACACATTTTGAATTGTAATTTGGCCCGGCGTTTGAATAATTTGCTCCGGTGTAACAACCTCTTCGTTTAAAGCCCCCACTGCTGTTGCAATTTTGAAAACGGACCCGGCTGGTATTTCTCCCCAAACCGCATTATTTTGAAGAGGAAAAGTAGAGTCTTGGATTAGTTGCTCATAATAATATGTCGGGATAAAACGAGCGAAGCGATTATTCTCATAGGAAGGCCAGGATACCATGGCCAATATCTCACCAGTTTGAGGATTTAAGGCAATGGACACTCCACTACTAATTTTATATTCCCCTAAAAAAGTATTCCAAAAATCCACCTCGCCAATTACGATTGCTTCTGCAGCTTCTTGTAAACGAGTGTCAATGGTAAGGACAACATTTAAACCATCTTCCGCAGGAATTAAACCTTCAATATCTCGTAATATTTCTCCTGCGACATCCACTTCTACTGTTCTTTTGCCATTCAGGCCCCTTAATAATTCATTGAAATATAATTCTATGCCCGCATAACCAATTTTGTCACGGTTCGCTACAAATCCTTCGGCTTCTAATTCAACTTGACTACCTTGGGGGATGGGACCCAAAAATCCAATAATAGGTGCGGTAAGATCACCGGTTGGATAATCCCTTACCGGTTCAATTTGAATACTTACCCCAGGCCAATCCAGCGCCATTTCTTGGATCGCCAGAGCGAGATCACGCTCAATATCACAATCAATTAATACTGGGGAAAATGGAGAAAAAGATGTGCCAATTTCAACCATTTCTGATATGCCGAGATTATCCCCACATTGTAGCAAAACTTCATCTTCTATTGAACCTCTATGAATAGGCAGACTCACAAATTCAGATAGTTCTCTAATGATCTCTTCAATCTCTGCATCATCATCTGGTAAAAATTGAGGGGTTGTTGGCCCCTTTTTAGGCGGGATATTTTTTTGCAGGGGGGTTCCATTGCGATCATAAATTACCCCACGACGAGTAGGCAAATTAATCGTTTGAATACGGTTGACCTCAGCCTGAGCAGCCCAATTATCCCCTTTATCAAAATTAAGGATTTGGAAGTCAAATAATCTCAAAATAAAGATCAAAAATACGATACCGATGACAATGCCAAAAGCCCAAATGCGCCATGGATCAATCGTTAAATTAATTGGAGTTTCTTTTTTTTGTTTCATTATTCTCCGCCTCCCCGATATACCACTTTAACCAGCTCTCCCATAAGAGCATAAATTGGGAGGATAAACAGCATATTTAAAATAACACTCGGTAAAATGACTAAGTTTAATGCTTCCAATATTGGCAAGGGGACACCTACGATAATCAAGTAGATCGCTTGCAAGGACATCATTAAAATACTAGCAACGATAATGGATACAAATAAGATCACCATCGGTGCCTGCCAAATTTTTGAATGAAGAAATTGGATCACTAACACAACCAATAGATACCCAGAAACTGTGACCCCGATTGGTATTTCTGAAGCAAAGCCAGTAAATACCCCTGCAACAATACCCCATTGCCAATGTGCTTCCGTTCTTTCATGAAGAATCCATCCCAGTAGGGTTAATAAAACAAAATCAGCAGACCCCTGCAATAATTTCATTTCAACAAAAATTGTTGTTTGCAAAATAGTGGCAAATGCCAATGTAAATATCGCGATAAAAATGTGCATTATCTTAGGGGGTCACTTCGTCAGAAGGCAATATGGGGGTGAAGTCAATTGGATCAAAGTTTACGATCACCAAAACAATTTCTAATTTTGAAAAATCTACAATAGATTGCACGGAAGCCTGTTGAAATAAAGCAGTTGCTTGATTTCGGACACTTACGATTTGACCAATTAATATATTTGATGGATAATTTCCCCCCAAACCTGAAGTCAAAAGCATATCCCCGGGTTGAATCGTGACGTTTTGCGGTACAAGGTCTATTGAGATGTCACTGGTAATACTTCCGTAGAGCACTGCTTCCGCGTCAGAGGGCTGAATTTGAATATTTACCGTCGATGATGGATCAGTGATCAATTGAACAGTTGCCGCATTTGAAGTTACTAGGGAAATACGACCTACCAAACCCTGATCATTTACAACAGGCATGCCGCGTTGAATACCATGGTCCGAACCCACATTGATGATCACATACTGTAAGAAGGGATTCGGGTCTCGCCCAACAACTGCTGCAGCTTTATATACATTTTCCGGTTGCTTTTGCGCAAAATCTAACAATGCAGAAAGGATTTGCACATCTGAAACTTGTTGCTGAAGAGCGATAACCTGAGATTGTAGGTCAGCAATTTGACTTTCAAGATTCAAATTGTCTTGCTGTAATAATACAAGATCACTGGGTGTGCCAAATAAAGATCTAACCACTTCAACTCTGGTGGTGATCCATTGCTGCATATTGAGAACTGGCTCTAAAGCAGTATTTAATATCGAATTCAGGTATCCCCCCAATGACAATACCAAAATCCCAACAATTACTAATATTATCGCAATTGTTTGACCTGTACGTCGGGGGGGAGTTGGAGATTTTATTGACATAACTAATAGAAGGGGATTAACCCTTGGTAGAAATTAAATTATAAATTTAATTTTAGTCTATCGTAATTAACCAATTCTTTAAATTATCGAAATCTTCTAGGATCATCCCGGCACCGCGGGCGACGCAAGACATGGGGTCTTCTGCTACCCATGCATTAATTCGAACTTCGTCAGATACACGTTCAGCTAATCCAAGCAAATTAGCTCCTCCCCCGGACAAACAAATCCCAATATCCATAAGATCAGCAACGATCTCAGGAGGAACTTCATCTAATGTATCTTTAATGGTATCAAGTATGGTTTGAATAGAGCCAGATATGGCTTCTCTAATTTCTACAGATGATAATTCTAATGTTTCTGGCAATCCGGAGATCAAGTTGCGACCCCGAACTGTGACTGTTTTTTCTTCAGGTAAGGGAAACGCAGAGCCGATCTTGATTTTAACTTCTTCAGCCATCCGCTCACCAATGAGCAAATTATACTTATTTCGAACAAAATTTAGGATATCCTGATCCAATTCATCCCCGGCGACCCGTAAGGAGCGAGATGTAACAATGCCCCCCATTGAGAATACGGTTACTTCTGTGGTGCCGCCACCGATATCTACAATCATCGATCCCACAATTTCTCCGACTGGAAGGCCGACAGCAATTGCGGATGCGGTTGGTTCTTCAATTAAGTAGGTTTCTCGAGCGCCAGCAAGCATTGAAGCATCGTAGACTGCTCTTTTCTCAACTTCTGTAACTCCTGAGGGAATTCCTACGACAACACGTGGGCGGGGAAATGGGACAATACTTTGTTGGTGGGCGCGATCAATGAAATACCCTAACATTTCTCTTGTGATTTCAAATTCGGAAATGACACCATCTCTAAGCGGGCGAACTGCAATTATATTTGAGGGTGTTCTGCCGACCATTGATTTTGCTTCTGCCCCTACTGCATATGGTTTTCGAGTCCTTTTATTAATCGCCACCCAGGAAGGTTCATTAATAACGATCCCTTTTCCCTTCACGTTTACCAAAGTATTTGCAGTTCCTAGGTCAATTCCTATATCTAATGAGAAAAAACCGAGGATCCAATTGATAGGATTAAATGCCAAAACATTCTCCAAATTGCTAATTAATGTATAAAGACTTATTTGAACTCGTCTTCACAATCAGCGATTATACCATGCAGACCCAAGCGAATGGCAAGGGCAAAAAGGACAATAATAATGATTATTATAGGATGATTTTTGGGATAAAATGACCTCTAATAAAGGCAATTTAATCTATTTTAGACAATGTGCTCCTTAAACATTCATTAATCAATGACCAAAAAATATCCTTGATCTTCAAATGTCTTTTCAAGGAAGATATTTTCAAATGATAATTAAGGTATAATTTTCTCGACAAACAATAAGGTTCAATAATTGACTCTTATTCATAGGAAAAGATAGCGCAAGGCCCTAATATTCATTAGGGTGACGAGGTTGAGGGTTCTTCATTTACATGAAGCTAACTGGGATAATTCATCCACCCCAGGAAAATCGAAGATCAGCGGAAGCCCTCCGGGTGCGCCATGCTCCCGTAATCTTTTCCTCCAAATCAAATCACGAATTTAATATCGTAAGGGAAACCTATCGAGCAAAGATTCGTAGAACATGGGTTGACTAATCTTCTGGAGGACTCCAATGTGTGGAATTGTTGGTTATATTGGTTCGCGTGATGCAACGCCGATCATATTAAATGGGTTGAAGCGACTGGAATATCGCGGTTACGACTCAGCAGGTATTGCTGTGCTACAAAATGGTGGATTTGAGGTTCGCCGCGATGCGGGTAAATTAAAAAATTTACTTAATATGGTCGAGGATGCCCCCCTATCTGGAAATTTGGGTATTGGGCACACGCGCTGGGCAACCCATGGCGAACCCAATGCCAGAAACGCACACCCCCATATGGGTGCTACTGGCGATGTCGTGTTAGTTCATAACGGCATAGTTGAAAATTATATTGAATTACGTGATGAAATGATCGTTGAGGGGATTAAATTCAAATCAGATACGGATAGTGAGATCATTGTCCATTTGGTTGAAAGCTATTTGTCAACGGGGGTTAAATTAGAGGAGGCAGCCAGATCTGCATTAAGCCATTTAAAAGGGCATCATGGGGTTGTGATGGCATCAAGCAAGGAACCGGATAAGATCGTAGCCGCCCGTATTGGCAATGCCGGGGGGGTGGTGATCGGTTTTGGGGAAGATGAAATGTACATTGCGTCTGACATGCCCGCAATTTTGGAACATACTCGAGAGGTAATATTTCTTGAATCTCAACAAATTGCAACTATAACAATAAATGGTGCTGAAATTAATACATTAAATGGGGAAAGGGTAGACTTTAAAATAGATACTGTTTCATGGGATCCAATTTCTGCTGAAAAAGGGGAATACCGACATTTTATGCAAAAAGAGATCCATGAACAAATAAGGTCTCTCACCGATACGATTTCGGGACGAGTAGACTTTGAAACAGGAAAAATAATCCTTCCCCAATTAAATTTAACAGAAGAGTTTGCCAATCAAATCGAGAGAATCATTATTGTGGCTTGTGGAACTGCGTCATATGCAGCTATGGTGGGCAAAGTATTAATCGAAAAGATCGCTAGAATACCTGTTGAGGTAGATATTGCTTCAGAATTTCGTTATCGAGATCCGATTATCAATGAAAATACCGTGGTGTTGGCAATCAGTCAGTCGGGGGAAACAGCAGATACTTTGGCAGCAATGACCGAAGGAAAAGCTCGCGGGGCGACACTTTGGTCGATCGTGAACGTGATCGGATCCCAAGCAATGCGAATATCAGATGGGGTAATTCCGATGCAAGCTGGTCCTGAAATTGGGGTAGCCTCCACAAAAGCATATACCGCTCCCTTGATCGATCAATATTTGTTAGCTATCTTGTTAGCAGATCTGCGGGGGATTTTAAGTGATGAGGAACGGATTAAAATGGTGAATGAGCTACGCAGCGTGCCTGATCTTGCTGGACAAATTCTTGAGAGAGAAGAACAGTATAAAGAAGTTGCCTTAGCCTTGAAGGATACAGATAATTGTATCTATCTTGGTCGGGGAATCAACATGCCCACTGCGTATGAAGGGGCATTAAAACTTAAGGAAATCTCTTATATTCATGCAGAAGGGTATCCTGGTGGGGAAATGAAACATGGTCCAATTGCTTTATTTGATGAGGATATGCCAGTGGTCGTAATTGCCCCCAAAGACCCCTGGTATGAAAAAATGTTGAGCCAAATTGAGCAAACTAAAGCAAGAAATGCACCGGTGATCGTGCTTGCCACGGATGGGGATGAACAGATACCACTCTTGGCAAGCGAAATATTGTGGATCCCCGAAACTTCATGGATGTTGAGTCCTGTATTTACAGTGATCCCTCTTCAATTATTGGCTTACCATATTGCCGTATTTCGGGGATTAGATGTGGATCAACCGCGGAATTTGGCAAAAAGTGTAACTGTCGAATAGTAAAAAAATAATAAAAAAAGGAAGGTCTTTGACCTTCCTTTTTTTTATTCCACCATTGCCTCTTGTAACATTTCAATCGCATCTTTTTCAATATCATGAATTGCCATGATCCCTTCAGCAATTCCATTTTGTAAATTTTTGGTCTCAGTCTCTGATAATGAAAAATCCTTTTCGAATATTTCTTTGATCTCGTCAATTCGCAAGTTGATTTCTTTAATTCTTTTAATTCCCTCATTTCCGTTTTCTCTGAATAATAGGTCCTTCTCTAAGATCAGTTCCCTAGATTCATTCAGGATGGGAATATCCTCCGGGAAAATTCGCTTAGCTAGTTCTTTCCAAGAAGCGGCACTTTTTTTCACTATATTGGCAGGTTCAGCTAACCCTGGTTTTTCCAAGATGTCCCCTGCCTCCATCAAAAATTCCGCAAATAATAACCTCTCGGCGTCCAAGGCGTCTGCCTTCTTTCCATATACAAATGCACTGGTAAATGTTGACCTCAATCCAGCAAACAATTTAGATCCGGTTGGAAATTCTTTTGCCCAACTCATTCTAGCTTTTGGATTGGTTAAAATTTCTGCAAATCGCTGAAAGGCTAAAAATCCAAAATTATTTGCTGCGCCTTTGGGAGGTTTTTCAGTAAAAAGTTTGATGCTGTCCCAAATTCCCTTTTCCACGGCAGATTTAATTTTCTTTTTATTAGGTTCACTAATGGTTAAAATTCTAAACTTATCTTTCTTTACCCTGCTTCTTGCTGTGGCTAATTGATCTATGGATATTTTTAAGGGTATTTCTGCTCGATCGGCTATCCAGACTGTATCTTCTGCTTCGTCTAATCCATATACGATTATTGGCGCCATTCCCCACATCCCATCATCAAGGGGCAGGTTGTTATAAGGTAAGCTATACATATCTGCCCAAACAATTGCAGGTAGACCATTATCAAGAGTATCCATCAGATTTTTATAAGCCTTATCGGGGATGCTGGTGTGTTTTAGTTCTTGTTCAACACCCAACCTTGAAAGTAGCGTATCCAGAGGATCAAAGGTATTTCGAGTAAGAATAACAGCATGAGGATCATATCCCTTATATGCGAAAGAAAAATATCCCATTACCATCCCCCCACTAATGCCCATGAGCAATGCTTCACTAAATGGTTTTTGAGTATGTTCCGCAACAAACCCACGATATTCCAAATAGTTTTTTATTGTGCCAGTTTCCCAATGATGGCTATTGAATTGAGCATAATTATTTAATTTAGGCATTTATCTCTCCAATGATCTACAATTTTCATCCTTATTGTAGCAAATTCTAATATTTTTTTAAAAAGGAGGGACATACTATTGAAATTCATTTTTATGCTAAAAGGAACCTTAATAAACAATGTCCTCCTTATATATATCAATTTTAAATATTTATATATAATTAATTTATGTTAGATAGAATTAATCGTACTAAATTTAAAAATTGGTAACCTTTTTCCACGTAATTTTCATTTTTTTGGAGAATTTTTGTTTATGAATTCATTTCTCTCTGCAATCACTTATATTTCAGGATTTGCCTTAATAGCTTTAGCCTCGAAACAGATCGGTCAATTCTTAAGAAAAATAAATCTTCCTTTGATCACCGGGTTTCTTTTTACCGGAATCATTGCGGGACCATTCATTCTTAATTTAATCCCAGCTGAGGCTGTGCACAGTTTACGCTTCATTGATGAATTAGCCTTAGCAGTGATCGCATTTGCTGCGGGAAATGAACTGTACTTGAAAGAAATTCGGGATAGATTTAAAAGTATCACTTGGGTGACTGCAAGTTTAGTTACAGTGACCTTCACCTTCACCAGTTTGGCAATCCTATTTTTGTCTACTTACATCCCCTTTATGCAGGATATGTCGATGGGATTAAAGGTTGCAGTTGCAATTTTAGGGGGTGCTGTAATGGTCGCTCGTTCCCCATCCTCGGCAATTGCTATTGTAAATGAGCTGAGGGCAAAGGGTCCTTTTACAAAAACTGCATTAGGTGTAACTGTAATCATGGATGTGGTGGTCATCCTTTTATTTGGATTAAATTCTTCAATTGCAGACGCACTTGTAACTAACCTGAATTTTGACATCAGTTTTATTCTTCTATTATTATTTGAACTATTTCTGTCGGTCGGCATTGGATATACGCTGTTCAAAATCATTCAAATATTCCTCGCCAGCAATTTATCTCGCATGATCAAATCAACTTTATTATTAATATTTGGTTATGGCGTTTTTCCCTTTTCATTTTTTATTCGAAATTTCTCCCATGATCAATGGGGATTAGAACTAATTGTTGAGCCTTTATTGATTTGTATGTTGGCTGGATTTTTGATTACAAACTCTAGCAACCACAGGGAACAATTTTCCAGGATCATTCATGATGTGAGTCCAGCCATATATATTCTATTCTTTACGCTCACAGGTGCATTCTTATCGCTTGATATTTTAATAAAGACATGGCCTATCGCAGTGGCACTTTTTGGAATTCGATTAGTCGCCATTTTCATTGGATCATTTTCTGGAGGAAGGTTTGCTGGAGATCCGATCGAGCATAATAAAATTGCCTGGATGGCTTATATTACTCAGGCGGGCGTGGGGTTGGGGCTGGCTAAAGAGATTGCCTTAGATTTTCCAGGTTGGGGGGAATCCTTTGCAACAATTTTGATATCAGTAATCGTACTGAATCAAATCGCAGGACCTCCATTCTTTAAATGGGCGATCAAAAAAGTTGGGGAATCTCGGATAAGGGCTGAAGGGTCCGATTTTGATGGACACCGAGATGTGATTTTGTTTGGGCTTAAAGCTCAATCAATTTCATTGGCAAGACAATTAAAAGAACATAACTGGCATGTGAAGTTAGTTTGTACACAAGAAGAATGTGAAATTCAGCCAATTGTCCCAGATATCGAAACTTTTATTATTGATGAGATTACTATTGAACAACTTGAACAAGTAAAGCCTAAGAATGCAGATGCAATCGTCTCATTTTTTGATAAGGAAAGAAGTTATAAGGTTTGTGAGTTATTTTATGAGAATTATGGGACCGAGAATATGGTCGTCCGCTTAAAAGACCGTTCTGACTTTGAACGATTTCATAAATTGGGTGTAAAGGTTGTGGAACCTCAAACGGCGGTTGTAAGTTTATTAGAACATTTTGTGCGGTCTCCGGTTGGCACTTCCCTGCTCCTAGGAATGGGAGAACAGCAAGATATGATTGATCTCGAAATTCGCGATCCACAACTCAATGACGTCTCTCTCAAGGACATCCGTTTGCCTTTAGATGTATTGGTTGTTTCAGTACAACGGGAAGGGCATACATTGGTCTCACGTGGATATCTTAAGTTCAAATTAGGAGATAAAGTAACCATGGTGGGGCCCATGGATAAATTAGAAGAGGCAAGACTTCTTTTTAGCATATAGAAAATAACAGTTAAATAAAAAATCATCTTAATCGATGATTTTTTATTTAAACACCTATTTAATTTATTTCTATAACATTGCATCAACCATTAAAGCAAGGAATAAAAAGGCGAGGTACATACTGGAATAACGATACATTTTCCAGGCAATTTTATTTCCACCTTTTCGTAAAACTTTCCATGCTGTAATTATCAGCCATATACCTAACAGAATTGCGAGACCCAAATAAATAATTCCTGCTAATCCCAAAATATACATTAGGATTGTCGTCAATACTAGAAGAATTGTATAAATGAAAATCTGTTGTCTAGTCACCATTTCTCCCTTGACCACTGGAAGCATGGGAATGCCCGCGTTGGCATAATCTTTTGTACGGACTAAGGCTAGTGCCCAAAAATGCGGTGGCGTCCACACGAAAATGATCAAAAACAAATACCATGCCCCCGCCCCTAAACTCCCCGTTGCAGCAGCCCATCCTACGAGCGGAGGGATGGCCCCTGCCCCACCCCCAATTACAATATTTTGGATCGTGGTGGTTTTTAGGAAAATGCTGTAAAGGAGCACATAATAGATCATGCCAGCAAGTGAAAGTAAGGCGGCTAAAAGATTAACAAAACCAGCCATGATATAAAACGAAATAAATAATAATGCTACTCCAAAAGCCAAGCCTTCCGCAGAAGTCATTCTTCCTGAGGCTATCGGTCTTTTGGCAGTGCGAGTCATTTTCTGATCAACATATCGATCAATATATTGATTTACTGCGCCCGAACCTCCAGCGGCGAATGCCCCACCAAGCATTGTCCAAAATGTTAATCCTAAGGATGGAATTTCCCTAACCCCAATCACCATACCCGCATAAGTTGTAAATAATAAAAGCAGAACAACGATAGGTTTGGTAAGTGAGAGGAGATCTTTCGTGCGTTGTATATTATCTATTGGGACTGCAGCTTCCTCCAATTCTTCTTCTTTGGTTCTAGCCGCCAAACCTACAAAAACAACTAATATCACCGCGGATGCAAGGACTGCGGCAGCAGTTGCCTCATGTAATCCGATCAATTCTGTTTCATAATTTCGCAATGTTTTAATTGCACCGACAAATGCTTGAGAAAAATATAGCATTACGGTGGTCGTTGCTGCAGTCAAAATCGCTCGTTGGGTTCTTTGAGTTCGCCAGGCGTTTAGCAATAACACGATCATTACGATCGAGCCAAGCCCCACTGCAGCTCGATGGATTAGTTCGACCCAGGCAATCGAGGTTGTAGGAATTGTCAGACCATCACATAGTGGCCAAGATTCACAGGACAAACCCAATCCGCTATTGGTCACGATCATTCCAGAAATTAATACAATAAATATTATTCCTAAGCTCCAAAGAGAAATTTTTGAAAAGGGACTTTTAAAGCTCATTCTGTCAGCTTGATTTGAATCAAATCTTAAGACAAATATCATTACAGTTGAAATGGTGACCAAAGCGAGAATTAATAAAGCCAAAGCAAAATGGAATGGTGTGAGATCAGGGTGATTGATAGAGTCAGCAATGAAGGCACCCAGAAAAGTTTGAAGGATCAGGAGAAGTACTGCTATTTGTAATGGAATAATAATTATTTTAAATGAACGATATCGAATAATAGCCACGATCATTGAAATTAGGATCAAGGGACCTGCAATACTACTCGCAATTAAGTGAATATATTGGATAAGAGATCCGGTTTCTACAACTGGAAACCATGAGGAATAGCAGGATATCCAGGTAGGGCAGATCAAACTACTTTCAGCAATTCGAGAAATCCCACCAAAGATGATCGTGAGATAAGTAAAGATCGATGTGCTCAATACCAAATATCTAAATTTGCCCACTATAAGTTTATTGTTATTGTTCATTTTTATTTTCATTTATTTCGTTTCCCATTTTTTCTTCTTGAGTACGGATATAAAATGGGTATCCACTTATTAATATTAGGGAGAACACGAACCATTGGAGAGCATAGCCCAGATGTGGCCCATCATCAAGATCGATGTCAGGTTCCGTCCTTTCAGGTAATTCAGGTAATCCAGCTGAGGGGACTTGCTGTAAATATACGTTTAAAAATTTATGGTCGCTTTGTAAAACAATTCTTTCCAAGTTGATCTGACTCCAAACATCTAGTCCAGATTGCCCCGGTGCTAAAGTTGGGTCAGGTAACATATTTAATTGTGGTGTTATTTCTGATCTACGGATGATCCCATCAATATCTACAGTCCCAATTTCATCGTATTTTCCCCAGTTCTCGGGGGAAGCATCCTCTTGTGGGATCCACCCCCGGTCGATTAATATTGCTATATTCTCTGAATTTTCAATTAACAGTGGGGTAAGCAGATGGACGCCGAGCTGATTATTTGAATATTGATTTCTCAACGCTACTTGGGAGTTGAAATCGTAATGCCCAGTAACATTTAAAGGTCGGTACTCCATATCATATAAATTTTCATGATAATTCTCGGCAGAAATATTAAATTCAGGAGCATCTATTTGCTCAAATATTCGTGCATTAAATTCTCGTCTCTGAGCTAAACGATCTAGTTGCCATAATCCTAATCGAACCAATACTGCAAAACCTAGAAAAACAATGAGGCTTGTAAAAAGCCAGCGTTTACTAAATATATTTTTTACGATCACTTTTTCATCTCTTCTAATTTATCTTCTTTAGGATCAATTCCTTTAATTGCTAAACTATATAAAAATGCAATGATCGCCGTCGGTGGTGCAACAAATGAGATCGCAAGTAACCGGGTTTCCCATGTTGTAGCTTCTTTTATCTCAAGTCCTAAATAATTGGAAGGCTGAAAACTGCAACCTAAGGCCAAATTATCAACTTCTTTCATCGGCATCGTGGCGCTTGTCCCTGGTGGAATTAATAAGGGTCCGAGTTCATGGGTTTGGGAATCTTCATTTTTTACGATTAATACGTCCCCAATAATGAATACCATTTCTTCCGGTAAGGAGGGGACAGCCTGCCCTTTGGCTACTTTGGCTGCGGTTCCTTCAGGAATAACTAACTCAATGTCTTGTGGTCCACGATCGATATTATTTCGTTGGACCAGAAATGCAATTTCACTTCCTACCCCTGCAAGCACAATACAGACCAATAAAATGATTAGAAACCGTTTCAGATAAGGTCTTACAATTTCTTTATTCACTACTATTCCTTTATTCGTCCAACAAGTTTGATATATCGTCGGCTATCGCTTCGGTGGACATGCCAAACGGAAAGGTTAACCTGAAATTACCAAATTTATCTACAACAATCGCTCGCGCAGAATGTTCCATAAGATACCCGGACTCTGAATCCGATTCAATTTCAGCCCTGAATACATAAAAAGCGTCCCAAATGGGTTGCAGTTCTTCCATACTGCCACTCAATCCAATAAAATCTGGGTGAAAGGCAGATGCATATTGATCCATTACATCATGCGTATCTCGATTTGGATCCACAGTGATATAAACCACGATTATATTTTCTGCCTTTTCCTCTAAAGATAATACAATCCTTTTGAAATCTCCCAATGTCGTGGGGCAAACATCTGGGCAATTTGTGTAGCCAAAAAACATCAAAACCACTTTTTCTCGATGTTCACTTAATTGGAAGGTATTCCCATTGGCCTTGGTTAATGAAAAATCATAGGCCAAAAGAGGAGGATCAATCAATGAGCCTTGATAGCTATATTCCTTGACAAATACTTTTGAAAAAACAAAAATACCCAAAATGCCAAACAACACTACCAAAGATAAAGTTTTTACATTTTTACCGTTCATTATATTTCCAAAAGAAGATCATGCTATTTGTGATTTCGATAACAAATATACCACTTCAGTCAAAAATAAAGGATTTGTCCATACAGGTAACCCTGAAAAACAAATCCTTTAATTATTTACATTATTAACAATTAAAACCTTATCCGATAACCGTACCCATCAAGTAAAGTGCGGGGTAGAAAAAGATCCATGCGACATCCACAAAATGCCAATAGACTGCCGCAGCCTCGACACCCCAATGTCGTTCTGCAGTGTAGACGCCTCGTTTGCCATTTCGATAGACTATCCATATAAATAGAATACCTGTAATAACATGAAATGCGTGGAACCCTGTCATCACATAGAATATTGCCCCGGCTTGACCGGCATCTGGAGTTAGGCCATGGCTTTTCGCTAGCTGCCACTCCACCCCTACAACGCCAACCAAAAAGATCAGACCAATAATAAAAGTAATTAATATGGCTTTTTCAAAGCCTTTTTGATTTCCATGTGCCATCTCGGTTTCAGCACGATTCATGTAAAAACTACTTACCAACAATAATGCTGTGATCCCCAACCCTAACCCTTGGTTAAGCTCCGGTCTTGTATCCCCTAATAAGACAAAACGAGTGACCAGGAGGGCAGCAAAAACGAAAGCATCAGAGAGAAGGAAGAGCCATAACCCTAAACGGTTATTGCTGAGCTTTGATTTATATTCTTTTAATGAAACTTCATGCACAGCCATTAATGACTCTCCTCATCTTTAAACAAGCGACCAATATGCATATAATCTTTAATCACATAATAGGCTTTCCAAATTGCAACTAACCATAATACAAAGGTCCAGGGAGCGGCAATAATTGCTGTGGTGAATTCACCTACGGTCAAGATTGCAAGCATCATGAACACCCAGCCCCCAGCTTTAATCGCCTCTACCCGAGCTTCCTCTTGAGGATCTAGCTCTTGGACTTCTTGGACTTTTTCATCTGACATTTTTTTGCTCCTAATAACCGCATTCACCCAAAATGCTATTCGCCCACCAGTGGGGCTGGATTCATATCCACGTATTCTGTATCTTTTCCATAATCATAGGGTTCACCCACCACCTGGAAAGGTTTCTCATAATTGATCAAAGGTGCAGGATTTGGGATTTGCCATTCTGGTGATCGAGATTCCCAGACATTTCCTTCAGCTATCTTTCCTTTCCTAGCACTTTGTATCAAATTAATTGCACCAATCAAAACGGCAAAGAATACGACAAAACCCGCAAATGTAATCCACGATTGAGCATTTTCAATGCCTAATGCCGGATCATAATCTGCAATTCGGCGGCGCATGCCTAAAAGTCCAATTCTCATCTGGGCAAGAGACATAATTTCAAAACCGATGAACATGCCCCAGAAGTGTATCTTGCCCCAAAGTTCATTATACATTTTGCCCGTATATTTCGGGAACCAAAAATATATTGCGGCAAATAATGGGAACATAAAGCCACCAAAGATCGTATTGTGGAAATGCCCTACTACCCAATAGGTATCATGCAAATGCAAATCGGTCGCAACTGTGCCATTGGGAGGTCCTGTTACGCCACCCACTAAGAACACAACCACAGCACCCAATGCGAACAGCATTGGCGTTGGAAATCTTAATTTCCCTTTCCAAACAGTCCCGACCCAACTAAAGAATTTCACCCCGGTGGGAACAGCGACCAATAAAGTACTGTACATGAAAGGGACTCGTAAATATGCCGTCATCCCAGAGGTAAACATATGATGCGCCCAAACAAAGAAACCTACGAGGGCAATACCCATCGATGAAAATGCAATCCACTTATATCCGAATAATGGTTTACGAGAAAATACCGGTAATAATTCACTGATCACGCCAAATCCGGGGAGTACAAAGACGTATACGGCTGGATGTGAATAGAACCAAAATAGATGTTGGAACAGGACCGGATTGCCCCCCGTGACACTATCAAAGAAGTTCATTCCTAATAATCGTTGGAACATGACCAACTGGAAGGATAAACCGATCAACTGGGTTGCAGTTAATTGGATAATGGCGGTTGCAAATGCAGCCCAAACAAAAATGGGCATTTTAAACATGGTCATGCCTGGCGCGCGCATTTTAATCACTGTCACGATTACATTGATTGAGCCGAAAATAGAGGATAATCCAACCAGGTATACCCCCATTAGGAACATCTGCACTCCTAGAGGAGCACGCAAACTCAAAGGTGGATATCCAGTCCATCCGGTATCAAAGCCACCCAAGAAAAGACTGCTGACCAATAATAATGCGCCTGGGACATTGATCCAAAATGCAAATGCATTTAGCCTGGGAAATGCCATGTCGTTGGCACCGATCAAAAGCGGGATCAAATAGTTACTCATTGCGCCTACGCCCAACAAGATCGCAGCGATCATCACCATGCCATGCAAACTCATGAAAGTATTATAGAGATCTGCCCCCCCACTATGTCTGAATGGATTGGTTTCTCCAAAGAAGAAAAGGTCGAAAAAACCATTATTTAGGAATTCGATCCCTGCTTGAGAGAGTTCAATGCGGAAAAGAAGGGCAAATGTGCCTCCTAATCCCAAAACGATCAATGAAGTCACACCATATTGTATACCAATTATTTTGTGGTCAAGGTCCACACTAAAATATCGCCACCAACTTGGTTTTTCCGGATCAGGATCATGATGGTCAACCGTTGAAATTCCCTTTGTCCATTTGAACCAATCACTAAATACCCCCACACCGATCAAAAACGAAACCGCTCCAACCAAAGCCCCGCCCACAATAATGGGTTCAAGGATATCCAAATTTGTTGAACTCCAAGCTTCAAGACCGAGGAGCGCCCGGATGGCAACGACAATACCCATACCCACGCCTGTTCCGATGATCTGGGCAATTAAGCCTCGCATAAAACCGGATTTGAAAAAGCTCATATTTTTCTCCTGATTTTCCACCAAAGCTAATTTATGCTCTGAATAAATGCAACAATTTGATCAATCTGCTCAGCCGTGAGGGAATCTGCGAAACTCGGAGGCATTAGGTTTCCATTGAAACCTTCATGAACTTGCGCCGCAGGTTGTAAAATTGATTTTCTAATATAGTCTTCATCGGCTATTACGGTTGTCCCATCATCAAGAGGAACTTCACTGCCAAATAGACCTAACCATGAAGGGCCAACTATCACTTCTCCATCTAACGAGTGGCATGCCACACAACCATTCTTCTCTATCCATTTACTGCCACATGCCACATCATCTAATTCGCAGACGTCTGATTGCTCAGTAAGCCATACATCAAAGCCTGATTGGGTGACCACGGAAACGTCAGCAAGCATGCTGTAATGTAATTGTCCACATAGTTCTGCACATCGAATTTTAAAATCACCTAATTGGTTAGGAGTAATTCGCAATTCTTTAATATATTCATCTCCGCCAGGGAGGATATCCTGTTTCACTCTAAACTCTGGAACCCAAAAAGAGTGAATTACATCTTGGGAATACATTCTAAGTAAAATTTGCGTATCTACTGGTAAGACGAGATCATTACTAGTTTCCCCATCTGGGTATTCAAATTGCCAATTCCATTGCGAAGCTACTACTGTCACCTCATAAGCATTTGGATCTCTTCTTTCGACGTCTGCTAAAGCTTCAGAACCTCTAAAGGCTATGAAAAGAACAATAATTAGGGGGACGATCGTCCAAATAATCTCTAATGTCATGTTCCCCTCAAAATGTTCCCCCGCGCTATCATCTCCCTTTTTTCTTCGAAAAACAATAACGCTATAAATTAGAAAAACCATGATTAGGGAGAAGAAAAATGAAATAAGTAACCAGTGTAAATCAAATAAATTATCGATTGCAATTGCTTGGTCGCTCGCTTGAATTGGGAGCAAAATCTCGTTTGTTAGTACAAATTTATAAAGTCCATAAGTTGAGAATAAGGTTAATACTCCCACAATTACAAAATGGATCATGATTTAATTCCTCCGGTCAAAAATAAACGAATTTTTCTCAAGCCCTGTTTGGGAAAAAAGGCATTAAAAATATATGAAATTAGAAATATATTGATAAATTTGGTCGTATTTGTGCAACTACTCACAGGCAGTATAACATGATTCAAAATCAAAAACAATAAAAACTGATATTATGATAAATTAGATTTTCTTAGGGGTATTTCACCTTATAAACGGCTTTATTAATAGAGATTTATCGAATAAATCCCCCAAATTATATTGAATATTTGAATTGTATTCTTAATATATTTTATGGATTATTAGGTTCTGGTTTTAAGTATTTCTTTACCCATCAGGGAGGTGTCATAACCAGATAATTTTTCAATATCTACTTTAATATCTTGCCGTTCCAATACATCGAATAATGGGAGGATTAAGTCTGATTCTAAATATTTTTCGGGGATGATTAGGTCGTATCTTTCTTCAAAAAGAGGGATAAATTCAAGTGATAATGCTTCTGCGGCAGCGGCAATTCCTAATCCGCAATCTGCCCTGCCAGAAGCCACAGCTGCTGCAACCCCTAAATGGGTATATTCTTCTTGGTCATAACCCGACACCTTTTCTGGATCGATATTCTTTAATCCTAAATGATAGTCCAATAAGATACGCGTACCCGCGCCCCTCTGGCGGTTTACGAATCTTAGGTCATCATTAACGATATCTTCCAATTCTTGGATGTTATTGGGATTTCCCTGAGGGAGGATGAGACCTTGCTGGCGATTGACTAATGAAATCACCTTTACCGGTGTTTTGGGTAGATATTGATCAATATAGGGCCAATTATAGGTGCCAGTTTCCGGGTCCAATAAATGTGCCCCAGCAAAATGCGCCTCATCACGTTTGAGTGCAATCAATCCCCCCAAACTTCCCACATTTGAAGAGGTTAATCGACGGTCATATTGAGAAAGGTATTGCGCTAATAGATCAATGGTCAGGTCATGAGAACCGACAACAAAGATTGTTTTTTCTAATTCTGTGCGATTTCGATAAAGATTTACCTTTACCTTGTCTCCAGCGGATTTTCCTTGAGAACCTGCGGGCATTAAAACGAGTCCATCTGCACGCACTAGGGAGGAAATTACGCCTGCCCCACGATTTAAAGGGGCAACAAGCATTCGGTCACCGACTTGCCCAACGACAACACGCATATAATCGTCATCCCCACCGGGTGACGTTACTTTTCGAGTAAGTTCCCCTTCGATCTGATCCATCACCATTGGTGATCTTCCCAACCATATTGCGATCAAAGGTTCAATAAATATTTCACCAGTTAAGGCTGCTGAGACCGGATAACCGGGAACGCCAATGATCGGCACTTGACTGCCATCCTCTCGATTGATCATACCCAAGATCACTGGATGGCCGGGACGTACAGCAACCCCATGAACCAATAACTGACCTAGTTTTTCAACCACAGATGCAGAAAAGTCTTCTGATCCTGCAGAGGAACCAGCATTTAACAACACTAAATCGGAGGTTTCTGCAGCTTTTATTACTTCCTCCGCTATCAGATCCAATTTATCGATTGTAATTGGAAAACGAACTGCCTCCCCTCCCCAGCTGCGGATCTGGGCTGCCATTACGAGGCTATTGTATTCAATAATATCCCCATCTTCAACTTTCGTTCCAATTTCAACCAATTCTGTACCAGTGGGCAGGATCGCCACTCTTGGTTTTCTAGAGACAATGATATCGGTATGGCCAGATCCAGCTATCGCCCCAAGATCCACTGGACGCAAAGTATGTCCAGCAGGCAATACCAATTGAGTGGCAACCATATCTTCACCCATCGGGCGCACATTTTTCCAGGGGGGAATGGCTTCTCGAATCCGGATAAATTCAGGTTGGCGGGGATTGCTGGCGGGTCTTTCTTCATCATCTAATGGTTCTGTATTTTCGATCATGATCACCGCATTAAATCCGGCCGGCAGGGGATCGCCAGTGTCGACATATTGGGCTTGTTGCCCAACTTTCATATTTAGGGGAGCTGTTTGCATTGCCCCAATTGTATCTGCTGCCCAAATTGCAAATCCATCCATTGCTGAGGCATGATAATGAGGAGAGGATATTTTTGCCCAGATCGGTTCGGCTAAAACCCTGCCGATTGAAAATTCATCTAAAGGAATCGTTTCTTTTTCCAACAATTTCCATCTTCCAGCTAAATTAATTGCTTCCGCAAATTTTTCTTTCGCTTGAGACAAAGGGATATCATGCAAATATACGGACATATTAAATGAACCAGACCTTCACTAATGTGCCTATTTCAAGGCCATTTGCATCTGGTGGAATTCGTATTAATCCGTCTGCTGATGCCAATGTAAATATCAAATTACTTCGCCCAAAAATGGGTTCAGCAAGAAAACCTTTATCCGTTTCGCTCAATTTGACTGCGATCCAATCTTCACGACCGGTCTGTGAGGATAAATTCAGATTGAGTTTTGCAAGTACGGAGGATTTGGGTCTTTCCTGAAGTTGTCCAGTCATTTTTTCAATTATTGGGACTACAAATAATCCTGCAATCACTAACGCACTCACCGGATTTCCAGGAAGACCGATCATTGGTTTTCCTTCGCAAACCCCAAGAATGGTAGGTTTTCCAGGGCGAACATTTACCCCATGAACCAAAACTCCTGGTTCCCCTAGTTCATCAATCACCTGGGCGGTGAGATCACGCGTGCTGGCAGAAGACCCTGCGGTGATGATCACTAGATCGCATTCCTCTAAGGCATGTTTCGCTGCATCCCTCATCGATTCTAAAGTATCCGAGACAATTCCATAATTTTTTGGCAGGCCCCCAGATTGTTCTACGAGAGATTTTAAGGAATAAGAATTGATATCTCTTACCTGACCTGGTCTCATATCTTCTTCGGGAGGAATTACTTCATCCCCACTAGAAATAATGCCCACCAATGGTTTTTTGGCAACTCTTACATTTGTGATTCCAAGAGCCATTAAACCACCGATCTCAGCGGGCCGTAATTTGGTGCCTTTGAAGATCACTTCTTGACCCTCAGCCACATCTTCCCCGATTTGGAGTACATTTTCACCATTTGCGACGGCCTTAAGAATTTCAACTTCCCCATCCCCAACTTGTTGGGTATTCTCGATCATCACACAGGCGTTTGCACCTTTGGGCAGCATCCCCCCTGTGTGGATCGTGGCGCATTGGTTAGCCAATATTTCAAAATCCGGTACATCCCCCATTGGCACTTCACCGATATGTGTCAAATATGCCGGAAGGCTTTCACTGGCTCCATGGGTATTGGCGGCAATCACTGCATATCCATCAACAGTGGTGCGAGGAAATGATGGCAAGGAGTAGGAAGCAATAATCGATTCCGCTATTATTCGATCCAGGGAGTCTGATGTGAGGCAAGATTCAGATTCCAATCTGGGAGAATATTTCGAGAGCAATTTATCTAATGCATCCTGTGGAGGAAGTAAGGTTAAAAATTCGGGCATATTATCTGATCCAGAATATATAAGTAAGTATATATGACATTAAAACGACCATCCCTACCGCGTTTAGCTGTAAGAATCTCCAATTAGGTTTACCGCCCAAAATGATTTGGCGCATATGCCATAATTGTAATAGAGCCAATGGAAAAGGTAAAAATGCGGGGAAAACGATCGCGGAAGGAAGCCCAAATACACCTGCCAATCCTAAAATGACAAATGCAACAAGCACAAATGTATTATGCAGGAACATTCCATTTTCCCAACCTAAACGAACGAGGATTGTGCTGCGATTATTTTTAATATCCCTGGCATAATTCGGGAATTCGATGGCTAAGATCATGGAAAGGAATAAAAACACCAGGGGAAATGAAAGGATCATTACCAAACGATTCATTTCTCCATCTTGCAATAAATATGAAAAACTTGGGATCAAATTCCCAAATACTACTGCCAAACTCAATTCCCCAAATCCAGAATATATCAATCGAAATGGTCTGATCACATAGAAGAAACCAATAAAAAAGAGCATAAAAATGACAATTCCCACTGAGAAGTTGAAATTTCCAGATCTCATAATAAAGATTAGGAATAAAGCGACGAAAGACAAACCGGTACCTATAAATATTCTTTTACTTTCGGCAGATAATTTTTTTCCTTTATCCGTCTTTGGTGTTTCGAAATAGTCTACTAGTAAATGAGATACCCATTGCATAGATAAAACCCAAGCAAGACCTAAAGCAAAAATTCCCCAATCTATAGTTTGCCCAAGATATTTCGCAATTCCAGCACCCAAAAAGAATTGGCCGATTCCCGCGAGAAATAATATCGGCTGTGATATTTGAAAAAGTTGTATAAATGAATTTCCTTTCATTAATTATTCTCGTTGGATTCTTTGATCGTTCTGCGAATATCACGAATATGCAAATTGATATGTAACATCATTAGTTTTATCATCTCTCCAATTTTGGCTTCCCCAAAATATGGATGACTACCAACTTTTATCAAATCCTCATCACTGAAATTCTTAATCATATTGATATTTTTTTTTCGATCTTTTGTGAATCTTTCTAATAATACCGAGGAATTTTTATCTGTTGTCGCAGCTACTGTTCGTTCATTAAATTCATTTAGATCAAAATTTTCGGAGAGATTGGAACCTTTGGAGACAATATTTTCCATTAATTCTCCCAAGGATCTCTCGGCAATGACAATATGCGTCAAAACATCATTTACTGACCAAGCTGCCCCATCAGAATAGGTTTTTACTTCCCAATCTCTTGGCATTAGATTTCTGAAATAAGTCAGGGTTTTTTCACATTCCATTTCCAGCTTAGTTAATAATTTTTCTGATATTTCTGACAAGGAAATCCTCCAACGGTTTTCTCTATTCTATCTCGAATTTTAAGGATAGGGATATTAAGATTTTATATGAAATCAAATCAGAATCTGCAACGGGGAATTTGGATAAATTAAAATAAAAAAGCTGACGAGGGTCAGCCTTTTTATTTTGTATTTTATAAAAAATTATGATTTCAATATTCGGGTTGAATTTAAGACAGCCAAGATCGTTACCCCCACATCCCCGAAAACTGCTTCCCACATGCTTGCTACGCCAAAAATTCCTAATAAGATGAAGAGAGCTTTTACAATGAAAGCAAAAATAATATTTTGCATCACGATCTTCCTTGTCCGTTTTCCAATTCCTATTGCTTCGGCTACCTTGCTGGGTGCATCCGTCATTAAGACTACATCGGCGGTTTCTATGGCCGCATCCGAACCCATCGCCCCCATTGCAATGCCGACATCAGAGCGAGCCAGTGCTGGGGCGTCATTAATCCCATCCCCCACAAAAGCCACCTTGCCAGAAATGTGCTTCCCCATAATTTCTTCCATCTTCGTAAGTTTTTCATGCGGCAATAATTCAGCATGAAATTCGTCTAAGGATAATTCTTTAGATATATTTTCAGCAATGTCCCTTTGATCCCCCGTCAACATTTCCACTCGCGATACCCCCTGGATATGTAGATTGTGAATCGCTTCTTTTGCATCTGTTTTTAGCGCATCTTCGATCACCAAATAACCACTGTAAACTTTATCAAATGCCAAATGGACCACTGTCCCAAGTTGGGCGCATGCTTCTTCATCGTGAGAAATGTTCTCCTGGTGGAGTAAGGCATCATTCCCGGCAATCACTTGGGTACCATTTACTTGCGCAATGATGCCAGAACCCGAAATCTCTTCAAAAGAAGAAACCTCATCTAAGGTTTTATGCCCCCCATATGCTTGGACAATGGTTTGAGCAATTGGATGGCTAGATCTTGCTTCAGCTTGAGAGGCCAATCTTAATAGATCTTGCTCATTCCAACCGTTGGCTGGTGCGATCTTGGTAACTGTAAATTTCCCTGTTGTAAGGGTGCCCGTTTTATCAAAAACTACTGTCTTGACATCCGCCAATACATCTAGAAAATTTGCACCTTTAATCAATATTCCTTTTTGCGAGGCAGCCCCTACGCCGCCAAAATATCCTAGAGGGATGCTGATCACTAATGCACAAGGACATGAGATCACCAAGATCACCAATGCACGATACACCCAATCGGAAAGGTTCGCCCCTGGAATCACCAAAGGTGGGATAAAGGCAACGATCACCGCAATTCCAACAACAATCGGGGAATATACTTTGGCAAACCGAGTAATAAATTTTTCTGTTTTTGCTTTTCGATTTGTAGCATTTTGAACTAGATCAAGCATTTTAGACACTGAAGATTCCGAAAAGGATTTCTGGACTTGGATAGTCAACATATTTGTTTTGTTTATCATCCCTGACAGGGCAATATCCTCAGCATATAAATGACGCGGAATGGACTCTCCGGTGAGTGCTGAAGTATCTAAATGGGAATCCCCTTCGGTAATAATTCCATCTAAGGGGACTCGCTCTCCTGGGTAAACCACAATAGTATCCCCAACCGATATTTCTTCTGGGACAACCTGGACGATTTCCCCATTTCGTTTCAGATTGGCTACATCAGGGCGCAAATTTAGTAAAGATTTAATCGAATTTCTTGATCGCTCAACAGAACGTTTTTGGACATACTCACCAATTTGATAAAACAACATCACTCCAACAGCCTCGGGGAATTCCCCAATGGCGATCGCCCCCAAGGTTGCTACTGACATTAAGAAATTCTCGTCAAACCAATCCCTTTGTTTAATATTGCGGGCCGCGCTAGAAAGGACTTGCCAGCCAGAAAGAAAATATGCAGTTCCGAAAACAAGTATTTCTCCAATACGACTTGGGGTATCGAATAATTGGCGTTCAAAAACTATCCCAACAATAAATAGAAAAACAGCAACAAGGATTTTGATAAGAGAAATATTGAACAAAGTGGAGGCATCTTCTTCAGGAGTGCTAATGGAAAGCACTTCGACCTCGGGCTCAATCTTATTGATCAGCGCTTTCACAGACATAAAATTGTCTGCATCGAGGTGCAAAGTTTCAGTGGCAAAGTTTATACTTGCAAATCGCACAGTGGGCAATTCTTGTACTTTTCGTTCTATTTTTGCCGCGCAATTCCCACAATCTAAATTCTTTAGTCGATAATTTTTTATAACTGTCATTGATGCATCATCCGTGTAATATGTGATTTAGTCCTAGGTCATAAAGGGTTTTAACATGCTCGTCATCAAGGGAGTAAAACACTTGTCGCCCTTCCTTCCTCGTCCGTACCAAACGCATTTGGCGCAAACCCCGAAGTTGGTGAGAAGTTGCCGACTCGCTTAATCCAACCAATTCAGAAATTGACCCCACATTCATCTCTGAATCTTTAAGAGCTGAAATGATCCTCAATCGGCTTGGATCACTAAATGCGCTAAAAAGCTCTGCAAGCAATTTTGCATGCTGCTCTTCTAATATTTCGATCTGATCT
>SWCD01003447.1_pt1 | contig 38474 bp, 32 predicted proteins | sample 4693011 | NCBI WGS metagenome assembly SWCD01 (sample SAMN10267278, study PRJNA491770) | bioreactor metagenome | isolation source: DHS bioreactor inoculated with marine | place: Japan: Omine Ridge, Nankai Trough
TTTTTTGGGTCCCCATGCCCTATTATGGGGCAACTTTATTTATCGATCTTCAACCCTCATATTTGTGGAATTCGGAAATTGTTATAAAGTACCCATCGGGGTCCCGCAGTGAAAATTCCATTTTCGTTGAATTGGGATTTAGGTGAATGTCCTCTTCCACGGGAACACCTAATTTTTCGACATTTTGCCGTATGACCTTCATATTTTCCGTCCTAAAATACAGGATTAGGCCATTTCCCGGAGGTATATTTGGGTTTTTCATAGTCGGGTGATCATGTTTGCCCCATTTATGAAGACAGATTAAAACCTCTTTATTTTCATTTTCCAATACCGCAAATTCATTTCCTCCGTGCGTTCTTCTACAGTCAAATAAGGTTTGATACCAGTTAGAACTAACTTCAACATCCTTAACGGCTATTATGGGATCGGTTTTTATCATCCTATAAACTGTTGATCAAAAATATCTCAAAATATTTTATTAGCTATAATCCTCTTGTACCAGCCGTTTAGAAATCCACCAATAGTTTCCGCTCGGGTCGATTATGCCGGACTGCCGGTCTTCGTAATCCATATCCGCCGGTTCAAATTCTACTTTGGCACCCTGTTCCACCGCCCTTTTGTGCATCTCGTCAACATTATCGACATATAGATAAAATGCAGTTCGCATGTTTAAAAATTGGCCCCTTGCCTTGCTTATCATAAAGCAGGAAGTGCCGATCTTTAAAATGGAGTTTGCGATGTCCCCCGTTTGGGGATCCGTTGTACGATTGAGTTCTTCCGCATAGAACGCATTTTTTAGGAAATGGATCAGTTCGTTCGGGTTCTCTACAAATAAATACCCGTTTACCGTCCCAAAGCCTTCCGGTCTGTATGTTTCAAATATTTTATTCATTGTTTATATTTTAAAGCCAGCGTCTTACTTTCGTTTTGTAATTTAAATAATCTTGTCCAAAAGCGCGTTCCAGGTATCTTTCTTCCTTGATAATTACATAGCGGGTTATAACAAAAATCACTAAGGGAATTAAGAGAAACGTCCACCAATTACCCAAGATCAAGGCTATGCCGATATATACGGACAATAGGCCCACGTACATCGGATTGCGGGAAATGTTATAGATTCCCTTGGTCTGAAGGGAAGTGGCAGGTTTAATTGTAATGAGCGTATTTTTTGTTTTAAAGAAGGCAATTAGGGCGGGCATAGCGAACATAATTCCAATTAAAATAAATACAACGGAAAGGTAGGAACCTAGACTGCTCCCAATGGGCCCCATGTGCAAGGGAAAGTAGCGCTGTATCAAAATAGACAGAAAAAAAACTGCTACATACAATATCGGTGGAGGCAGGTAGACCCCTGCGTTGTCTTTTTTAGCTTTCATCCCATTTTTTTAAAATTTCAAGTGCGATGCGTTGACTGTCCTAATAGATAAACGGTATCAACATCTTAGTTTTACCGGCATAATCATCATAACCTTTTCCATATTTATACTTCAGGTATTTATCTAGTTTGGGAGCGTTGTAAAACGCAAAAAAGCAGAAGATAAAAACAGGAATGGACACAGCGTACCAGTTTCGGGTGACTATGGCATAGGCGGTTACCCACAAAATGTCTCCAAAGTAATTAATGTGCCGCGCATATATAAAAAATCCCTGAGTGTATATTTTCCCTTGGTTTTCCGGCCTTTTTTTCCAATTGTTTCTAAGAACTTCTCCACCCGTATTAAGTACGCAGCCTACAACAAATAATACGATGGCAAAATAGTCAAGAACATCTATATGATGGGAAGTGGGCAGCACCAAGATTGAAAACCCAACGTAATAAATGGCAAATGCAAAAGGGACACTTAAGCTTTCTTCCCATGGTATTTTTCTTTTTAAAAGAAAAACCATCATATAGGCAAGGCGTAAAAAAATGATGATATGGAATGTAAAGATGATTATTCTTCTATCCGTGTTTGCTACTGCATTGGTTATGTGCAGATGCTGTTCGATCCAACTTCCCCCATTTTGGAAAAGAATCCAATAGGAAAGCCATAATATCAGAATTTCAAGGAGATGAATGGAGATTTTCTGTGGGATACTTTTGCTTTTTTGTCCGTATAGGTCCATTTTCATATTCTTTTAGAATTACACACATCTTCCTAAAATATACGCGTACACCCCTTTATCCAATCGGAAAAGATGGATTTAAGGTCTATCAAAATCCCTTTTGCCATTTTAAAAGTACATAAAATTTGGAATCTTAAAACCTGTTTTTGCAGGGGATTAACAAGAGTTTTTTTAGGGAAGGTTGGGATGGTGCAAGAAGATGCCTACAATGCCGGCTATGGCTTTCTCAATTTATAAACTTTGGATGGAAACGTATTCTGACTTATTTCGATTTCCTTTACTATTTCAAATCCAATTCTTTCTAAGTTATCACTAATTTCAACGGGTCGGCATTGGGTCAGTAACCTAGGAAAATGTTCTGCGACCCAAACCCAAATCTTATTTGCTTTTCGTTCGCCAAATGAAAATGTTGAAACAACAGCCACGCCATTTGGTTTAAGTACTTTGTAGAACGCCAGCAATATTTCGTCAAACTTGTCTTCTGGCATCAAATCGATCATAAAATTATTGACTAGTTTGTCGTACGATTCGTTTTCGATGTGAAGTTCAAAAATATCTCCTTGCCGTAATTCATAGCTTGTTGCGTCTTCCTTTTCCAATAATTTGCGGGCTTTAGCGAGCATATCGTTCGATAAATCGATCCCCAGATTATCGCCGTCCGGGTTTCTTTTCACAATTTCTCTAAAAACCACACCCGTACCGCATGCAATTTCAATTATTCGTTCGCCATTGTGAATATCGGCTAATTCTATAACCTTTTTCGCTGCTTTAGATTCGGTCAGCCCGCTCCACATATTGTAAAACCAAGCGACTTGTTTGAAATCTTTTTTGGTTTGTTCCGTGTTCAGATTTCTTTTTAACGACCTCATTGAGATATTAATTTGCTCCTTTGGATTTACACTATCGCGTTCTTGTCCAGCATTCTTGGAATGATAAAAGGTGTAATGTTGATGAAATTCCGCTGAAAATATGCAATCTCAAAAATCACATAGCCGTATGGGCCAGATTTCCTTGAACCCGCCTATTATTGAGCCCTACTTGTAAAAAACCAATTCCCAAAAGTCACGGTTCTGATAGTGATTATTATATTTTTGGCGGTTTTGCAGGTCATTGCTTTAAGCATTTTGGCCGATGGACAAGGTCTGTTTTCAGTTAATTTCCGGAGTGTCCAATTGCGCTAGGGAGGCTTCTATTTCCGCTGTACGCAATTCGTGCTTTACGATTTTACCGTCAAAATAATCTTCATAAGCCTTCATATCAAAATTGCCATGGCCGCATAAGTTGAATAAGATCGTTTTGGAAATCCCTTCCTCCTTGCATTTTTTGGCCTCCGCGATCGCGGTGGCGATTCCGTGGGCGGCTTCCGGGGCGGGGATAATGCCTTCCGCCCTGGCAAAGAGTACACCGGCCTGGAACACCTCTACGTTGTCATGGGCAACAGCCTCTATCAATTTGTCCCGTAGTAGCTGGCTTACGATGACCCCTGCCCCGTGATATCGCAGTCCGCCAGCATGGATCGGTGCTGGGACAAAATTATGGCCCAAGGTGTACATGGGCAATAGGGGCGTCATCCCTACCGTGTCCCCAAAATCGTATCTAAATACGCCCCGGGTAAGCTTGGGACAGGATGTGGGTTCGCTGGCGATACAGCGAATTTTTCTTCCTTCCTCAAGGTTCAATCGCAAAAACGGAAATGCCAATCCGGCAAAATTAGATCCCCCACCAAAGGGAGCGATCACGATATCGGGCATGTCCCCAGCCTTTTGCATTTGGGCAACGGCCTCTTGGCCAATTATGGTCTGATGCAGTTTTACGTGATTGAGAACACTGCCCAAAGCGTATTTGGTATCGGCGTTCGTGGCAGCCCTTTCTACGGCTTCTGAGATGGCGATGCCCAAGGATCCTGTGGTATCGGGATATTTTTCTAAAATTTTTCTGCCTGCTTCCGTAGCGTTTGAAGGGGATGGAAAGACCTTGGCGCCCCAGGTGTTCATCATTACCTTTCTATATGGTTTATGGTCGTAGGATAGCCTTACCATATAAACTTCACATTCCATGTCAAAATGATTACAGGCAAAAGCCAAAGCACTCCCCCATTGTCCGGCCCCTGTTTCGGTGGTAATTCTTTTGATGCCCTCTTTTTTGTTGTAGTAAGCCTGGGGAACCGCGGTATTTGGTTTGTGGGAACCAGAGGGACTGGTGCCTTCGTACTTGTAGTAGATTTTGGCAGGGGTGTCCAATGTCTTTTCCAGGCCATAGGCCCTGTACAAAGGGGTGGGCCTCCAGATCGAATATATATTCCTTACCTCATCGGGAATGTCGATCCATTTTTCCTGGGATACTTCCTGTTTTATCAATTCTTCAGGAAATAGGGGTGCCAAAGCCTCCGGACCTATAGGCTCTTTGGTACCCGGGTGCAATGGGGGAAGCGGTTTGTTGGGCATGTCCGCTACGATATTGTACCATTTTTCGGGGATTTCTTTTTCTTCTAAGGTGATTTTTCGTTTTTTCATTTTTACAAAGGCGGTTTTTTGATAAGACATTGAACTCGATTAAACTTTTTAAATATAGAAAATTTAACGTTGGGTTGTGGCGTGGCATTAAATTATTGGACATAGTGGGAGTTGATGATATTTTATTCTTCCAATATGTGGGAAATTTGTCGGATGTTCATCAGTCCGAATTTTTTAGTGGAGGAATGACCTTATTGCAGGAGAGAATACAGTTCCTTTACTTTTCTTAAATCGGTGGAAATGGTGATTTCATAGAAGTATTTTGATTGCCATTTTTGAGTGCGTTCCGCTTGGCTATTATTTGTATTATCCCACGGCGGATAAACGCGAAAGGCCCTTTTGCCCTCTTGTTTGTCCGTAGTAATGATGCCTTTTTCCATCAGTACGCTTTTAGGAAAGACAAATTGGCCCAACTGGGTATCGGTACGTACTACCACCTCAAAAAAATCGATGGCATCGGTTTCGCAAAAGGGCTCAATGGGGCCGTTGCCCTTTCTTTTCCAAAAGGTTACAAACTGTCCGCTCTTTTTTAGGGTAGTTTTGGCCGTTCTATGGATGATGTTCAAGTCATTCAGTTGAAATCGACAGGCATCATAGGTTGCGCTTTCGGGTTCTATTTCAAACCCAGAAAGCCTTAAGCCGCATTTATCGTAAATTTTTGATTTGATTTCTGATAGACAGTTGTCCATTGATTTGGGTTGGTAGCGAAGGATTTTATCGATTTGCAGGTCTATAACTATTAAATAAAATTGATAGAACCAAGATTCCAATTCCAACCCCCATCAATAGTCCTTTTGCCCAATCAGATATTTCAAGAAAATGCGATGTTATCTGTGAAATGGATAGTAAAAGTATTCCGGCAATGATTAGTATTCGTGTTTTCTTTTGTTGGTTCATAGTTTAGATTAAAATGGGAATAGAATTGCTGTAAAGGGAACAAGCGTGACGCTTGTGCCAGCGGGAGTGGTTGGAACTAAAAGCCGGGATTTTTCTATCCATAGCGATAAGGGGAAGGTTTGTGCCAGCAGTAGTTAGATTCAGCATCATTTCACTTTGTGCTTCATTAAATCTATAATGTTTGTGGTAAACGGAAATGCAGAAGCTCTACCAGTTGAATAACCATCCATTTTTTTAAAGTCCCATTTAACATTTTTGAACTCGGGGGCTGTTACAGGCTCTATTTTTAGGGTCAAATAGAAATCCTGCATATCGTCCAGAGGTTTAGGATATTTTTTCTTTGCCATATCTTTTTTTGAATAAATTTTTGGGCCTTTACTTGTAATTTTCCAGAGGTCGCCCGAATTTTTATCGCCAGAAGTATGTAGTAATAAGTATTTAGCACTTACGGTTTTCTTATCCAGTGCTAGTGAGCCTTGACCTGTCCCCATCCTAAAATTGTAGAGGTTATTTTGTTTAATCCAATCATGTTGCTCTGGCGAGTTATAGAACCCTACCAAAACAAAGGTGCTATCGGGAATTAAACTTCGGTTCTCATTATAGGCCTCCGGTAAGAAATCCCTAACTTCATTTTCGCTATCTGGCGGGTTTTTAAATATATCGAAGATTCGGTAAGCAATTTTCTCTCTTTGCGATGCCCTATTAATAAAATGTTCTATTATTTCTAGAATAAAATCCTTTAGATCACTAATGCCACTGTCCATTTTTGAAGGACGAACAGGAAATGCTCCTAGACCAGGAATAATTTCATGAAAACCTTTTCTATTGATGGCTGTGTCCCCTGGATATAAAATATACGCACCCCCTGTTCTTCGGATAGCATCCTTGTAGGCATGCATTTTTAGGAGGTCTACATTTTTGTATATGCCTTTACGGTTATCTATTTTTTCCTGGTCAAGTTCCTTGTTGGAATTTTGCTCAATAAAATCGGTAAGGTTTGCCACTTTATATTTTGCGTCAAAATGAATATGGACGATTACCTCCTGTTCTTCGGCTTCAGCTTCAGAAATTCCAAATGGCCAGAATGAAAGTGTGTAGTCCGGGCGCAAAGTTGTGGTCCAGCTACCTTCAGTTGGATAGTTTTTTTTACCACTGAAGGATCTGTTATAATTAAAACGAACCCTAAGCTTCCTTGACCCCGAATCGTAAATACCATCAAGCGCGGTAAATTTTCCCTGTTTTATTTGAAGATTAAGTCCATCGGGTGTTTTCTTTATCAGTTCGGAAATGTCTCTTGGCTCAATATCGAATAAGTCCTGTAACAAATCGAGTAATTTAAAAAACAGCCAATATTCATAAAGCGTTGCAATATCCTTCTTGCCCGCACCATAAACGTCTTCTCCACCTTCCCAGATCAGTTTTGCAGCAAGGTCGAACATTAGCCACACCCTTAATACTTGCCTGTATCCTTCCTTACGCTGTAGCACGGGGCTGTTCAATTTTAGGGTGTTGGGCCTAGAAATTTCTTTGAACAAACTATGGTGCAATTGCGCTTCTAGCTCTCTTATCAATGTTTGGGATTCTCTATCCAATTTACTTTCAGTATCGGAGACATGGTTGATGTCCGAACAGAATTTCGAAAAGGTTTCTAGCGCATGTTTTACAAATCTATTTTCAGGGGTATCAACAGAATCTGTTTTGCGAATAGAGGTAATGCGTTCGGGGAGGGATTCCAAACCATAATGTCTCAAATAATGGGCGTCCGGTAGTTTTGTTCTATTTCCTCCCTTGATAAATTCCTTTATATTGGCGTTGGAAAACCTCCTTACCTGACGAATATCCCTGCTTTCGGAAATCCCCGTCCATTTGGTTACCGGCGATGTTACTATTCGATGAATCGCTTCTGCAAACTCATCGGTGCCGATTACCGATCGGATAAACGCAAATTTTTGATAGAGTGTCTGACTGTCTTTGGTATAATCTATTTCAAAATGATGGGAGACTGGTGAATTGGCTTGCAGTAATAGATCGGTACATTTTTCGGTAATAAATTCCAGCATGTCGCGGTAATCATCACGATAGCTCGATTTCACGGATTGAACCTCGAGTTCTATGGCTGTTTGTTCCACTTCTTTACCAACTTCGACAATAGGTAGGGATAGCGTACCTACAAAAATATTTGGGGACAGTGTGCCAATATGCTTGTATCTTGTATGTGGCTGCACTATTTGCTCGCCAACATTCCCAAATCTAAAGTTAGGTTCGTTAAAGTTATAATCGTAATAACAGCCCTCCACCAACTGATACCTGGCTTCATTGCTTCCTTCGGTATTCCCATCCGCATCAAAAAGAGTTTCAGGTCGTTTTGAGTCTATGGTCAGTAATAGCCCTTCCTTAATTGAATCTAGATTAATTGCTATGTGCGGAACGGACTTCATTAATTAAGCTTCGGCAAAACTTGCAAATCCATTTTCAACAGCACCTTTGTGCATCCGTGCAATTTTTTCGAGGGAAAGGGGGTAAAGTACTTGTTCGCTATTATAATCGAAGTCCTCTTTTGCAAATACTTCTTTTACTATTTTTATTTCGCCTTCCAGACAAAAGGAGCCTAGTATTTCCAATACGGGGCATAGTTTTCTACGCGAACCGTGAAGCTTGGGCAGTAGCTTTTGCATAATTGCAATGTCCACTTTGTCCTTGGTGGTTAGATTATTATCCAGAACAGTGAGCTGATTTATCAAGCCTAGCATTTCTGTAGCGCTCCGGTATCCAAATTCTGCGCCGGTTTTTTTCAATTCTCCGAAGAACCCGACCAAAGTTTTGTTGATTTCCTCACTATCCTTTTTGGGAAAAGATTTGTTCTCTGTCATTTGCAAAAAGCTATTGGCCATACTTGCACCCTTTGTATTAAGGGCGTCCATATCTATTTCCCTAATATTGTCTAGAAAATTTGCCATTTCCCGGTCCGTTACGCGAAATTCAATCGTGTTGGCCCTATCCAGTACTTTTGGGCTGAACATATTGGTGGTTTCGTCAATATTTACGGTCCCTATTATGAAAAAATTGGATGGTACACTAAGTTTTGAAGGAACACCATTGTCAATGGTGCCTTCTGAATAAAGAGGAATGTCCTCTTTAGATTCCATAACACTCAAAAAATCGGCAAAATAACGTTCCACATGGCTAAGGTTCATTTCGTCCAAAATAAGAAAGAATGGTAGCTCTGGATGATTGTTTGCCCTGATGATTAAATCCAATACATTACTATCTGGCTTTACGTACTCGTCAGGTTTTAATGCATTGGGGTAACCAAGCAACGGTTCCCTGTTGGTCCAGTCTGCCCCAACGGGAACTATTGCATATTGACTTTTATCCTGGCAGATCCATTGAACAAAGGCTTGTGCCAATTTGGTTTTACCGGATCCCGAAAGCCCCGTAAGGATAACGAAAGGTTTAGTAAGGAGAGAGGCGATGAATCTAATTAATAACTTATTGGAGTAAGATAGACCTGAAGATGAAAGGTTTTCTATTAATAATTTAGAATTAAATTTTACATTATTTAATTTATTCTTATTCGGTGCAACATTGTTATCAGAAGGCAGGTCAATATTACAAATTTCAATAAGAAGGGGTTTAAGTGTTTCAAAAGTTTCAATTATTTCAATATCAATATTGTCTGGGATATTATGAGAATTGTACTGTTTGAGTAAATGAATACTGTTTTCCCATTTTTGAATTACGTCACTTCTATTCTGTAGGCTGACTAAATCCTTTTCTTGTGCTAGATAATCTGCTCCTTGAACTAACTTATAGGCTTTAATGGATTTACATATATCAACTATCAAATCTTGTATCTTGGGACTGCCTTTTGCTTTTTCAACAAGTTCGGAATCTTTTTCTATTTGGGCTCCATAGTCAAATCCAAATTTTATCCCATTAGAATGTATTAATACATATAGTTGTGGAGAACTCGAGGCATAAAGTGATTTTACATTGGGATATTTAAAATATATACAAGCCCAAACAAAATCATGTAATTTATTATTGCCATAGTGTTGATAGTTCTTTAATTCAAACCCAGATGGAAGGCCATCAAAAATTGGAGAAAGAAATCTCTTTAAATACTTGTTAGGAGTTGTCCCGTATCTTTTTGAAAATTCATCAATTATTGGTTTTACGGTATCGGAGTAATTTTTATAGGAGATTTCACCATTGAGGTGACCCTTTTCTATTTTATGGTTCAGTGCTATTATATCTTGAATTGCTTCTTTCGCCATTACTTTTTAGTTTTTTGTAATCAACTTAATTGTAGGTGCTTAGGTGGTGGTAAAATTTACTCATAAAGCGAAAAGGCTACTTTTAAACCAAGACTTTTGCTTTTGTGCAATTCACCTATTGTCAAAAGGGTCATTTGAACGTTAAAAATACATCAAAATTTAGATAGACGGACAATTGAAGTGGCACCCCTTTTCCGGCAAGGCAGAAATCGCCGCATACGGGGTGGTGATTGCACCGGCCTTGTTAGCGATTGCCACTATCCGGATCACCAACGTGACGCTTGCGCCAGCGTGGGGAATTCCCATTTGATTCTTCGATTCAAATTGTGCTTTTTTATTCCTGTTCATCGGTCCAAACCGCGAGTTCGTTGCCTGCGGGATCCTTAAAATGAAAGCGTTGTCCGCCAGGAAAGGAAAAGATGTCTTTTGAAATGCTCCCGTGGCACCTGATGATTCTATTTTTTATCGACTCAAGATTTTTATGGTACAAAACGATCAGCGCACCATTTACTATTTCCTTTTCGGACCTTTCAAATCCCCCGTCGAGCCCGCTTTCGGAAAAAGCACAATAATCAGGGCCATAGTCGGTAAAAGTCCAGCCAAATGCGGCCGTATAGAATTCCTTTATTTTTTCAAGGTCCTTGGCCTTGAATTCAACATAATTAATATGATTGTCTTTTGTGTTCATGGGGAGAAGGTTATGTTAATCCTTTATTTCAGACGCTATCATTTCTAAAATACGGTCCATGTTTTTCATCAAGGGTTCATAATGTGTTTTCTCCGTTGCATAACTTGTAAGGATAAAAATCAGAATATTGTTTTCAAACTCCATTGAATTCAATAGCTCCAGGTTGCTTACACCGTTATTGGTCTCTTGCAGGGATAATTGGGCACTGACCATTGTATTGTCCAAGATGGTCTTTATGCTGTGCTCGTTAGTTCTTAAGATATCGAGCACCCTTTCCCTTTGAGCGCCAAGGTCATTTTCCTGTTTGGCGATATCCTCCAATGTAGAGACCCAATTGGTTAAATGGATTCTTAATTTGGGATTCGAAATACCTTTTAGGCCTCCGGAATTTATCATTTCGTTGAGAAGCGAATTGTTTGGATTAAAGGCAATGTCGAACGCGAAGGTTCTATAAAGCAATCCTGAGAATTCCTTTTCACTAGGGACAATGGAATCATTTGAAATATATTGCATTATGGTTTTTGCTCCTTCATAACTTTGTTTGTTAACCTTGATCAATTCTGTCAATTTGTTCTTACTGGCTTGAAATTCTTCCTTTAACCCGATCAAGTAGGCTTGTTCATTTGCTTTTTCCAGTCTTTTTTGATTGGCATTATTTATGGCGAGAGCAATTAGAATTCCGATTACTACAAGGATAATTTCCCCGATGGCATACATGAGATACCTGCTGAATTTGTTTTCGGATAACAACTGCCTTCTGATATGTCTGAAGAACTTTATCATCTCTTTCGGTTTTTTGGCCTGCACACCGCCTGGCTCCTCACAAGCAGTGATCTCCCAGACCTTTGCTTTTCGTTCGGCCCTCTAGTATTTATCATTCCTTTTTTGTGCCAATATGAATTATCATATTGAATGATAGCGGTCATGTCTGTGTTGCTATTCCATAGTTTTACTCTTTAAAAATAAGGATTTTTGGAAAAAGTAAGTAGCCAATGGGAATAATAGGGATCGATGAAGGTCTTTCATCTTAAAAGCACACCAAGAAGCAAAAATGGAGCTCAACCTCAAAACACCTCCCCCTTTTCCGGCAAGGCAGAAATAGCCCCATACTGGGTGGTGGTGATCGCACCGGCCTTATTGGCGATTTCCACCATCCGGAGCAGTGCATTTTCATCTTCCATAACAAATAGGGGGTCGTCCAAAGTAGCGATCTGGTATAGCAGGCAGCCGATAAAGGCATCCCCGGCCCCTGTGGTGTCCACCGGATTTACCTTAACACTCGGAACATTGAGGTTCATTATTGGGGTGCTCAACAGGGTGCCTTCGGCACCTAAGGTGATGGTGATGATCTGGGTGCCCAATTCATGAAAATAGTCACAGGCCACGGCGAGGTCGTCCTTGCCGGAAAGCAGCAAGGCCTCTTCCTTGCTGAATTTGCACAAATTGGAATGGGCGATAAAAGGGGTGCACTTTTCAATAAATATTTGTTCCTTGCCCTTCCAAAGATCCCCCCTAAAATTGGGATCAAAACTGATAAAGGCCCCTTGTTCCAGGGCATCCTTAAAATAGCGGGAGTAGGCGTCTTCCAAGGAGCCTCCCAAAAAAGAGGTAGCGGCTCCAAAATGGACCAGATTGCCTCCAAATTCTTCGGCGATAATAGGGTTATAGGTGAGTTTTTTATCCGCTCCACGACTAAAGACAAAGTCACGTTCCCCATCTTCCGCCAAGGAAACGAATGCCAAGGTGGTAAAGGTGGCGCAACGTTGGGCTGTTGTAATATCAACGCCATGGTCGGTGAGCACCTGCAACAAAAAAGTACCAAAGGGATCTTCGCCTACACAACCGATAAAAGCACTGCTTCCGCCAAGTTTGGAAATGGCACAGGCTACGTTGGCGGGGGCGCCTCCGGCTTTTTTCGTGAAATGGACGGCCTTGGAAAGGTCATTGCCTTGTTTTTCGGCAACAAAATCGATCAGCAGTTCTCCGATGCAGTAGACTTTGTTCATTTTGCTTAATGGTTTACCCTAAATTACATCCCCTGCCCCCGGTATCATTTAATGTAGTTGCTGGTGTCAGTCTGAGCGCAGTCGAGGACTTCGTGTTTTTACAAATAAAACATTTCGACTGCCTGCCCGACTTTGTCATTCAGGCGGGAGCTCCATGTGACATCAAATAATGATTTTCATACTAGCAGTTATAAAAGCAGTAGCGTAAAGCGACTGGCTACCAGCCTTAAATCACCCACACTTGGAACTCCCGCAATCCGTACAGGTAAGGCAGCCTTCCTGATAGATGAGATTGGTGGAGTTACAATTGGTACACTTCTGGCCTTTGGCAGCGGTACCGTCGGCCACGTATCTTTTTAGCGCCCGTGCCACCCCATTTTTCCATGTGTTAATGGATTCACTGTCCAGTTGCAGGCTGTTGATCAGGTCAACTATTTTATCAATTGGCATGCCGTGACGTAGGGTCCCGGAAATCAATTTGGCATAGTTCCAGTATTCCGGGTCAAATTTGTGGGACAACCCTTCTATAGTGGTTTTGTAACCCCTTTTGTTCTGATATTGAAAATCGTAGCGTGAGGTGCCATCTTCGTTCCTGCTTTTTATGATCACGCCATTATTTACCCAACGGGGGATAACGATGCCATCCTCGTCATCGGCAAGTCCGGTAAAGATCTCATAGGGCATGCCATCGATTAGTCCGATAAAGGCGATCCATTTTTCCTTGTTGTTCTGTAACCTTACCACATCGGCATCCAAGACCAACGGTCGTTTGGTAGGAAAAGGGGTAAGGGTCTCAGTGGCTTCCTCCTTATTGGTTTCATTGGAAATCAATACTCCGGAACGGGAACCATCGCGATAGACGGTAACTCCCTTGCAGCCTACTTCCCACGCCTCCAGGTACAATTGGCCTACCAATTCCTCGGTGGCGTCGTTGGGCAGGTTGATGGTTACGCTGATGGAGTGGTCCACCCATTTCTGTACGGCTCCTTGTAAACGTACCTTGCTCAGCCAATCTACGTCATTGGAGGTGGCTTTGTAGTAGGGCGATTTCTTGACCAATTTCTTAAGTTCCTCGTCAGAATAATTTTTGCTAAGGGTAATATCGTTGACCTCCATCCATTGCTTAAAACGGTGGTGGAAAACCACATATTCTTCCCAGGAATCCCCAAGCTCGTCCACAAAGTCCACCCGGGCATCCTTGTCGTTGGGGTTTACCTTTCTACGTCTTTTGTAAACCGGTAGAAAAACGGGTTCTATCCCAGAGGTGGTCTGGGTCATTAAGCTGGTTGTCCCGGTAGGGGCGATGGTCAGGAGTGCGATATTCCTTCGGCCATATTCCAGCATTTCGTAGTAGAGCTTGTCATCGGCTTCTTTTAGTCGTAGGATAAAAGGATTGTTTTTTTCCCTTTCGGCATCGAAGATTTCAAAGGCCCCCCTTTCTTTAGCGGTATAGACCGATGCCCTATAAGCTTCCAAAGCCAGGGTCTTGTGTATTTCTATGGAAAACTCGGTCGCTTTTTCATTGCCGTACCGAAGTCCCAAGGCTGCGAGCATGTCGCCTTCGGCGGTAATGCCGATTCCGGTACGTCTACCTTGGATGGCCTTTTCCTTGATGTTTTGCCACAATTGATACTCAACCGATTTGGTAACTTCCTGTTCGGGATCGGCGGCGATTTTTTTCAGGATATTGTCTACCTTTTCCAGTTCCAGGTCTATGATATCGTCCATGATACGTTGGGCGGCAGCGACGTGCTTTTTGAAAAGGTCAAAATTAAAGCTTGCCTGTTTGGTAAACGGTTCCTCAACATAGGAAAACAGGTTGATCGCCAAAAGGCGGCAAGAGTCATAAGGGCAAAGCGGAATTTCGCCACAGGGATTGGTAGAAACGGTACGGTAACCGAGGTCGGCGTAACAATCTGGCACGGACTCCCGGATGATGGTATCCCAAAATAGAATTCCGGGCTCGGCAGATTTCCAAGCATTGTGCACGATCTTGCCCCATAATTTTTCGGCATCTATAGTTTTGCTGAATTTAGGGTCCGCACTATGGACGGGGAATTTTTGGGTATAGGGAACCTTGTTTTTGATGGCCTGCATAAACCCATCGTCCATGCGCACAGAAACATTGGCCCCGGTAACTTTTCCCTGGGTCATTTTGGCATCGATAAAATCCTCGGCATCCGGATGGTTTATAGAGACCGAAAGCATTAGGGCTCCCCTACGTCCGTCTTGTGCCACCTCCCGGGTACTATTGGAATATCGCTCCATAAACGGCACCAAACCTGTTGAGGTAAGGGCCGAATTCTTTACCGGAGATCCCTTGGGCCGTATATGCGATAGGTCGTGCCCTACCCCGCCACGGCGCTTCATCAATTGAACCTGCTCCTGGTCTATTTTCATAATCCCGCCGTAGGAATCGGACATGCCATCGTTACCGATGACAAAGCAATTGGAAAGTGAGGCGATCTGAAAAGGATTGCCAATGCCTGCCATTGGACTGCCCTGCGGCACGATGTATTTGAAGCCTTTTATAAGGTCAAAAACCTGTTCTTCACCCATAGGATCGGGATATCTTTGCTCTATCCGGGCAATTTCTTTTGCGATCCTGCGGTGCATATCATCCGGGGTAGCCTCATAAATGTTTCCTATGGAATCCTTTAGGGCATATTTGTTCACCCAGACACGGGCAGCAAGGTCATCGCCTTTAAAATAGTTTAGGGAAGCCTCGAACGCTTCATCTTGGGAATAGGTCTTTCTTTCGGTGGGAGTAGTTTTAACGGACATAGTGAGTGTTCTGTGTTGTTTGGAAGTATATTTCTTTCAGGTAGTAAATGTATGCAAAATAGAATAACAATACTATGACTGAAATCATATTGTTTGCAAGAAAACTAAGCGTATGTGCTGATAATCAGATAAATAAAAATTTATCAACAACAAATAGTTAACAAAAAATTATTTTTTTATTTAAGTATTGAAATCGAAAGTATTTCCAGTTTCCGTGAATAGGAAACCTTGCATGTTCAAGTCGGTAGCGTGCAAATAGCAATAGGAACCATCCGTTCGATTCTGGTTTTCCCCAGGGATTTTTATTGCACGGGAAAATGCAATTGCTGGTTTGCAAACAAATTTTCCTGTTGATTTATGTTGGCATCATCCCAGTAATTACGAATTTTGTAGCTATGAGAACATTGGTAATTGGTGACATCCATTCGGGGTTAAAGGCTTTAAAGCAGGTATTGGCTATGGTAGATCCCCAACCGGATGACCACCTTATTTTTTTAGGGGACTATGTGGATGGTTGGAGCGAAGCGGTTGAGACGATTAATTTTTTGATTGAATTGCGAACCACCCACAATTGTACATTTTTACGGGGAAACCACGATGAGCTTTGTCGGGAGTGGTTGCTAACCGGAAGGGACAATCCGTTGTGGTTGCAACATGGGGGGCAGGCGACCATGGATTCCTACAAAAAGACCGATGAGGGCATAAAGAACATCCACAAGTACTTCTATGCCCATTTGGACAATTATTATTTGGACGTCCAGAACCGATTGTTTATTCATGCCGGCTTTACAAACCTCAAAGGGGTGGACTTTGAGTATTTCAGCAAGATCTTTTATTGGGATAGAACCTTGTGGGAATTGGCGCTTGCCCTAAATCCGGCCTTGGGATCCGAAGATAGCTACTACCCCAAAAGGTTGACCAACTATAAGGAAATTTTTATAGGCCATACCCCGGTAGTGAGGATTGGGGAGACGACTCCCCAGAATGCCGCCAATGTTTGGAACATCGATACGGGGGCAGCCTTCAACGGTCCCCTTACAATTTTGGACGTGGATACCAAGGAATTTTGGCAGAGCGATCCCGTGTATATTTTTTATCCGGAGGAAACGGGGAGGAACTAGGGCCCAAAGTGCATTTTCGTCAATTTTACGGAATGTATCGGTCATTTTGCGAGCAAACCTCCCTATTCATGACCTGAATCACCATGAGGTCCGAAAAAGCTATCAAAATATCCGTGATTTTCTTTCAGGGGTAGCAGGGGCCAAAAATTGGCATCATTTTGGAACAATTTTTATTAATTATTAACGATCTTTGTAAAAAAGCGAGTATGTCTGCCAAAAATATAAGAATAGAAGTAATGAGATCTATTGAGGACAAGGTCCAGGGGTTTATAGATTCCTACCTTATCCCGATAGAAAAGATATGGCAACCTACGGATTTTCTTCCAGATTCACAGAGCGATGATTTTTTTGAGCAAACCCGGCAAATTCGTGGCGAGGCCAAAGAATTGGGCTACGACCTTTGGGTAACCTTGGTGGCCGATACGATTACAGAAGAAGCCTTGCCAACATATGAATCCTGGCTTATGGATGTGGTAGGTATTGATCAGCACGCGGAAGGAAACAACGGTTGGTCCAAGTGGGTCCGCCATTGGACCGCCGAGGAAAATCGTCACGGCGATGTACTGAACAAGTACCTTTATCTTTCCGGGCGGGTGAATATGAAGGAAGTGGAAATTACGACCCAATACCTGCTGGCCGATGGCTTTGATATCGGTACAGACCGCGATCCGTACAAAAACTTCGTCTATACCTCCTTTCAGGAATTGGCTACAAATATTTCCCACAAGAGGGTGGGTCAAATGTGCAAAAAGGGGGGGAACTTAATGTTGGGTAAAATGTGCACGATCATTGCAGGTGATGAGATGCGCCACCATATGGCATATAGGGAGTTCGTAAAGACGATTTTTGATAACGACCCAAGCGAAATGATGTTGGCCTTTGCCGACATGATGAAGAAAAAAATTGTAATGCCGGCCCATTTTCTTCGCGAGTCCGGTGGAACAATCGGTGCCGCTTTCGAGAATTTTTCAAATTGCGCCCAGCGATTGGGGGTCTATACGGCCCAGGACTATATCGATATTTTGGTTAAATTGAATTCCTATTGGGAGGTTGACAAAATAAGAGGACTTACCGACGAGGCCGAAAAAGCACGGGATTATCTGATGAAATTGCCCGATCGATTGCACCGTATATCGGAACGTATGAAGTTCCCCGATATAGATTACCGTTTTAAATGGGTAGAGGCTAACGGGATGTTGTAAAAGATTAGGGACCTGTCTGGCCAGACAGGTCTCTTGGGTTTAGAATTTCCCGCTCTTGTGCTCTTCCTGCCATTTCCTCAAATCGGTCCATTTGTTCTCGTAGCACATCCTAGCCTGCATGGGCCAAGATGCGGGATCGTGAATTTTATAGCGTTCCCCGCCGGAATCCAAAACTTCCTGGCATTTGGCCACCGTTATTTCCGATAGGGCTTTCCACGTTTTAATGTCGAATTTATGGAATAGCTGCTCGATCTTGGGGCCTATTCCCTCAACAATCTTTAGGTCGTCTTGTTTAATAGCTTTGCCGAAGGCAGCTTTTGCGGCCGAACTGTTAAAGGAGATAAGCGGCGCTATGGGAGCTACATTTACGGATATTTTTTTGTTGCAGTCGGCCAAATCGGCTTCCAATTTTGTGTTCTTTTCCCTAAGCAGCTGTAGGTCGGCGGACTGGTCAACGACCTCAACGCTTCCCTTACCCATTAAATAGCCCAAGATCGCACAAATAATTCCGACCAAAGCTGGTATTAACCAGCACCAGATACTCATGTTTTGAAAATCCATATTCTTTTTTTATAGTTGATTGTTTAGTTTAGTGTAACGACTGTTCTCCTGTTTTTTGCCCTACCTTCTTCGGTGGTATTGGGGGCGACAGGATTGTCCGGTCCTTTGGAGGTTGTTTTTATTCTTGTTCCCGATAGTCCGTTCTTAATCAAATACTCCTTGGCAAAGTCGGCGCGACGCTGACCCAAGGCCATATTGGTAGCCCTGGAACTCGTATTGTCCGTATATCCCGTAATTGTACAGGAAGCATTGGCATCCTTATCCAAATACCTGGAAATATCCGCAAATTTTTGGCGCTGTTCCGGATTTAGTTCGATGCTGGATTCCGACGTTTCAAAATAAAGCACTAGGGGTTCTGCCTTTATTTGCTCATATAGCGCCTTTAATTCATCGTTAGCGGTGGGGGATTCGCCCTCGAAATTGTAGGCTACCGGCCCTTCGAACATTTTCCCGTCAGGGACCATGCTCTCCATCAATTGCCCCTTGGTGTTGATCTGGGCGGATGGAATCCCTTGGGTTACAAGATGATTCTTTACGGCATTGGCCCTGGCGAGGCCTAGGTTGGGAAACGCCGTATTATTATTTTCATCGCTTTTGTAATATCCTATGATATTGAAGGATTTGCCGGGATTTTCGGCCAAATAGGTTCCAAGGCCTTCAATTCCACGTCTTACCTTAGGTGAAAGAGGCAAAAGTATGTCGGAGGACGACACATTAAAATTGAAATTGTCGTTTACTTTATACGCATATTTTCCGTCGCTAAATGCCAACGGGTATGATGTAGGGATCGGCGCCGCGGGTATCACTACTGTTGGGGCCTCTTCTACGGTGACCCTGCACAAGCTGCAGTAGTTCAGGTAAAAATAGGTGCCCGCCAGAATTGTGATAATTATCCCCAACAGATTTGTAAAAGATTTTGTCATGGATAAATTGATTAGTGTTTAGTATATCTAATGTATTAAAAAAATCTTAAATTATCGGATTGTTTTGAAGTTAAATGTTAAGAATCAGGAAGTTGACCCCTAGGGTAGAAACTTTGTCGACTTTGAAAATATTATGCCGGTATGTGGATCAAGCAGGTTGATGACCACTTGCCCGTGGAAGGGATGGTTGGGAATAATCCTTGAATTGGGACCGTTTAGTTTTTAGCGTATCTACGCAAAGGAGGCCATCTATACAGTATTTGCTGCCATTTGTACTTTTTAAGATGGATTTTTGGTAAAGAATGCGGTTATTAGCCTCCATATTAAATGGATACCCTATTTCTCCCGACAAAGTTCCGGTACTGAAATAGGGTTTTTTGTCATCGTTTTGATCCAAAAGGACCGCAGAACCCACGAGGCTTTTTACAGTTTATACAGCAAAGGATTACATCTGTACATTTTTTTGGACAGATGACACATAAGGGGTAGGAAATAAATTATATATGGACTAAATTTAAAGAAGCTATTGTCTGCGAAGTAAGTAGATCAAGTTTTGATGTAAATACTATTTTGAGTTAGTTAGTTTGGTTTGAAAAAGACCCGCTTCCCGATAAGGTCAGCGGGTCTTTTGTTGGTTTTTGCCTACAAATCGAACTTTATGCCTTGCGCCAGCGGAAGTTCTGTTGTATAGTTGATGGTGTTGGTTTGCCGTCTCATATAGGCCTTCCAAGAGTCGGAACCGCTTTCGCGACCCCCGCCCGTTTCTTTTTCCCCACCAAATGCTCCGCCAATCTCGGCCCCAGAGGTCCCTATGTTTACGTTGGCAATTCCGCAATCACTTCCTTGAACGGATAGGAAGTATTCAGCTTCCCTAAGATTATTGGTCATGATGGCAGAGGACAGTCCTTGAACGACATTGTTTTGTATCTCTATGGCATTATCAACCTCCCCGGAATATTTTAGAAGATAGAGGATCGGGGCAAAGGTCTCCTGCTGTACTATTTCAAAATGGGGTTCGGCTTCGGCTATGGCCGGTTTTACATAGCAGCCACTTTCATAGCCCGTTCCCTCCAAAACTCCGCCTTCCACTATAATCTTTCCGCCTTCCGCAACCACCCGTTCAAGGGCTTTTTGATAGGGCTTTATCGCATCTTGATCTATCAGTGGGCCTACATGGTTGTTCTCGTCCAAAGGATTGCCTATGCGAAGCTGTTTATATGCCTCCACCACGGCGTTTTTAACATTATCGTAGATAGATTCGTGTATTATCAATCTTCGGGTAGACGTACAGCGCTGGCCACAGGTGCCTACGGCCCCGAAAACCGCCCCGATTACGGTCATTTTGATGTCGGCATCCGGGGTAACGATAATGGCGTTGTTGCCTCCCAGTTCCAGCAGGGATTTTCCCAATCGGGCTGCGACCGCTTGCGCCACAATTTTCCCCATCCTTATGGATCCGGTAGCGGAAATAAGCGGAATTCGAGGGTCATGGGACATATATTCGCCAACTTTGTAATCTCCGGTAACCAAACATGAAATCCCTTCCGGTAGATCGTTGTCCCTAAAGACCCCTGCTGCAATGGTTTGACAGGCAACACCACAAAGTGGGGTTTTTTCGCTGGGTTTCCAGATACAGACATCTCCGCAGACCCATGCAAGTGCCGTATTCCAAGCCCATACGGCGACGGGAAAGTTAAATGCGGAGATAATGCCTACCACTCCCAAGGGATGGTACTGTTCGTACATGCGGTGTCCCGGTCTTTCGGAATGCATCGTCAGTCCGTGCAATTGACGGGAAAGACCAACGGCAAAATCACAGATGTCTATCATTTCCTGGACTTCGCCCAGCCCTTCCTGATAAGATTTTCCCATTTCGTAAGATACCAGTCTGCCCAAGGGTTCTTTTAATTCACGAAGCTTCTCCCCAAATTGGCGTACAATCTCCCCACGCTGTGGGGCGGGAACCGACCGCCATTTTTTAAAGGCCAATGTTGCGGTTGTAATTACTTTTTCATAATCTTCCTTGGAGGTTGTATTTATTTTGGCAATCAAGGCTCCGTCCACCGGGGAAAAAGAGGTAATCGGTTCTCCGGACCCAAAATTGTCGGAACCTGTAGAGGTACCATTGTTCGTTTTTTTTATTCCCAATGCTTGTAAAGCATCGCTAATTCCAAATTCAACTGCAATATTTGACATATTATAACTTTTTAGGCGTGAATTGTTGTGTTTTTACAAAGTTACGAATTATTGTACTGTGAAGTCAGGACGAGTCTTGTTTCCGGGATTAAAAGAAATACAAATCGGGTTTAAAGGGCGTTTCTATTCCAATAGCAGGAAGGTAACAAAAGTAAGGAGGGCGATAATTACAGGGATGATGGATTTGATGGTCAACCTATTTTATTTATGGTTATTCCCCAATAAATCGTGGGTCAACCTCCATCACGGAACCACATTTGGAACAGGTCCGCAATGCTTCGGAGTTATAAAAATCCTTAAAATGGCCCAAGAAATCCTTTTCTATATCGTTTAGGGGAAAATAGACTTCATGCAGCTTGTGGTTGCAATGGTCACAAAACCAAAGCAGTCCGTCTTTCCCGCTCAGGCCCACCCGCTTGCGTTCTATGACCAAACCAATGGAACCTTCTTGGCGGATAGGGCAGTGGGGTATTTTGGCGGGATGAAGATACATATCGCCAGGGCCTAGTCCGAAGGTCTTTCTTTGTCCGTCTTCCTGCACGGAGATTTCGATATCTCCTTCCAATTGATAAAATAGTTCTTCGGTCTCATTGTAATGATAGTCCTTCCTGGCGTTGGGGCCGGCAACCACCATCACTATATAGTCGCCCGCATCCCTATAAAGGTTCTTGTTGCCGACGGGAGGTTTTAGGGAATCCCTGTTTTCCTCTATCCATTTAGGTAGGTTGAAAGGGGGTTTTATGCTCATGAAGTTGGGTTTAAGGTTTCTATTGTTTCCGGTTTCAGGTTGGATTAATCGTTAAAAGTTAATAGTGTTTGAAGTTGGTGAAACTCTGCCGACTGCTGCTGCCAACTGCTTGCTTATTGTTAAGGGTTCGGTTTTCAGTGTTTGGTGTTCGTGGCTTTTTAACCCCAAACTACAAATGCCAGACCGATTGGCATCCAACCCAAAATTAAGAAAAGAAATCGGAAGATTAGCGGTAGAACAGCTGGGTGAAATAGTAATGTCCCGAAGCGTCTTTTTTAACACTTACTGCGGTATGTGTAAAATTGCCTTCAATATTTTTTCGGTGTCCGGAACTGGCGACCCATTTTTCAAAGGTAACCTTGGCGGTGGGATAATCTTTTGCAACGTTCTCTGCAACGGCAGACGCGTCTACTTTGGTGGAAATATCGGAAGCACGGGAAGTAAAACCGTCATGGTTTATGTTCCCCTTGGCAATCATGTAATCGGTGTGCTGATTGGCATAGACATAAGCAACCGAACTAAACTCCAAGGTACTGTAGCCTAGAGTGGTCCGGTAATTATTTACCAATCCTAGAAGTTCCTGTTCTAAAGGAACTGCGTTCTCGGTTTCTAATACAGCAGGTGATTCCAATGGCTCTTTGCCACAGGAAGTTGCCAATAATACAAACAAAACCAAGATCGCATAATGCAATCCCATTTTCATATAGTGTTCTATTTGTAAGTAGGAAAGTCGAAGAATGGGTGTTTTTGTGTTCTCGACGCGTTCTTGGGGAAGAAACAGACTCAATATTACAAAAAAAAATGTTTAGTGATCCTATAAAAATCAAATTTATTCGACAAAAGGTCAAATTTTGAACAACTCATGGTTTAAGCGTTGAGACCCCGAGAGCCATGGGCAGGTTTGAAAAATGTAGGTTTCCCAATCGCCGAAAAGTAAAAATTCCTTGCCTATTGACGCAACCATTTGCTTAATTTTACATTTATAAGGAAACAATAAATCTAAAATGATGAAATTAAAATCGATTTTTATGGGAGCCTCGCTCTTGGTTGGCATGGTGTTATCTGGATGTTCCGATGATAATGACGACAATTGTGCACCGGATTATACAGGACCATTGACCGATAGTGAGTCGCTCTTGGTAGGCCAATGGAGTCTATCCGCAATTAATTCTGACAAGGCGTTAGACCTTACCGATGACGAAGTAGAAAATCCGTCAACCGATATTTATGCCCAATACACGGACTGTCAAAAGGATGCGAGGTATGACTTTGCGGAAGATAGGAACTATAATTTTGCTCAAGGGGCAGTAGAGACCAATTGTGACAATAAATTAATTACCAATGGAACTTGGCAATACGATAACAGCCAAATTAATTTTGTAAATAGTTGTGTCATTCTAAACTTGCCCATAACTTTTATAAATGCAAATACTTCCTTTAAATCGGTTTCCGAAAATTTGCTTGTCAAGGATGTTACGGGGTCGGTTACAACGGTTACATGGACTTTTGTGTACACAAAGGTCACTCCATAAGGCTTCGATTAAATAGGCCGTGCGCATATCGCATTACGCTGTACGCCATATTTGGTGTGTACGGCGTATTGCGAATGGCGGCATAGCAATTGTCAGGGGTAGTGATGTATCACACCCTAATTTATTCCATTTCCTCTTTTTCGTCCAATTCCCTCAATACGGCATTGAATGCAAATTCACCGATATTCTTAATGGGTTCGTAGAGTATGGATTTTTTCTTGGTGGCCTCGTCTATCATGGTAGTGGAGTTATTGATACGATCGAAAAATATCAACAGGGCCCCAAGGATCAACGCTATCTTTAGGGTTCCAAAAACGGCTCCCGCTAGTTTGTTGACAAACCCCAGCATGGCAAAATTGGCTATTTTGGTCAACAACTTTCCTGCCATATGTACAACAACGACAATGATGATAAAGGTTACCAAAAAGGAAGTAAGCGAAATGTAACGGGCATCCCAATCCATGTTTTTGGACAGATAGTCCCCTACCATATAAGAAAAATGAATGGCACCATAAATGCCAGCAATAAGGGCGATCAAAGAGGCAAGCTCAACGAACAATCCATTGATAAAGCCACGATAGAGCCCCCAAATGAGCAACAGTCCCAAAACAATATCCAAAAAATCCATATGATTAGGCTTAAGTGATCATACAAATATAGAATTTTGATTTGTACCTTTGGAAGAGTTCCTGGTCCCATATCAAAAAGCTGGTTCACTCAAAGGAACCAAGAGCCAAGAAACAAGACCAAAGAAAGGAAAGGAGAACACTGAGAAGATAACAAAGACTAAGAATGAATCTGCATCTTATGGATGGCCTTAAAAACGAATTCACTTTCTTTGTTCCGATGCTAGCTCGCCTTATTAAAAGGAGATAACCAGTTCAATTAAAATGAATTTATTTTTATTTAGACCATAATGTCCAGAGATACCCTATTAAAAGAACGATGGGAATTGTTGGTGAAGAAGCTTTCCGCTCAATTTTCAGATAATGACCCTTTAGAATTGGATGCTATTATTTATCTGGTAGGCGTTCAGGAATTGGGACAATACCATAAGACCTATAAAAAGGATGAAAAGATCAACCTGATGCACATTGCTATCTGTAGACTGCTGGAACCCTATGGATATTACGAGTTCGATTACTTTGACGAGGAAGGTTGGCCCCATTATACCATTAAGGAAGAACTGCCCCCGTTAAAGGCCGGTGAACAATCTGTGTTGATGAAGGAGGCGATCGTGTCGTATTTCTTGGAGAATGAATATTTGGCATCCTAGTCCCATCCAAACTTATGGCAGTAGCTATTTTGACATTAGTTGGGATGAATGAACATGTAATGGTATCCCTGGAAATTCAGCATGACAGTTTGGAACAAATATATTTATCCGATTAAGTGAAAACCAACAAACCCTACTATGCCGTAATTTTTACATCCCTTAGAACGGAAGGGGACAAGGGTTATTCCGAGATGGCGAAAAGAATGGAGGAGCTGGCAAGCGTCCAACCTGGCTTTTTGGGGTTGGAAAGCGCTAGGGAAGAGGTGGGTATTACCGTGAGCTATTGGGAGAGTATGGAGGCCATTGCCAATTGGAAATCCAATTCCGATCACTTGTTTGCCCAACAAAAGGGCAAGAAGGATTGGTATTCCTGGTATAAGGTCCGGATATGTTTAATAGAACGTGAATACGAATTTTCCAAGGTATCCAAGGTTTCTGGGTATGGACCTAAATGATTTCAGCAATAAACAAAACCATCATATGCCCACAAACATCAGGTTTTCCAATCTAGACCGGAAACAAACGATCCAAAAATTTACCGAAGGCACTTTTGATCTTGTGGTAATCGGGGGTGGAATTACGGGTGCCGGAATTGCCCTGGATGCCGCTTCCCGTGGGCTTAGGACCGCCTTAGTGGATAAGGGCGACTTTGCTTCGGGTACCAGCAGCAAGTCTACCAAACTTATCCATGGTGGACTGCGCTATCTAAAACAATTCGATTTTTGGCTGGTCAAGGAGGTAGGCTCCGAACGGGCCGTGGTCCATCATTTGGCACCACATTTGGTTTTGCCAGAAAAGATGTTGCTGCCCCTCATAGAAAACGGTTCCTACGGAAAATGGCTCACTTCCATCGGGTTAAAAGTATACGATATTTTGGCCCAGGTAGAGGGGGAGGATAAACGCCAAATGCTGGAAAAGAAGGAAGCCTTGAAGTTAGAGCCCCTACTTCCAAAAAAGAAACTGAAAGGGGCCGGATATTACGCGGAATACCGTACCGATGATGCCCGGTTGACCCTAGAGAACATCAAAACAAGTCTGCAATTTGGAACCACCGCCCTGAACTATGCCCAGGTAACCGATTTTATATACAGGGATGGCAAAGTGGCGGGAGTAAAGGTCACAGATCTGGAATCTGGGTTGGAATTCGATATAAACGCCAACTATGTGGTAAATTCTACCGGGCCATGGGTCGATGAACTTAGGGAAGCCAATCATTCCAAAAAAGGGAAAAGGCTGCACCTAACCAAAGGGATACACCTTGTTTTCCCCCACGAAAAATTACCGGTACGCCAATCGGTCTATTTCGATATACCAGATGGGCGCATGATGTTTGCCATTCCAAGGGGGAAGGTAACCTATATCGGCACTACGGACACCAATTATACTGGGGACAAGGATCATGTTGGGATAGACTTGGCAGATGCCATGTACCTTATCTCCGCGGTAAACAATATGTTCCCAAGTATCAATTTACAGTTGAAAGATATTATTTCCTCGTGGGCGGGCCTGCGCCCCCTGATCAACGAGGAAGGAAAATCCCCTTCGGAACTGTCCCGAAAGGATGAAATCTTTGTCTCGGATTCTGGACTTGTAAGTATAGCCGGAGGTAAATTAACGGGGTACCGCAAAATGGCGGAACGTACCGTAGACCTTATAGCCAAAAGGATGGAGGACGATTATGATAAGGAGTGCAAGTTGTGCACTACCGATAAAATACCCTTATGTGGCAACGAGTTTAAGAAATACAAAAACGTAAAAAGTTATATTTCGGAGGTATACGATCAGCTTAAACCGGATGATTTTGCTCCTTATGATGCTTGGTACTTGGTGACCACCTATGGGAAACAAACGGAGACCATACTAGAAATCTACAAAACCCTTAAGGAAAAGGACAAGTATATACGGTTGGCCAAGGCCGAACTGTCTTTTGGCATTGAATATGAAATGATCCAAAATCCGATCGACTTTTTTGTTCGTCGCACGGGTCGTCTTTACTTTGATATTGATAGCCTTAAATATTTGATGGAACCTATACTGGAAGAGTTCCGATCCATTTTTAAATGGAACGATGAAAAAATGAATGGTTCCCGGGATACATTGAACAAGATGATATTGGAACATTCGGATTTTTCCATTACCCGAGATTAACAAAATTAGATTTTGGAAAACTGCTAGTGAACCTCTCCTTTCTTCAAGGAGAGCCAGCACGACAATTATGCTCTCGGGGCGCCCATAGGGCGGAGGGGCCAAAACGCAATTGTTCTGATCCTATTTTTGTCCCGTTCTTGGAAAACCAAAAATCAATGGATTCGTCATGAATTGTTTTTCGGTAAGGAAATTTCCGGTGTCAAACCTTCAATATCCTTTCCTGTTGGGTATTCAAACAGTTCCAGTTCAAAATAGGGGGCGGCAGCGATCAGATGCTCAAAAATATCGGCCATGATATGTTCGTAGTTTACCCATCGTATGTCTTTGGAAAACATATAGATTTCTAAAGGAATGCCCTGAGGGGAAGGATCCAGGTGGCGGGTCATGACGGTCATCCCTTTATGAACGGCAGGGTGCCTATTGATATACATATCGGTGTATTTTCGGAACAACCCCATATTGGTCTGGTTCCTGCCATTGATCAAAAGCGATTTATCGATTTGATTATCCTTGTTAAACTTGTCGATATCCCGCTGTCGGTGATCTATATAATCCGTTACCAACTGAATTTTGGACAGGCGTTCCAAATCTTTTCCGTCCATAAATTTAATGCTGTTCACCTTAACATGGAGGGCCCTCTTGATCCGCCTACCTCCCGTTTCCTCCATACCACGCCAGTTTTGAAAGGAATCCGAAATTAAGGCATAGGTGGGAATCGTAGTAATGGTCTTGTCCCAATTGCGCACCTTTACGGTGGTAAGGTTGATTTCGATGACATCCCCATCGGCACCGTACTTTGTCATGGAGATCCAGTCGCCAATACGTACCATATCATTGACGGAGACCTGGATACTGGCCACAAACCCCAAAATGGTATCTTTGAAGATAAGAAGGATGATGGCGGAAGCCGCTCCCAAAGTGGTAACAAATTTTATAACGGATTGGTCCGCTACTTCAGAGATAATCAGAAGGATCCCAATGAACCAAACAAATATGACCAATATCTGGGCATAACTGTCCCAAGGTTTGTCTTTAAACTCCTCCAATATCTTAAGGTAGTCCCTGATGCTTTTGATGACGCTCCTTATTATCCAAACCAATAATAAGATTAGATAAATGTCGGTAAGGCTTATAAAAAATTCTCCCCATGAATCAAAATCCTTGAACAGGAAAGGAAGCGTTTTCCTAATAATTATAAATGGGATTACATGCGCGATGTATTTGGGAAAGTTGCTCTTAACCAAAAAATCGTCAAAAGTGGTCTTGGTCTTTACGGTGAAATAAAAGAAGATGCGTTCAATCAACTTTCTTAGGATAAAATCAAGAACCCAGATGATGGTTCCAAAAATCGCAAGATTGAATAAAAGGTTCCAAAGCAGTGCGGTTTCTTTTCCGGCTACGTTGTTGGTAATCAATAGGTGGTAAAACCAGTCGAAATAGTGCTCCATTACTTTGGGTTGATTCGCAAATTTAGGGGTTTCTTTTCAGATAGCTTTAAAAAGTGTTCCTCGGCTGTCCAACCATAATTTAGGTTCTGTATTCCTGATATTATCTAATTAAAGGAGATGTCTGGGTAATTTTCCCTTTTTTAGAGTAAGGAAGCCACTATCTTTGCAAATTCCCGTCTATAAACATATTAAGATGAAGACCAACTATTTTAACCAGGTGCTTCTTTTTTTAAAAAGTACCGATTTTACCAAGGCACTCCTCATCGGTATCTCGTTGGTGGTACCCATTGTCTTGGGAATTTTGTTTGATGGGTATGAAATTGGTTTGGCCATTGCCTTCGGTGCATTTTGGTGTTCCCCCAGCGATGTAGCCGGCAGTTTTAGGCACAAGCGCAATGGTATTTTGTTTTCGGCTGCACTTATTGTTCTGGTGAGTTTTATAGGAGGTTATCTAACCTTTTCCCCTTGGTTGGTACTTCCGGTTTTGGGGTTGTTAATGTTTGGGATTTCATATTTGGCCGTTTTCGGTTTTAGGGCCTCCATGATCGCGTTTTCCGGTCTTTTGGCATTGGTGCTCAGTTTTGCGCACGGTCCGGGAAAACTGGAAATATACGAGCATTCTTTTTTTATCGGTGTGGGCGGTTTTTGGTATCTGCTATTGGCCACGATTGCCCACCGTATCAACCCAACAGGACATACAGAAGAGGTCCTAGCAGAAACGGTCGAGGCTACGGCACGTTATATTGAGTTTAGGGCCAATTTGCTCACCAAGGATGGGGAACGGAAAAAAACCAAGAAAAAATTACTGGAACTGCAGATCCAACTTAATGAAATGCACGAAAAGCTTCGGGGAATTCTGATAACTACAAGGAGGTCTTTCGGCAGGTCCAACTATCAGAGAAAGAGATTGCTGGTACTCGTGGAATTGGTAGATATGTTGGAGCTCGCAATGGCTACCCCCATAAACCCCAAGGCAATGGAAGCACTGATCAAGGCTTATCCGGAACAGGTAAAAGCCATGCAAAATCTTTCTTATGCCATGGTGGCCCAAATGATTGGAATGGCCAAAACTATCCGAATCCCCAAGACCCCTTTTGTGGATAATGTTTTGATCCAGCAATTAAGGAAAATCCGCGAACTTGTTGCACCCATTAAAGAAACCGATCCCGAGAATTATCTGGTTTTGGGAAATTTGATCGCGTATCAAAACAATCAGGTATCCGCCATTGGGAATATCGAGCGCCTATTGGATAGTAAGGATACCAAGGTATATCGAAAACTAAGTAAGGACGATGCGGTCCGATTTTTGTCAACCCAGGATTACGACCCCAAAGTCTTAACGGAAAATCTCAATTTTAAATCGGTAATTTTTGGACATGCCTTGAGATTGTCGGTCGTGGCCATGATAGGCTTTGCCCTGGGCAGTTATTTTTCTTTGCAAAATCCTTATTGGATACTCCTTACCATCGTGGTGATCCTCCGTCCCAGTTATGGACTTACCAAGGCCAGGTCCAAGGATCGTATATTGGGAACCTTAATAGGGGGGGCAATTGCTCTTGGCGTTGTACAGATTACCCAAGACACAATTGTTTTGGGGGCGTTGGGCTTTATTTCGCTTCTTACTGCTTTTTCCATGGTGCAGAGAAACTACAGGGCTGCGGCCGTATTTATTACCTTGAGCGTAGTTTTTGTTTACGCGCTTCTGGACCCAAATATTTGGCAAGTAGTTCAGTTTAGAATAGTCGATACAATTATTGGAGCCGCTTTGGCCACTTTGGGAATTCTTTTTTTATGGCCATCTTGGGAGATTATTGGAATTAGGCCCATTATTTCCAAGAGTATTCTGGCCAATCAAGAATTCTTGAAGGCTATCGTTCTTTTTTATAAGGAAAAGGGGAAGTTGCCACCCAGTTATAAAATTGCACGGAAAGAGGCTTTTTTGGCATCCGCCAATTTAAGTGCGGCCTTTCAGCGCATGACCCAAGAACCCAGATCAAAACAGTACAAATTGGATAAGGTTTATGAACTGGTATCCCTTGACCATACTTTTTTATCATCCTTGGCCTCGCTGGGCACCTTTATAAGAAACCAGCCAACATCCCAAGCGTCCTTGGATTTTAAGACCGCAGGACAAAATATCGAAGAGCAATTGAATCTTGCGGTCCTTTTGCTTTCGGTAGAATCAGCTAATGAAGCGACTAAAAAACCTTCTCCAATCCTAACTGAAACATCGCCCTTATTGGAATTGGATTCTGATAAATACGTTGTGCAATCCGGAAAAAGCGAATTGACCGGGGAAGAGCAACGAAAGGAGGCCCTTTTGATAATCAATCAGTTAAAACGGATGTATTCCCTAAGTAAGCAAATGGTTAAGTGCATACGGGAGATTTAGGATATTTTCATATCATTGGAACAAGAAATACGCCAACGCCTAATCCAGGTTTTCGGTCAATTTCTGAAACGTTGTTTTGGGATTTTTACCTTCATAAAGGATTGCATAGACCGAGTCCAATATAGGCGTTTTTGTTTCCTTTTCGAATTTGGCACTTATTAAATGGGCACTTTTGGTCGCATAATAGCCTTCGGCCACCATACTCATCTCCATCATGGCGCTCTTTACCGTATAGCCCTTGCCGATCATATTGCCGAACATTCTATTGCGGCTAAAGACGGAATATCCGGTAACCAAAAGGTCTCCCAAATAGGCCGAATCATTGATGTTCCGCTTCATTTTGTGGACCCGTTTTATAAAGCGTTTTATTTCGCGAATGGAATTGCTCATCAACACGCTTTGGAAGTTGTCACCATATCCTAGGGCATGGGCCATGCCCGCTGCAATGGCATAAATATTTTTTAGCATGGCGGCGTATTCGGTACCAATAATGTCATCCGAGATTTTGGTATTGATATATTCGCTCCTTAAGTTTTTGGCCAGCAATTCCGCTTTTCCCGTATCGGCACAGGCTATGGTAAGATAGGAGAGTCGCTCCAGCGCTACCTCTTCCGCATGGCAGGGACCGGTAATTACCCCAATGTTTTCAAAAGGGATGTGGTAGTTCTCGTGAAAATGCTCCCCAACGATCAAACCCGATTCGGGAACAATGCCCTTAATGGCGGAAAAGATGACCTTGTCCTGGATGGAAACCGTAAGTTTGTCCAATTCGGATTTTAAAAACGCCGAAGGAATGGCAAATATGAGAATATCGGTATCGGCCACCGCCGAATCAATATTATCCGTCAACTCCAACTGATCGGGATCAAATTCCACCGAACTCAGGTAATTTGGGTTGTGCCCATGTATCCTAATATGTTCCAGGGCTTCGGCGTTCCTCATATACCAGGTTATAGTTTTCAGATTTTCCGTTAGCATCTTTACGATAGCCGTGGCCCAACTACCACCGCCCAAAACCGTGAATTTTAATTCTTTATTCATCTGCCTAAATTTTTATCGACCCCTGAAAAGTCCAAAAAAATGGAATGCATTCCGGAACTCCAATAAATTTTAATAATTCCTAATGTGAAGTTTGAATGAAATAAATTCATGTTCGTTTCATGGAGACAATTTAATCTTCAAAAGTAATTAAAAAAACAGGGAAGTGGCGGTTGGTAGTATCCTGATACTCAAAGCCATTAGGAATTATTCGAGGAAATGCATCTAATTTTAACTTTGGTTTATCATTTAGAGGGCAATGTTTCTAGAGGGTATGCGTTATTGTTAAAGATTGATTTAGGGCCCGTGAACGGGAATTAAAAATTGAAAAAATCAGGTATTACCTGAAACAGTATATAAAGTTTTTTTGGTGGTTATTTAGTTAGGGACCGCTCTAGGCATAAAGCTTGGGGCGGTTTTTTTTGTGCCTTGTCATCTGGATATTTTTTATTATCTTAAGTGGTCAAAATTCGCGACTATGCAAAGCATGATGCCCAATACGAACCATAAGGACATTCCGGGGAATCCGTCCACAGCTACAACCAGCAAAATAAAATTAAGCGACCGATCCAATGGCAAACCTTTGCGGGTATTGAGAGAGGACGATTGGACCTTTTGGAAAGAGAACGGCTATATCGTTATAAAGAATGCGGTCGCAAAGGAGCAGGTAAGGACCACGGCCGATTTTCTATGGGAGTTTGAGGAAAAGGATCCCAATGACCCGGAAACTTGGTACGCCCCGCCTCGGGCAGAGATGCAAATGAAGGAACTTACGGGTACGGGAATGGTTGAGGTATACAACCATCAACTCCTGTGGGATAATCGGCAGGTGCAAAAAGTATACGATGCCTTTGTAGATGTTTGGGGTACGGAAAAACTATGGGTAACTATAGATCGTGCCAATCTCAATTTTCCCATACGCCCCGGTTTTGAACAAAAGGGATTTATCCATTGGGATTATGACCCCGAAACCAAACCCCAGAACGTGCAGGGAGTTTTGGCCTTAGCGGATCAGACCGATGAAAATATGGGAGGTTTTCAATGTATCCCTTGGCTATACCGAAACTACGAGCAATGGAAATTGACCCAGCCCGAGGACCGCGACCGTTTTAAGCCCAATGTTACGGATCTGGAGGATAAATTGGTCAAGGTTAAAATGGAAGCCGGCGACCTCCTGATCTTTAACAGTAGGGAACCTCACGGGATCCGGCCCAACAAATCCAAGGATAGGGTACGGATCGCCCAATATATTTCCATGATGCCAGCAGAGGAAGACAATGAACCGCTTAGGCAGTGGCGCATAAATTCCTGGAAGCATAGAATAGCCCCCGAGGGTTATGCCTTTCCCGGGGATCCAAGAAACTGGGAACAAACCAAATACGATACCGCAAAATTATCCCCATTGGGAGAGAAGTTGTTGGGACTCAAGAATTGGTGAATGGCCAAGGATCAGAACTAGGCCCTTGTTCGGATTTCCCTTTTCATGAATAACACATAGGAAAATAGAAAGAACAATAACGTTATTGCCACCAATCCCGTAAACTGTGGCCAAACAAGTAATAAACTTTGGCCCAAGGGCAGGTTTCCTGGAATGGCGCCCATCATTTGTTCCATTGTCAGTGGGCCCAAACTGCGTATCGAGGGCGATAAAATGGTGGTAGTAATCTCGCTGAACAGTTCATTGGGCATAACCTGCGACATATAAAATTTCAGCTGTCCGGATCTATACATTGCAATCGGGGGTGCATTTTGGGAAGGTACTAGCCCACTGGCCACCATTTTAATGATCAGCGGATAAAAAACGGTAAAGAACAACCATACCGCAATACAGGTCAAAGCCGAAGTGGCAGGTTGCCTAAAGCGAACCGAAAAGAAAATGGAAATACTAAGCCAAAACCCTACATAAAAGACACTCAGCAAAGTATAGATCATAACACGCATAAACTCTCCGGCTGTGGGCGGAATTCCTAAGGCAAACAGTCCGGCTCCCATCACAAGAAAACTAAGGACGTAGAACAGGACGCATATTACGGCCATTCCCGCTACGAATTTAGCCGTCAGAACATAATCCCGAGGAATGGGTTGGGCCAGAAGGCGGCTTAGGGTTCCCCTGTTCTGTTCGGAATTTATGGCATCGAAACCTAAACTTATTCCGAACAAGGGCCCCAAAAAGCCAATAAAAACAAAGAAGGCAGGCAGGGTTCCGTTAGAGCTTGAGAATAGGTTTAGGAAAAAGAAGGCATCTTCCCCGCCGCTTTCGGCAAAAGTTTTAGAGGTGTTAACGAGGGCCGTATAAAGCGTTCCTGCACAGGTAAGGACAATGAGTGCAAAAAGGATGATAAAACGCCAGTTACGAATGTGGTCTGTAATTTCTTTTCTCACCATCGCCCAGAAAGGGGCCATGGGCAATTTCTTATGTCTTTCTTGCTTCTCGGGGTAGAAAAATCTCTTGGGCCCCAGCCAATCGGAAATTTCTGAAAACCTTATTTTCGGGAAATTAGGAAACCTCACCTTGTTTGGTATATAATTCATAGTCGCTCAACCTCTTGTCAATGATTTAATTTCTCACAGCGTTCATTTCATCCAGAAAATATTGATCGTAAATATCATCCAGCCCATATTTCCTTTTATGGAGATACGTGAGGCCATATCCCGAATTTACGACCAGGCTCGAAAATTCCGGGGCGATGTCACGGCTAGACTCTACCTTAATGTTGTGCTCCTTGACAAATGTCCGGGCCACCCCTTCAACTTTTTCCATTTTTTGTTTTAAAGCCTCCATGGGAACGGGCACTGGATGGCGTTTTTCGGGAGAGGCAACGATTCCAATTTCTGTGGTAAATGTATTTTTGGAGAACAGTTGTTCCGCAAGGGCACTTATATTTCCATCTGCCAATAATTTTCCCTTCACAAAAATTCCTACCCGATCACATACCTGTTGTACCTGATGGAGGTGATGGGAAGAGAAAAGGACCGTAATCCCGTCCGTTCTACTAAGCCGTACGATGAGCTGCAGAAATTTTTTCATGCCTATAGGGTCTAGCCCTTGTGTAGGTTCGTCCATGATAATAACCTCGGGCTCCTTAATGAGCACATCGGCCAAGCCCAGTCGCTGGCGCATTCCCTTGGAATATTTTCCTACTAGCTTGTCCCTTTCCTCGAATAGGCCCACCTCGTCCATGATTCTCAGGGCCTCCCGCTCGGCCCTGTCCTTGGGTATATTGTTGAGTTTTGCGGTAAATAGAAGGTTTTGTAATCCGGTAAGATCGTTGTAAAATCCAACGTCCTCCGGCAGATACCCTACCCGTTTTTTCACCTCAATAGGATTGCGCATAGGATTAATACCACAGACCGTGGCACTGCCCGAGTCTATTTCGGTTAGGCCTAGCAACATTAGGATAGTAGTAGATTTTCCGGCCCCGTTAGGACCTAATAGTCCAAAGATTTCCCCCTTCCCTATGGAGAGTGTTAAACCATCTACGGCCGTGCGATCTCCGTACTTTTTGGTCAGGGCGTTCATGGCTATCATCTCTTCCATAGCTACCTTCTGCCGTATTTTTGGATGAGATGGTAGACCCCGTAAAGCGTACCCAGTACGATAAGGATTCCGAGCCAACCCCAAAGCATTGGAGTCTTAACGGAAATCCGAAAGGAAGCAAGTGATTTGGCTTCGGGGGTACTTGCCGTGATCTTGGAGATGTAATCTCCCGGCACTGACTTGTCGGCAGCTTTTATGACTGCCACAACATTGGCACTCGCGCCGGGTTTAATTTGTGCAATGGTATCGGGCTTTATGGAAATTTCCCAGTTTTTGGGTTTGGCGGTCGAGAAAACCACATTGTTCAGTTCACTGGTACCAGTATTTACCAACATGAGCTCCAAATTTTTTTCATCTCCGGCGGTAATCTTGGAGCTCAATAGCCCTGTAGGGGTAGTTAGTTCCATATCGTAAGTACCCGTAATTACGACTTCCAACGGCAAATGGGCCTCGCTGCTACTGTTTATCGCATGTACTTGGATCTTGTAGGTCCCCGCCTCCACGAATACCGGAGGAGTAACTTCAACGGTAATGTTAGTGGTTTTCCCGGGATCTATTTCTACTGCGGTCGCCTGTTTGTAGTTGGGCTTAAAGATGACGTTCCATCCACGGGGAGCTCTAGCCTGCAGGGAATACATCTGCTTTTCCCCGGTTTCGTTCTTTAATTTGGCAGCAAATTGGAAATTGGATTTGGAATTGCCCTCCATATTGATCTGCTCACAGAAAAATTCGGTCTTATAGGTTCCTTTTTCCGATACATCGATGACAATGGGCAAAACGTCGTAATTGTTGGCGATCACCTTGATCCGATATTTGCCCTTATCCACTTTTGCAGGTACGTTTACCTCAAGGTTTATTGTTTTTTTGTCGCCTGGGAGAACCGATATCCTGTTTATTGCGAATCCTCCCGCTTTCAGGGTGTACGCCCAATCTTGCGGGAGACCCGAAAGGGAAATGCCGATGTCCTTCACTTGGCTGCCATGATTTTCAACATCGATGGAATAGGCAATGGATTCCCCTGGAGGCACAGAAATCTCAGTATAGGGAGTGTAAAGGAGAACGCCGTTTCCAGCAGATGCGATGTAGGGGAGTAAGAGAAATAAAAAAATTGGGAAAAGGGTTTTGGGAAGGTGGTCTAAATTATTCATATAAAATTGCTATTAAAATTTCAAATGAATTAACTGCTTAAACTATTAAAGCTGTCCAAATTTAAAACAGCACATAAAAAATGAATATTATAGAAAACTTAAAATATGGTTAAGGAATTCCTAAAATGGAATCTAATTAATTATGGTAATCATAATTCGAATGGGCCTTGATGAATTTATTTGGGTCCTATTTTAGGGCCGCGGGTAAATTGCAGATGGCATTGCCTTGTCCCAAAGGGCTACATTTTGCGGTATTCCTTGCCCTTGCTCCAAATTAAATGGTATTTTTGCGCCCCTAAAATAAAACCGTGAAGAAGTATCTGAATTTATTCGATTTTTCCCAAAAGGTCAATTATAGAACAGAAGTCCTATCGGGTCTTACCGTTGCCCTGGCCTTGGTCCCCGAGGCCATTGCCTTTGCTATCATCGCCGGCCTCTCCCCATTGACAGGTCTTTATGCTGCATTTGTCATGGGCTTGGTGACCTCCATATTTGGCGGTCGGCCTGGGATGATATCCGGTGCCACCGGTGCAGTGGCGGTGGTTATTGTAGCCTTGGCAAAATCGCATGGGGTGGAATATGTTTTTGCCACCGTGGTTCTGGCAGGGATAATTCAGATGGCTGCAGGTTTTCTGAAGTTGGGCAAACTGATGCGTTTAGTGCCACAGCCTGTTATTTTTGGCTTCGTCAACGGTTTGGCGATCATCATCTTTATGTCCCAGATGGTACAGTTCAAAAATGTTGACGGGGATTGGTTAACCGGAACCCCTATGTATATTTTGTTGGCCCTGGTATTGGTTACTATGATCGTTATTTGGGGTCTTCCTAAACTGACCAAAGCCTTTCCCGCTTCTTTGGCGGCCATATTATTGGTGTTTGGGATCGTGGTGTTTTTTAATATAGACACTAGGACAATCGGGGATATAGCTTCAATACAAGGAGGGTTTCCCCCTTTTCATATCCCGGATATCCCATGGAGTTTTAAGACCTTGGAAATTATTTTTCCCTATGCAGCGATCGTTGCGGGGGTAGGGCTGATCGAAAGCCTTTTGACCCTGAACATTATTGATGAAATTACGGAGACCCGGGGCCGGGGCAATAAGGAAGCCGTCGCCCAAGGTACCGCGAATATTTTGTCCGGTTTCTTTTCCGGAATGGGAGGTTGTGCCATGATCGGACAGAGTTTGATAAACACCTCCAATGGGGCCCGTGCCAGGTTGTCTGGTATTGTAGCGGCCATCATGCTGCTGGTCTTCATTATGTTCGGAGCTAGTTTAATAGAAAGGGTCCCTATGGCCGCCCTTACCGGATTGATGATTATGGTGGCCATCGGTACGTTTGAATGGGCCAGTCTTAGAACGTTCAACAAGATGCCAAAATCGGACGTCATGGTCATGGTCATGGTGACCTTGGTTACTATTTTTCTACATAATTTGGCCTTGGCCGTTTTGGTAGGGGTCATAATTTCCGCCTTGGTATTTTCCTGGGACAATGCCAAGCGCATCCGTGCCAGAAAGCGGATCGATGAAAATGGGGCTAAGCATTATGAAATCTACGGACCCCTGTTTTTTGGGTCCGTGAGTACTTTTAATGAAAAATTTGATGTGCTCAACGACCCCTCCGAGGTCATTATCGACTTTAAGGAGAGCAGGGTAGCGGATATGTCCGCTATAGAAGCCCTGAACAAGATTACGGAACGCTATCAAAAAGTAGGCAAAAAGGTGCATTTAAAACACTTGAGCAAGGACTGTAAACGCCTGCTTATGAATGCGGACGAGATTATCGATGTAAACGTTTTGGAAGATCCTACTTATAAGGTTGCCGTAGATAAAATTTAAAGGTGAACGACAATTAGAATTTTTCTATTATGGTCCCCAAGCCTATACCGAAGACCTTTTTAGAAATGGCGTCCAATTGGTCTTCCTTTCCCAT
>SWCD01022459.1_pt2 | contig 38451 bp, 32 predicted proteins | sample 4693011 | NCBI WGS metagenome assembly SWCD01 (sample SAMN10267278, study PRJNA491770) | bioreactor metagenome | isolation source: DHS bioreactor inoculated with marine | place: Japan: Omine Ridge, Nankai Trough
CGTAGCTCGGGCCGAAGGGGACGTCTCCGCCCTTCTCCTTGATGCGCGAGAGGAACGCGGCCACGTCCTCGACGTTCAGCTGGGCCACCACCGCGGCGTTCTTCCGCTCGCCGGGGGTGACGCCCATCTCCTTCGCGTCGGCGATGCCGACCACCAGGCGTCCGTCCTTCACGAGCTCGGCGTAGTGGTACTTCCCGGTCCACTCCTCCCCGAGCTCGAGTTCGAGGGCGTCGATGTACCAGTCCCTGAGCTGCTCGTAGTTCTCGGCCAGGATCACGGCGTTCATGAGCTGGAGCTTCACGGTTCGACTCCTCCGCGGGGGTTCGGAACCGCGAGAATAGCAGGGACCGGGCGAAACCGAGCGTTGCTCAGGGGTGACAATCCGCCCGGCGGGCCGCCCGGCGAAGTTCTCTGAAGTCCGGATCGCCCTTCTGGCAGTCGATGAGCCCCTGGACCACGGATTCTGCGAACGCGGAGGGGGCGGGGCGCTTCAGACGGTAGTAGACGAACTTGCCGCGGCGGACGTCCTCCACCAGTCCGGCATCCCGGAGAATGCCGAGGTGGCGGGAGACGGCGGGCTGGCGCAAGTCCATCAGGCTCACCAGCTTGGTGACGCAGAGTTCACGGACGGCGAGGACGGAGAGGATGCGCACCCGGGTGGGGTCCCCAATCGCCTTGCCGACTACAACGAACTCACTGACTGTGGCCATCCGCACATCTTGCCGACTATATTGCCATACATCGATGTAATTCTCGGCGTGGGAGAATGTCCTCATGCTCAGGTTGCTCCCCACCCGATAAGGATCCGACACGGGTCTGAACTCCATGCCCGACCGAGTCTCAAGGGAAGTTGTCACGCGGGGAGAGACGGCGCTTTCCTGACCGGATGGGTTTTGGTCTCCCGCCTGGAAAGAGCCGCGGTCCTCCCAGAGAGCAGCAAGCCATGCGGAGAGAATCCGGCTTCACCCTGATCGAGCTGATGATCGTGGTTGCGATCATCGCCATCATCGCCGCGATCGCCATTCCGAACCTCCTCAGCGCCCGACTGAACGCCAATGAAACGGCGGCCATCGCGACGCTTCGGAACATTTCCTCGGCCCAGGCCCAGTTCCAGACGGGCTCGAAGGCCGACCGGGACACCGACGGCACCGGTGAGTTCGGCTGCTTCGCCGAACTGTCCGGCGCCATCGACGTCCGTGGCCTGGCCGCGGTCGGCAAGCTGAACCCGCCGGTCCTGTCGGGCGCCTTCCGCGTCCCGGATGCCCTCGGCATCGTCTCGCGTTCCGGCTACGCCTTCACCATCTTCCTCCCGAGCGTCGCCGGACTCGGCCAGATCGCCGACGCCGGTCCGGACTTCACCAACGTGGACCCCGACCTCGCCGAGACCACCTGGTGCTGCTACGCCTGGCCGGTCAACTACGGCAACTCCGGAAACCGGACCTTCATGGTCAACCAGTCCGGGGACATCGTGACCACCGAGGACCGCACCTACTCCGGCCCCGGTCCGGTCAACGCCGGCGCGGGCTTCTACACGCCCTACAACGCCGCTTCGATCACCGGCCAGACCGCCGTGGGAACCATCGGCGGCGACGGCAACATGTGGAGGCAGGTCAACTAGCTTCACAGCTTCGACCGTTCGGACCCTGTCACGTTCCCCCGGGCCCTTCGGGCTTGGGGGAACGTTCGATTCCGACCTACCGTGCCGGGCCCGATTTGTCGGAATTCGCCCCCCACCCAACCGATTCCACTCACTCAGTCAGAAATCCGCAAAGTTGCGGCGAAAACCTCCAATCTAGGATGTGACGACATCATCCCGAGGAGGTTCCATGGTCTCTCATCGACGGCTCACTCTCCCTTGCACCCTCCTGATTGCCGCGCTCATCCTGGGCGCGGGATCCCCGGTTCTGGCGGGGACGGTCCTGAATCCCACGCCGGGCACAGGGAGTTACGCGGTGCTTGCGAACGGCGGCTTCGAGACGGGCCTGGCGAACTGGCCCTACACGGCGGGCAGCGGTGGAGGATTCGCCTCCTCGAACGCAGATTCCTTCCTGGGCGACGGGAGCATCGTGACCAACACGCTGACCAACGTCACGGGCGAGGCGGCGGGTTACGCGCGACAGAGCGATGAGTTCACGGTCACCGGAGGCGAGACCTACGTCCTGAGCGGGTTCTTCAACACCCTGGACATCGCCGGAGGCAAGCTCTATCTCGACTTGAGCGATGTGAGCTTCGACCTCTTCGTGGGGAGCACCATGGACGACCCGATCAACGGGACCGACTGGTTCTTCGCCTGGGGGGAGTTCACGGTGCCCTCGACGTCCACCTCGATGAACCTCCGGGTCCGAGTGGTTCGGGACTCGACGCGCGTGATCGGCGAATTGGGCTACGTCGATGAGGTCGCGGTAACGCCGATCTCCCAGTTTCGGGCACCCACCAGCGTGGTTCCGCTCCCGTCGGCAGCCCTGGCCGGCTTCGGCCTGCTGGCCGTTCTGGGCGGCCTTCGGCACCGGCGACGAAGCCGCGGCAGAGCCTGAGAGCCGGCCCGTCCGACCGGCGCCCCGCTCAAAAACAACACCGGGAGTCCTTTCCGCGGCGGGCCGGTGTCACCCCGGAGTGCTAACATCATACGTACACACATAGCCTCCGGGAGTTCATCATGCCATCCCTTCTCGATCGAGCCGTACCCCTGACGACCGTCCTTCAGCGAGTCCGCAAGCACTGGCGTGCCCATCAGCGGTCCGAGGCCGAGCTGTGTATCGGGCTTCGCCGGCTCTTCAAGGACAACCTGCACCGAGGGGCCGGGCGGGCCCGATTTTCGGACTACATCGAGGACGAGATCGGGATGCCGGGGAAGATGGTGTGGACCTTCTCGATCCTCGGGAGGCACCTGGAGCGACTGCCCCTGGTCCGGGAGGCCATGGAGCGCGGCGAACTGACCTACACCAAGGCGCGGGAGTTCGCGGCCCGGATCGATCCCGAGGAGCAGGAGCACTGGATCGCCTTCGCCCGGGTCCACACGAACCGGGAGATCGAGAAGGAGTTGGGGAGAACCGCCGCCGCGCGCGAGGGGCAGCCGTACGAGGAGCGGACGAGGGTGATCCTGAACCTGAGCGGCCGTGCGACCCAGGCATTGCGGGCGGCCAAGGAGAAGCTGTCGAAGGAGCTCGATCAGCCCATTTCCATGGAGTCCCTCGTTCCTCTCCTGGCGGAAGGAGCGCTGGCCGGGGGTCCTCCCGGCGTGTGCGATCCGGCGGCGAGCGGCCTGCTGCCCTTGAGTGGGAGTGTGCCGTTGAGCACAAACGCCGCCCGGAAGGTCCTCCCCTACGCCACGCTCTGCCACTGCCCCTGGTGCGCGACCACCTGGGTGCCGATCGCCGGCGAGAACCTGAAGATTCGCGTCGAGAGGTGGGTGGAGAACCTGCGGGCGGGCGGGGAGTTCGTGAACCTCCTGCCGGACTACCTCTGCGACTGCGAGGACGTGAAGCACCGCCGGGATCAGTGCCCTCACGGAACGGACCCCACGGGCGAAGCGGCGACCCGGCGGTACATGCCGGCCGAGGAGCAGAAGAGGATCTCGGCGCGGGACGGGTACCGCTGCCGGACGCCGGGCTGCACCAACTCCATTCCCATCGAGAACGGACACATGGAGGGGGCGTTTCGCGACGGAGTTCCCATGTCCGCGGCTTACGTCGGGCACCAGTGCGCGGCCTGCAACCGCCTGATCGAGCAGGGCCGCCTGCGCGTGGTCGGCTACCCGCCCTACGAGAAGTACTACCAGGCGAACGGCAGGTTCCTGGGCTACGGCTACGACCCGATTCCCTTCAGCCGGGTTCCCCATGTGGGGAACGGAAGCGACCGCGTGAGGGAGCGCCCGCCGGGGTATGGGGGTGGGCCCGGGCGGGCTGCTTGAGGGAGGCCGACCCGGGCGTGGGCCGGAAGGTGCCGGTGGGATCGGGGTCGGAGGATTGCGATTCCACAGGCGGCCGGCTGGTTCTATGCTGATCGACATGACGCGCCGACCGACCGACACGAAAGGGCGACCCGACTACACCGTTGCGTTGGAAGCGCGCGAGGATTTGGAGCGGGTGGCGAAGCGGTTCCCGCATCTGGTTTCGGGCTGACGGAGGCCGGAAATGAATTGACCCGACTCAGTGCGTTTTTGATTGCAGGACCATTTGTCGTACACTGTGCACATGAGTACGACACTGACCATCCGCGTGGACCCGGCCTTCAAGGAGGCCCTTCAGGAACGGGCGAGGCAACGAGGACTGCCCCTGTCCCGCTACATCCGCGAACTCCTCGAAAAGGGAATGACTCCTCCACCCATGCGCGACCGCACCGGCCACCTGAGGGGCTCGATCAGGCTGGCGTCCGCTCCGGACAACGCCTGGACCGCGAAGATCCGCGAACGGAACTGGCGGACGTGATCACCTGGCTGGTCGACACGGGGCCCCTCGTCGCCTACCTCGACGGTGGGGACAGGGAGCACCACGCTGTGGTGGAGAGGCTCGACGCATATTCCGGCGCGCTGGTGACGACGAGTGCGGTGATCACGGAGGCCATGCATCTGGTGTCCGCCGCTCAGGCAGGACCCGGCCTGCTGGCCCAGTTCGTTCAGGCCAGTGGCCTGACGGTCTGCGACCCGTGCCAGGCCCCGGAGCTCAGGGAAGCGGCAGCGCTCATGGAGAAGTACCGGAGCCTTCCCATGGACTTCGCGGATGCCACCCTCGTTCTGCTCTCCGAGGCGCTCGAGGTGCGGGAGATCCTGACCCTCGACCGCGGCGGCTTCACCGCCTTCCGGACGCGCGACGGCAAGCCGTTCGTCCTGATCCTGGATGAGCGGTAGCCCGGGAGGGCGTACACGCCCCCCAAAGAGAAGCCGCCACCGAGGGAAGAATGGAACAGCTCAGGGGGGCGCCCGACCCCGCAATCCCAAGGGGAACGCACCAGGCATGTTGAACGAGGCCGACACGGCGGTCGGCCCTCCAAAAGGACTCCCGGTGTTGTTTTCTCACCCTCAGGCGAACAGCGAAGCGCCTCCGCCCGCGCCCGCTTCAGGCGCAAGCGTGTGGGGGTAGCGAGTCCGGCGCGAAGGCGCCGAGCGAGCGTAGGGGGTGACCACCCCCTGCAAGGACCCACCGGGAGGAATCCGACAGCCCGACGAAGGAGAGGCTGTCGGATTCCGACCCGACTGAAGGAGGGTGGTGGTGGGCAGGGGCAGACTTGAACTGCCGACCCCGGCATTTTCAGTGCCGTGACAGTCGGAGGACAGGCATTCACAATTGGCTTCGCACCAATGGCTTGCGTCATGCCCCGAGAGAGGCGCTCTCGCTTGGAGGCCTTAGAGGAGGCCTAAGAGCAATCGCCGCAACAGAGCGGTGCGGCAATCTGCAGGACCGGAGAGCCGACCCCCGTCATCCGTCTCAACTCTGAGCCTGCCTTCCCCACCCCGGTGGGTTACTATTCGCGGAAGCCTGTCCGGCCACTTGGAGGAGGGATGCATGACCTGGGCCCGATACCGCTTGCCAATCGAAGTCTGCCGTCAGTGGCCACCTGTCCATTCCGGGTACATCCTACCGGACTCCGTCTCAGTCGTAGTGCCGGTAAAGGACGACCAATACGGGCTGCACCGGACGCTCCGCAGTCTTGCGAGGCTCTCGCCTCTACCGCGTGAAGTCAGGGTAGTCGATGACGGATCGGAGGAACCTGTCGATCCAAGGGTAGTGCGGTCACTCCTGCCACGATCCGTCCGTGTCGGGGTCGTGCGCCATCGGCAGAACCGCGGTGCTGCTGCAAGCCGAAACACGGGGCTCCAAGGACTGTCGGGCTGGGTGTACTTCACAGACTGCGGCTGCACGCATCCGCCTGACCTTCTGGCCCTGTTCGCGGCTGCCCGTCGATCGGCGTTCGGCGAGACCGTGGCAGTCGCAGGCCCCGTCGATGGAGAAGGTTCGGGGCGGATCCCCCGCTACATGACCGAGCAAGGGAACCTCAATCCGCCGATGGACGCCAACGGTCCCCAGGCCCTCGTCACCGCGAATGCTATGGTCTGGGCACCTGCCGCCCATGCCGTCGGGGGGTTCGATGAGCGGTTCCCAAGTGCCGGTGGGGAAGATCTGGACCTGGGCCTCGCGCTTCTGAGGAAGGGGTCGATCGCCTGGGCGCCGGACGCTGTTGCCGCTCACGAGTTTCCAGATGACCTGGCCGACTTCGACCGCCGGTTCCATCGCTACGGGCGTGGGCTTCGTCTCCTCGCAAGGAAGCTCGACGTCGATCTGGCCCCGTTCCACTTCGGCGCGTACTCCTACGACCTCCAGGACCTCGCCGATCGGCAGACATTCGCAATGGGGATAGGCTACGGTGCCGTGTGCGAGGCTCGCACGTGCAGATAGTGGCGGCAGATCTTGCTGGCAGACGGTTTTTCGCTCCACTGCTCAGTCTACGACCACTCCGAACTTGATGAGCCTCCGGGGCAGCACGTCGTCCAGGTTGGCGATGTCCTCGTCTCCGAGTTCGACGAGGTGGAAGGCGTAGCGCTCGTAGATCGCGACCTTCTCAGCCTTCCGCTCGTCGTAGCTCGGCTTCCCCTCCATCCCCCAGAACTCGATGTAGACCTTCTGCGAGGGGATGTAGAAGTCGCAGTAGACGTCCTCTTCGATCGGGAGCTTCCGCTCGACGGCGTGGACGATGCCTGACATGTAGAGCCAGTTGTCGATCAGCATTTCCGCCCGTGAGCGGACCAGGTGGCCGTCCGTGGCCCGGTACTTCGCGGGGAACTTCTCCCGGAAGTCCTGGGGCTCGCGGCTCTCCTCCCCGAGTTTCGGCTCAGCGTCCTCGCCCTTGATGTCGCGGACGGAAGACAGGAAGTGGGCATTCGTGAGGATTGTGTCCGGCCACACGACGAAGGGTGCGCCGCTCGACGCTTCGCGTTGGGTGGCCCCGAGCTTCAGGGCAAGAGGCGTCGCCTCCCAGCCCTTCGCTCCTGGCCCCCGCTCGACCCAGCCCAGCTCGGCGAGGATCAGGTTGATGCGCTGCGCGGAGATCCCGAGTTCCTTTCCGATTGCCGTCGCGGTAAGAGGCTTGCCCTTCGCGGTGGGCGCCGGGACCTTGCCTTCGGAGCACTGGCCACAACGCTCGTCCGTGCCCTCCCACCAATTGCCACAGCCCTCGCACTTTCGAACGGTCCCGTCCTTCATGCCCTTCCAGTGATCCAGGCACAGGAAGCCCTTCGGGTTGCCGATCTCTTTGTCGCAGCCTTCGACCTTGCACAGACGCACGCGATCCTCCGAGATTACTCTCCGCTCCGAACTCGGTCAGCCTACTCGGGGCAGGCCACAGGCCCAACGGGGAACTTCGCCCATCGAGTGGGTCGGGCAAATGCCGGGTTCCTCTCGCCACGTCCTCAGCTCGCCCCTGACCCAACTCGGGGTGCCAATGGCGGATATCCGCAAGCCAATGGGCCACGAAACGAACCGGATGCCTCCGAATTGCCCTAGACACGCTCCAGAGGACGCGCTGGATCGAGCGATCGCGAAGATTGGAGCGGAGTAGTCGATGACCACACGGGGCCTTCGTCCGCGGGCGGAATGAACCCCTTGCGATAGTATCGGTTCTGTGCCCTGCGTGGCTGCGCGGAGAACAGGAGCAATGAGCCAGACCGTTCATGCATTCATCGATGAATACGGGGACACGGTCCTACCCGGCGACAAGCCAGGACCGTCGGAGTACTTCATCATCACGGCGGTAGTGGTCGACGACGGCGACCTGGAAGTCGCTCGCGAGGAGGCTGAACTGGTTCGGTCTCGCCACTTCCAGACCGGGGAGATGAAGTCATCCGGCGTGGGTGCCAGCGACAAGCGGCGGCTTCGAATCCTGGCGGAAATCGCGGAGCTTAAGATCAACACGATCTCCTACGTCACCGATAAGGCGGAGATCTACAAGGACGGTGGCCTTGCCCACAAGCGGTCGTTCTTCAAGTTCTTGAACCGGAGTCTCTACCAGCGACTCCATCGGCTGTTCGAGGACGTTAGCGTCGTCGCCGACGAGCACGGGACCGAGGAGTTCATGGTGGGCTTCGAGGAGTACCTGGACCGACGGATCCCGAAAAGTCTGTTCGGAAACTGGTCATTCCGCTTCTGCGATAGCAAGAACGAACCCCTCCTTCAAGTGGGGGATATTGTCTCCGGCACGCTCGCCCGGTGCTTCGACCCAGTGAAGCTTTCCGAGAGAGCCGATGAGTTCTTCGATCTGATCCAGCAGTTCGCCGTCATCATCGACACTTGGCCGCCGCGTAGGGGCCCCCTGCTGAGAAAGACGCTCTCGCCCGAACCAAGCGACCGACGGGATGAGCTCGTCCGGAGGTACTGCCTGCGACAGGCGAACATCTACGCAGAACAGGCGGCAAGTGCCCCCGAAGTCAATCTAGTCCGCCTCGGGGTGCTTGAGTACCTGCTCTTCGAGGCTCAGTTCGGGAGCAAGGACGAGTACGTGTCCACGGGGCGTCTCGTCAATCATTTGAGGGACTACTACGGCAGGGAAGTGACGGTGTACCAGATCCGAACCGATGCCATCGCCCCGCTCCGCGACGAGGGTGTCATCATCGCGAGCAGTTCTTCCGGCTACAAGGTGCCGACCCGGCTGTCGGATGTGCACGACTTTGCCCGACACGCGGACCTGATCGTCCCGAAGATGCTCCGACGGCTCGCCAAAGCCCGCGACGAGCTGCGCGCTGCCACCCTGGGTGAGGTCGATGTGCTGGATAGCCCAGAGTTTGAGGGCCTGCGGCAACTCGTCCAGGTAACGCAACCGAGCCCTGACCCAGGGCCACACGGTACAGCAAGCATCGCCTGAAGCAGCAGCGGGAGCAGCGCGAGCCGGGATATCAGGACTGCCTCCCGCAGGCCCCGCCCAAACCTCGACCAACCTGGGACCGGGTGAATGCGAATCAGGATGCCCTACAAGAGGCCTAAGGAGGATCGACGGACGGTAAACCTGTCGCGGCGAGAGCCTTGGCCCCTCACTCTTCGGTTGGCGGCCACTTGAGCCGCCCCATCGCACTCAACTCCTTCTCTGGATCGCAGATGACCGCCCGCAGCAATGCCGCCTGAATCAGATGTCGCATGCATCTATTCAGATAGTGGATCCGCGCGTAGTCATAGCCATCCGCGCCTGGAGTCGAGGAGTGCGCCAGAGCATTGCGCATGTCCCTGATCTGTCCGGCAAACGGCGGATCCATCTCCGTAAGAACGGGTCCGACCAGGTCGTCGTGCTTCTCCAGCATCGTACCGATCCGTTGAAGCAACGACGCCGAGTTGAAGGAGCGAAGCAGTCCTCCTGCCCATTCGCGATGTTCCTCTGGAGTGGAGGCCAGGATTGCCTCAACACGTTCCCGATGAGCTGCTTTTGGAAGCTTCCCATCTTCAGGATAGCGCGCCCGGTGCCAGCCCTCGATGGCCTGAACCAGTAGCTGAAATGTGGATTCGAGGAAGAGGGACTCTGAGTATTCGGTCGCGAAGAACTGCACCAGCGCCTGATGTTCTGCGCCCAGATGGAGTCCGAACCACCGACCCAGTATCACTTCGAGGTCTTCGCGGTCTTTGGGGAAGGAGATCAGAAAGTCGTGCGGATGCATGTACTTCCGGCTCTGCGTTCTGTCCTCTCGCTGATTGTCAATAACGCGAACAGGCCACCGGTGAGTATCCCCGACTGAGTTCGAGGGCGTTACGTAGAAGGACGTCACGCGTGCAGGCTGTTGCCCCAGAAACGTCAGCAAGTCGAGCAGGGGCTGGATGAGCCGATATGCGCCTCTGAGGTCTACCGGCAGATCCGGCGTGAACTGCGCTGCCAGTGAGTCCCAGACCGTTATTCGCCGGTCCGCCGCGCTCCATCCGGGGAGTTTGACGGCGCTCCACAAGACAAGGCGGAGTGAGTCGCCTAGGTCAAGTTCGTACCTTGGAGTCTCCTTGAAACTGACTGCAATCCGCCCACTTGAGTCTAGATCCTGATTCCAAGTGCGATCGGGATTCCAGACGTCAAGCGCATCGATGGATACTGAGACGCTCTCAAGAGCTGGCTCCTCGATGCAGCTCAGGTGCTCCCCCAGAACTAAGAGAGAGCAGTAGTAGGACGATACGGTCCTTCGCGCAGTCCTCATGAGGTGACACTTGTGGAGAGTCACAACCGGGTTGGCAAGGTCCGTGGTCGTTCGTTCGAAAGATGCGACCTCGCCGAAGATCACAGGAACAGACTCGACGGACCTAGATTCATCTGACTGGAGCATTCCGCCCAGCGTGAGCTCAAATCCCTCGCGGTGCCCCGCGCGAAGAACCCCGCCGACCTTGTTCTCTGGCCTGTCTGGGAGCCACCAGCGTCCCCAGTATTCATGCAGGTCGGCACCCGTTTCTTCTCTCTCTCTCATGTCGTCTCCGTCTGTCAGCCGGGGCAGAGAGAGCCGCGGAAAGCTTGGGAGGACAGCGCTGCCGCGAAATCGCGGAGCATGTTCTCCTGCTGAGTTCGTTTCGCCTGCGCACCGAAGACTCTGTCTCTCAAGGCACGATAGTCACGCTGCGCGGCGATCGGAGGAAGCAGCGTCTTCGTCTCGCGGACGTTGGACGTGCTGATGGTGTTCAAACCGGAGGTCGTCTTCCCAAAGCGGAACAGCTGCCGCCTTCCTCCGGGCGAGTTCAGGAACGCACTCACGAACCAGGGATCAGCACGTTCAGCATCCAATCGTAGGCGGATGAGGTGGTTCTGATGGACACAAGGATCTATCGATCCATCCCACGCGGATGAGCGACCGATCTCAGCTCTATTTCCGTGGCCCTCAACGATGAGCACGTCGCCCGCTACGAGCCGCACGCGCTCCAACTCCGCTTCGGTAACGCGCAGTTCCTTGACCTCGTCCAGGTGCAGACGGTCGCGGTAGACGTTGGCAACGCGAAGATAGGGAACCGCTACAGGATGCCCGGCTCTCTTGGAGGTGACTTGGAGACCCCCTTGGACTTCACCGATTTCGCCCAGAGCCACCTCTTCGTGGCCCATGGGGTTCCTGATCGGATCTCCGAACATCTCCATGAACGCCGAGAGGAGGAACTCCTCCGACAGACGGATAGCCTCCTCCTGCTTCTTCCGGAGGGCGTCTGCCTTGTCGAGGATGGCCGCGATGCGTTGCTGCTCCGGGAGGGACGGAAGGGGAACCAGCAACCGGGCGAGCTTCACCTTGGTCAGATGCGCGATGCTCGTCTGGGACGTGAGCCTCGCGAACAAGCCGCGCTTGCCCGCATGCTCCATGAACCGGAGCATGTAGTTGGGATCAATGCGGTCATCTTTCGGTCGAAGTCGGTGAAGGGCCTTCTGGTAGAAACAGCCCTCGACCTCGCCATGCCAGATTGCCGTTCGCCCAACCTCGCCACCTTCACAGACCAGTAGATCTCCCACATTCAGATCGAACTTCTCTCGCTCTTCGGGGGTGAAGTCCATCCACTCCAGATCTGTCGTATCGATCGAGCCCCACTGGATGTTCCGGTTGGTCAGGTAGGGCGCAGGGCTAGTCCCGACCTTGGATTTCCTACTCAACATCTTGCCGAGCTGGATCTCGAACAGGTCCCCGAGCGGATGAACGGGCCACCCTTTCTCAGCCGACCTCGTCATCCGAGCATCCCCTCCAGCTCCTCCAGGTCCTTGCAGATCTCGCTCTCCAGGTCCCAGAGCTTCTTGAGGATGACCTTCGGCGGGTCGTACTCGACCTCCTCGTATTCGATCTCCTTGTAGCGGTTGATGGAGAGGTCGTACTTCTCGTCGCGGATCTCCTGGACGGGGACGAAGAACGCCTTGGCTTTCCGGTCCTCGTCCTTCTTCGGGCTCCGCTTCTTCCACCGGGCCACGACGTCGGGGACATCGTTCTCCTTGACCTTCTCCCGCTTGTCGTCGAGGGAGTAGCCGTCTGACGTCATGTCGTAGAACCAGACGTTCTCGGTCTTCCCGCCCTTCACGAAGACGACGATCCCGGTGCTGACCCCGGCGTAGGGTTTGAAGACCCCGGCGGGCATCGACACCACCGCTTGGAGCTCACACTCGTCCACGAGCATCTTCCGAAGATCCCGGTGGGCGTTGCTGGAGCCGAAGAGGACACCGTCAGGGACAATCACGCCCGCCCGACCGCCATTCCGGAGCAGGTTGACCATCCGGTTCACGAAGAGCAGCTCGGTCTTCGTGGTCTTGAGCTTCAGGTCCTCATTGATGTCGCCCTTGTCGATGCTGCCCTTGAACGGCGGGTTGGCTAGCACGACTTCGTACTGGTCCTTTTCATCGAACCGCTTGGAGAGCGTGTCGGTCTGCGTCAGATTCGGGTGGTCGATCCCGTGGAGAAGGAGGTTCATCAGCCCGATGCGGACCATCGTCGTGTCGAAGTCGAAGCCGAACAGGCTCTTGTCGCGGAGGACCTCCCACTGGCGCTCGTCGGAGAGCTTGTCCCCCACCAGACCCCGTTCCAGACCGTTTTCGTCGGTGTGCCGTAGCTCCTTGCTCGTGTGCTCGGTGAGGATGTGCTGGTAAGCCCCGAGGAGGAAGCCGCCGGTCCCGCAAGCCGGATCGCAGATCTGGTCCCCGAGCCGGGGATCCACCAACTCGCAGATCATCTGGATCAGGTGGCGCGGCGTCCGGAACTGGCCGTTCTTCCCCGACTGATCTATCTCTGAGAGCAAGTGCTCGTAGAGGTCCCCTTGGGTGTCGTGGAAGGTCTGGGAATTCTCGGTCTGTTCCCGCTCGATCTCCGAGTAGATGTCGTCGATCACGCCGATCGCTTCGACAAGGAGCGACGCTTTGGGGACAAGGAAGACAGCGTCCGCCATCGACTTCGCGAACGGCTGGTCCTCCCGCCCGAGCTTCTTCACGAACGGAAACACCTTGTCCCGGACGTGGGTCAGGACCTCCTCGCCGGGGAGGTGGCGGAAGGCGCTCCACCGGTACTCGTCGTGGCCCTCGAAGACGGAGGTGTAGGAGTGGCCGAGCCACTCGGCGTCCTCCATACGCTTTCGGTCTGTCTCGTCGAGGCGCCGCAGAAAGAGCAGATAGCTAATCTGCTCCATAGCGGTAAGCGGGTTCGCGATGCCTCCCGACCAGAACTTGTCCCAGAGCTGATCGACCTTTCGACGGATCTCGGCGGTGAGCATGGAAACGTTCTACCTCTTCACAGGGACACGCGCACGGTCAGGCCACGAGACGCTCGGCAAGACGGAGGATCTCCTCGATCTCCCCCGGCTGGAAGAGCCCACGGATGCCCTTCGGATGGATCTGGGTGAACGGCGCCCCGATCAGGTCCTTCTTCGAGAGCCTCCCGGTCTGGAGGATGAAGGTGCGAAGCGTCCGGAGGAACCGAACCTGCTGGAATGAGAGAGTGGTGTGCCCGGCGATGAAGTCGTCAAAAGCCCTCGTCACCGTCTCTGTCCAGCTCTCCAGCATCTCCAGCCCGAGGATGTGCCGGATGAACTGGAGGAAGCGAGCCTTCCGGTGATCGTAGATCTTCCGGAGAAGGTCCTCGGTCACAAACGGGTCGTCCGCGGCGAGCAGGTCGCCCAAGGCGCCGACCTCCTCCTCCGAGACGTCCTCACCCTGGAGGATCTTCAGGAGGATCGGGTTCTCGCGGGCCAGGTTCCGGATGTAGTCCTCGACCTTCGCCCTGTACGCAGCGGTGGACATCCGCTCGTTGTCGGGCCCAAATTCCACCCACTCCTTGATCGCCACGAGGTCGTCCAGGTCGAGCTTCATCATGGGGTCCCGGCGGGTCTGCCGGAACTTCATGAGCTGCGCCAGGCGGGTGACCAGCTCCCGGAGCTTGCCGTCGGTCGGGGTTGCCCACCAGTGGGCCCGCTGAACCTCCTCGATCAGCTCCTGCTCCACGGCGACGACATTCACGGTGAGGGGCAGCTCGGACACCTGGACTACGACGCTCTCCTTGATGGCCTCGAAGGCGTCCTGATTGTCGGAGAGGAGGGCAGTGGCGAGTTCCACCACCTCGGTCTCGAACCGCATGGCTTTGAAGTCTGCGCCGGATCGGGCGCGAAGGACCGGGGCCACGAACACGCGGAGGAAGTGGAGGTCATCGACGCCGAGCTTCTCCCAGAACGCGTCCTCTCCCACCGTCGCCAGGTGTTCGGCGGCTTCCTGGACGAGGACGTTGTTCGCGGGTAGGTCGGCGAGATCCCGCCGCATGTCACTCTTCACCCGCTCCGCAACGTCGCCACGGCTCGTGGCCAGGGCAGCCTCCAACTCCTCGAGCCGGGCACGAAACAGGCGAACGGGCAGCGGCACCTGCTCACCAGGCTCCCGCCCCTTCGGGTTCATCTGGAAGTACTCGAAGTTCGACCAGCAGTCGATGATGAGGAACCGGTCCTTCTCCGTGCACCATGGCCGCCGCTTGGCCTGCTCGGTGTCGAGAACGCGCGTGCCCCGCCCGATCATCTGCCAGAACTTCACGTAGGAGTAGACGGGTTTCGCGAAGACGAGGTTGACCACTTCCAGGACGTCGACGCCGGTGTCGAGCATGTCCACGGAGATGGCGACGCGGGGCATATCCTGGGTCTTGAACTGGTCGAGGAGCCCGCCCTTCCCGTAGACATAGCGGTCGTCGGAGACGAGGACCCGGGCCAGCCGCCCCTGATGCTCCGGGTACAGCGCGTCAAAGAGGTCCTGGAGCCGCCGGGCGTGGGCCTTCGAGATCGCGAAGACGATCGTCTTGCCGGGGAGTGTCCCGGACGGGTCCTTGATGCTCTCCTCCATGAACTCACGGACGATGAGGGCGTTCGTGCCGGAGTTTGTGACCTTCCGCTCCAGGTCGGTCCCCTCGAAATCGATGTCCTCGATGTCCTTCCCCTCGGCGACGAGCTTCTTCTGGATGGCCGGGGGAAGGGCTTCCCCGTGGATCCCCTCCAGCTGGAACTTCGACCGCACCCGGAGAACCTCGAAGTCGGAGAGGTAGGGAGGATCGTGCTCGACGGCTTCCTCGTAGGTGTAGGCGAAGGACGGATCCCCCACCGCGCAGTCGAAGAGCTTGAAGGTGTCGTGGTCGATCCGGTCGGTGGGAGTCGCCGTAAGCCCGAGCTTCACGGCGTGGAAGTAGTCGAGGACCTGGCCGTAGACGTCGTAGATGCTCCGGTGGCTCTCATCGGCGACCACCACGTCGAAGAAATGCGGGGAGATCCAATTCTCGGGACGCTCGCCGTTCTGGATCAGGTTCAGCATCGTCGGGTAGGTCGTCACGTAGACGCGGCGGTCCCAAGCGAACTTCTTCTCCTCCGGGCCGGGCCACCGTGGTTCAGAGGGCAGATGCTCCTTGAATGCGTCGAGCGCCTGATCCCGGAGTGCGATCCGGTCCACGAGGAAGAGCACGCGCTTGGCCCACCGTGCCCGCAGGAGGACATCCACGAAGGCCGTGGCGACCCGGGTCTTCCCCGTACCGGTGGCCATGACGAGGAGGAACTTCCGCTTCTTCGCTTCCAGTCGTTCGAGGACGGCACGGATGGCCGCGATCTGGTAGTCCCGTCCGGCGATGTCAGTCTTGATCAGCTCGACGGAGAGTGGCCGGCGCTCTTCCCGCTGACGATCCATCCACTCCAGGTCATCCCGAGACGGGAACCCCCGTACCTTGACCGGCGGGTAGAACTCGGTGTCCCAGAGGTAGATGTCGTAGCCGTTCGTGTAGAGGACGAACGGGATCCGCCCGCCGTGGATCTTGTGGAGGTCCTGAGCGTACTGGAGGGCCTGCTCCTGACCGAGTTGGGCGTCCTTGCTGGTCCGCTTTGCCTCGACGACGGCGATGGGCGTCCCGTGGTGGATCAGGGCGTAGTCGGCGAACCTGTGGCCGGAATAGGGGTTGGTGGGGTCGGCGATGATCGGCTCCCCGGTCAACTTCCGGTCGATGTCGAGTTCGAGGGAGACCTGGGACGGGTCCTTGACGTTCCACCCCGCCAGCCAGAGCTTGCGGTCGATGAGTTCGCGGCGGGTCTGGGCTTCCGTCTTGTCCATGCTGCCCTATTCCCTATTCGACGCCTGACTTAGAGCGTACTCCCCCGCGCCTCCAGGGGCAAGGTGGCCCGTTCGCTACGCAGAGCATCTCACTCGGCTCCTTTGGCCCGACGAACCGTGTCACCCCCTCGTGCTAGGCTCGAAACGCATATTCAGACAGGAGAAGTCCAAATGCCAAATCGGAAGACACACGGCACATTGGGAGCCCTTTCCGGCGGAGGTGAGGAACTCGTTCGCGTGCTGCTCAGGAGGACCCAGCGAAAAGGCCACGGGATGGTCCCCGAGCCGGTCGAGCATGACCTGCTTCAAGTCGTCGGTGGCCTGGCGATCGGGAAGTGGGCTGGGCATCTGCCTGACCGGCTGGAGCCAGCACATTCGCCCGATCACCGGGCAGGGCTTCACAGCAGCGAGATGCTGGGCCTGACCGGCGCAGGTACTGCGTTCGGGGCCATCAACTCCTGGGTGGACGGGTGCCGCGGACTGGCCATGGACGCCCGATCCAAGAGGAACGCGTCCTGGAGCGCTTGCGGGCAATCCACCGGCTGGGATCGAGCTCCCCACGCGGTCGATGCGGTTCTCTATCTCGCGGCGGAGGTCGTGGCGTGTCTGGCGGCGGCTGCACCTGGTGCGTTCTGCGCAGGATACGCCAGCCATCTTCTGGCCGACGCTGAGACACCAAAGGGCCTACCTTCGCTTCTACGCGAGCTGGTTGCAGCGACTTGAGGGATGGATCAGGCTCGGGCGCAGGTCTCGGACCATCACGCAGGCCACGAAGTTCAGGCAGGCGAACCCTCGATGCGTTACGCCTCTTCTCCCCAGCAGCGCGCACACGGGTCCCGACCTATCCAGCGCAGTGCTGAACCGCAAGCAGATTGGTCGGTTGAACATCTCTCTCGACCACGAAAGGACAGTTGAAGGTATGGCAGCGCCAGAGGGAATATGCTGCCTCTGCGGCACGGTCGGTCCATTGTCATTCGAGCATGTCCCTCCCCGCTCCGCGTTCAACACCCGGCCAGTCTTCGCCAAGACGATGGAGGATTGGCTGAAGTCCGAGGATCCCTACGCAACCAAGGGGCGCCAGCAGCAGAAGGGATCAGGTGCATATACACTATGTGGTCTGTGCAACAACCGCACGGGCAACTGGTACGGGGGTGCCTACGCTGAGTGGGCATGGCAGGCGATGCTCTTGCTCCGCAAGTCGGGCGGACGAACCTCGCTACACTACCCCTTCAACATCTTTCCCCTGCGCGTAATCAAGCAGATCTTCACGATGTTCTTCAGCATCTGCGGTGATCGCTTTCACGCAGCGAACCCCGAACTGCAACGATTTCTGCTGGACAAGGAGCGGACAGGCATTCCGTCGGAGTACAGGGTCCTCATGTACTTGAATGCGTCCACGCTCACGGAGAAGCCGATCATCAAGGCAACCGGCGTCGTAGGAGCAATCCGCCTGCGCCCCCACTGCCTGCGGATACTCGCGGAGCACACATTCCCGCCGCTAGGCTACGTGCTGACATTCGGCTCGCCCAGCCCCGATGAACGCCTGTTCGACATCACGTACTTCACTCGTTTCAAGTACAACACCTGGCGACAGGAGTTCCTTCGGCCATACGCCCTGCCGCTGTCGACCCCCTTTCCCGCGGACTTCCGATCCCGTGAACAGGTCGAAGCAGACGCGCACAGGTAGCCACCAGGCAGTCTCCCGCCCGCCAAGCCCGGAACACCCGCCACAACGCGCTATCGTAAGGACTTACGAGGCATGTTACCCGGAACGGGACGTTCCCCGCTGCGCGACTCACCACTCACGAGCTCCCCGTAGTTAACTACTAGCTCTGTAGAGCGATGATAAAACTACACAGTATTGCATTCCCGCTTCTGCATCATCGCCGACACCACAGCATTGCGCACAAGCGCCCTGAGGCGCCCTACAATCGACTTGGACACACCCTTGAATAAAATCACACCACTTCTACGCCTGGACGCAACAGAGAAGCTCCCAAGGGCCTTCAGCGAAATCTCGCACTCTCCATACTCAAAGCCCTTCCATCATCTGCTCGCTCGTTCGCACGCTGCGATCTTCTCCGAAGCTCGTCAGGAGCTCACCCCACCCGGTTTCGCTCGCCTGCTCTTGATACCTGAAGCCCCGAGACAGTGCATGTCCCTCTTCCTCGCGGCAAGTCTTCTGGCTTGCCTGCTCGTGAAGCGGATGCGTGTGAGTGGGTGAGAACGTCGCGAAGCGACTTCGAGATCCCACTAACGAACGAGCACCTGTGGTCTCCCCCTAATGCTTACTTTAGGCTTTCTACTGAAAGTAGAAAGCAAACTAGGTAACACTAAGCGCGCGCGTACGCGAGGACCAGGCTCACGAACTGCCGATCCTCCCGATGGCTTTCCTGGCCCGCCGCTCCTCCACCCACCTGGAAGCACGCCGGGATGTTCCGGCTTCACGTTGCCCTAAGTGTCTTCGTTGCAGTCCTGTGGCGGGTGTTCCGGGCTCCCCTGGCAACACCTTGCACTTGGCCGCGCGATCTCGTTCACTGGCTAGCGTAAGGACCATGACCATGTCCGGGCAGCCCCAGGTTGAGTTCGTGTTTCCTCGCTCTCTTGTCAAGCTCGCTTGGCAGGATCGACTCGCGGAGGGAGACTTCCGCGCGAGGGTCTTACCTGATGCGGCTACGGTGGTCTCCCGATACGCCCGGCACTTCACCAGCGGCATCGATTACCAGCGGCACGTCGTGTCTGCCGCGAACTTGCAGACCCTAAACCGAATCACGCGGGAGGATCTGGCCAATTCCAAGAAGCTCATGTCGCAAGGCTGGAAGTACGTGGATCTGGCCGACTTGCTTCAGGGCGAGTGCCCTGGCCTTGCCGCGATCCCTCATGCCGCGGACCTCTTCTCCACCCGGGAACACGACCATCCTGCCCTTGAAGCCGTCGCCTACCTACGCGGCTTTCGGGGCATAGGGCTGGCGAACGCCACTAAGATCCTCCATCAAAAGCGCCCCGGGATCTTCCCGATCCTCGACAGTGTCGCCCGTGCGACTCTCGGTCTACCCTGGATCCGCGAAGAGGGCCCGTGTGCCGCGAAGACGATGCTCCTGCTGGGAATGGACGCCTGCCGGGAGGTCCGTCAGATCAATCGGCTCGGGCTCAATGCCTTGCACCGGTGGGTGAGGTCCGGAGGAGCTGGCCCCCTCGCGGCGACCTTCACCCCTCTTCGCCTGATCGACGTCCTCGCCTGGATGGCGAACCGTTAGGTCCTCGGGCTACCTGGGAGGTCTTGGTGGACGAGGTTCCGGGTTCACCTACGCCATCGGCATGCTGGTGGAAATCGACTGGAAAGCCGCCTCTCCGGATCGCACGACAAGTGGTTGGCTCCCCCCGTAGGCAACGCGAGTATGTTGGAGTGCCTGTTGCGGGCGGCGGCGAACGGCGGCCAAAACGCTCAGGAACTCGCCCGGTTCCGCAATTTGAAGACTCCAAGGCTGCCGACGGAGGATAGCTGTGGTTGAGACCTTCCTGAACGACGAGGGCTCCTACTCCGCGTGGCTCCTGCGCCACCCGACTGGATACGCCTTCAACCACTTCGGGGGATACAGAACCTGCCCGGAATTCCGCACATAACCCTAGTGCGTTGCTTGATCCGAACTGCACGCCCTTGGCCTGCGTTTCGCCAGCCACCGGACTGCGCTGCCACTACATTCTTCCAAAGGCACCCAGAGAACCCTTGCAAATGGCAAGGCGCTGCGGTAACGAATTCCACTTGCACCCCCTTGGGATCGACACCTATGGAATCTAAGAGCTTTCAGAACATTCGCGGAATCCTGCTTGTTGGGCTCATGGGAACAGGTAAGACATCCTACGCCCACCTTCTCTCCCGACTGCTAGGTTGGCGGTCTACGGATGCCGACGACTTCATCTCGCAGTACGGCGCCATCGACCTAACTGACGCAAGAATCTCCGGCGAACGAGAGGGGCTCCAGAGACGTAGGCAGAATATCGTCAAACTTGTCACATCGCCCCTTACATTGAGGGTCATACTTGCCACGACCTTGCGTCCTCTTGCTACTGGCTATCCTGACAACTCGGAGTATGAGAAGCAGTCCGGCATCCTGACGATGACCGAGGCGATAATACAGTCCATACAGAAGCAGTGGCTGGTCGTTCATCTACATCGCGATCATATCAAGATCGCCCAGTACCTGACTGAGCACCCATCCGAGCTACATCTCCGCGCTGGCTTGCTACCTTACCGCAATCCTGGCGAACTCAGCTCAGTTCTCGCTGAGCACCGCCAACGGCTTGCACCGACATATGCCAAGTACTCAGATGCCGTTGTGGATCTTCCAGATGGCCCCGCTAGCAACGAGGGCGCACTTCGAATTCTGACAGCGGTCTTCCAACGCATCTTGCCCAGGCGAGTCCAGTAGACACGCGATGTCGCGCCCTGAGCACAGACCGCACGCACACACCTGAGCGCGCCCGAGCCTATGTGACTGCAGTTTTTCCGTTTATCTCGATCCTCAGACCTGACAGCCTTTGGCCCAGTGCAGCCGCCATCTTTTCTTCTGCTGCATCTGGGACATAAAGCAGAATCTCCTCGGCGCCACATCTGATATCGAAATCTGTTCCAGCGTACACTTCCTTGTTCTCAGTGTACCGGTCCCACTCCTGGAAGGTGTCGCACAGGAAAAGCAGAAAGGCCAAAGGAGCCACTTGGAACGATATCTTCCCGCAGAAGCCCCCATACGCCAAATCGATGTTGTGCACAAACAGTGCCGCGCAAGCGGATACGATGTCCTGCTCGAAGTTATCCTGATTGAAGTTAACTCCAATCCTGACTATCCTCCGATGCTGCCTCTGTGGATTGTATTTATTGTACAGGGCATCGAACAACTTAAGTTCAGCAAGAGCACCAACCACGCCGTGATCCACCCTGCCATTTCGTCTCAGCCACAGATAGTAGTCATCTACGTCGATCCCCAGCCCCCAACTCGCGAGTCTTTCCTCGATTATTCTTGATCCATCGCGATCTCCACACAACAGGCTGAGATTCTCCGGATACAGATCGAACCCGACTCTTGGAGATGGAGTCTGAAGTTCATCCAGCTTCTCGTTCATTTCCCTGATAAAGGGTGCTCGCACGTTGTGTGCGATCTCAATTGGATAACCCAGGTCGTGCGTTGGTCCGCTGAGTTTCCATGGAAAGCTGTACCCGTATCTCATGTCGCGCGGTTCGGGAAATCTAACATGCTTGAGGACATAGGCCCCCACAAGGAAGGTGTTTACCGCGTGGACGACATGGTCTCTTACCCAAGGTTGCAGTTCCTGAATCCGGGGCTCGATGATTGCAAGCCCGGCAATAAATCCAACTAGTTCTTGCTTCTCGTGGCGCTTCAGTATTGCGTGCAGCACTTCAACCGACTTCTCTTGACGGCACTTGAACTGGTCGAGATCGAGTCCCCCTTCTGCGTGCCGCCTGAGGGGAGTCCTGAAGAGTTCCCAGTCTTCGTCGCCAATCCAGACACCGTACTCATGATTCAGGTCTTGGATATTGTCATCGATTAGCTTTCTTCCGATGTGCATTCCGCTCATTCCATGAAGCCTCTCTGTGAGTAGCTAGATTCTCGACCGTTGTGCCGTTGCGATGCTATCAGTCCGCCAGAGCCACGTCTAACCTTCATCGCATCCTGAGTGTCCGAGATCGTGTTTCGCCTACTAACCGCGTGGCGAGCCCATCTAGCCCCTTTTCTAGAGAGCGCAGTCCTTGATTCCTGCGCCGATGACATCGATCCGGACGCCATTTCTGGACTTGGGGTCGTACGCAGCCCACTCCTCGCGAACGCCGCCGTCAGCGATCCCCAACGCTTGAGCCACGAGGTATTCTGCCAGGACACCCCTTGTAGCGTTGCTCACGACGTCAGACGCGCTCCACTGCCAGAAGCTAAGCAGATCGAACCCGATGGGCTCCTCCCCCGCACGGAACACCTCGGTGCCTGTGCGGCGCCTTGTCTCAATCGGTCCGAGCTCATTCACTGAAACACCTCTGCCGCGACGCCTCTTCCACCGACTGCGCTGGCCAGGCTGTCGCCCTGTCACCGCGCAGGCTTATGCCCATCGACGCCTTAGGAGCGCGTTTTTCCCAAAGAATCGTGAGGGCCCCATTTGCTCTCCCTCGAAGCGCCGAAATCGGCGTTTCTTGCCCCCCGGGTCTTCCTCAGAAAGGAGCTTCATCATGGCCTTACCAGGTGAGTCTGACCACGCCTTCGTCTGCGTCGACTGCGGCTCGGGCCTCGCACACGGGGTACAGCGGTCGGCGGCGGGCTTCTACGTGGGAACGTGGTGTCCGAAGTGCGGACCCTACGTCCGTGAGTCCTGCTACTTCGCCACACAAGACGAGGCAGAGCTGCACCTCTACGATCCTGAGGTGAACCGAGAGCAGCCGAGGATGTGCGGCTGGTGCTCGAAGCCTGCCCTCCCCGGCGAGAACTTCTGCTCGCTCAAGTGCGAGTGGGAGATGAGCAAGACGCTGTTCCCCTCGACCTAGTACCCCTTCCTCCGGCGCGGCTTTCTCGCGCCAGCCTCCCCTCCCCTCTTCCTCGTGGCCATTCCCTGGGCTGTCCAGCCTTAGGCCACCTGACTTAACCCTAGCGAGAACACACCCAGAGCCCGGCCACCGTGGTCGGGCCATTTTCGTATTGGTCGAGCGCAAAAGGAGAAGACTCATGTTCGACCTTGAGCAGTACCAGCGCGGCACCCACACCGTCCCGAGAGAGATCCTCCACGAGATCCCCCTGCCCCCAGCGGGTGAGAGGACACGATGGAAGGGCCTCCAGTTCGGGCAGCTCGCGGACTCCTTGGTCCGGAGAGTTGAACGTGCCCAGCTGATCGTGACCGGCGAGCGGTGGAGCATCGACCGTTCCGGGCAAAGGATGTTCGGCTACCTCAGCCTCGACACCTCCCTCATCGACCTCAGTTTCGCGAAGGCAATGGAGTTCGACGAGACGGGCAACCTCGTACGTTGGGAGACAGGTTACGGCGGTTTCGAGAGCAGGATCGTTGACCTCAGGCTGGCGGTCGTGCACTCGAATGACTCGTCGTTGTCGCTCAGGCTCTGCGTGTTCCCCGTCGTTCTCGTCTGCGACAACGGATTGTGCGTGGACGGGGGTTGGATCGCTTGTCAGAAGAAGCACACGAAGAACCTGCACCTGATCGAGGCCCTCGACCAGGGCATCCACACCTTCCTCGACCGGACCGAGCGCATCGGCTCCACCATCGAGACCCTCAAGTCCATCGACCTCTCGAACGAGAGACTCACGGACCACATCCTCGTGGAAGCCGGACGCAAGGGCATCATCCCTTGGAGCAAGCTCGGCCACGTGGAGAGGGAGTGGGGCGATCCCCAGCACCCTGAGTTTGCCGAGAGAACCGGCTGGGGCCTCTACAACGCGTTCACGGAGATCGGGAAGGAGTTCTCGATGATCCGTGAGATGCAGATCGCTGACGAGAGTCGGAAGCTGATCCTGGCCGAGAGCGCCAGAAGCTAGCCGGATCAAACCGGGAGGGGAGCCCCTTCAGCTTGGACGCTCGGGGCTCCTCCTCCTTCGTCCTTCAACCCCTTGAGAGGAGTATCAAGATGTCCAGAGATTACCAGATCCCCGTCTACAAGGTCGCGCTCGTTCGCGAGGGCAGCATCGACCTGGACGAAGAACCCGTGACCAACCCGTACCAGGTCGCGGACATCGCCTCGAAGATGCTTGCGGACTCGGACCGTGAGGTCTGCCTCGTCTTCCTGGTTGACAGCAAGAACAGGATCATCGGTGTGAACACGGTCTCCATCGGGACCCTGAACTCGTCGCTGGTCCACCCACGGGAGGTCCTGAAGCCAGCCATCCTCGCGAACGCCTGCGGGATCATCTTCGTCCACAACCACCCCAGCGCGGACCCCACGCCAAGCGAGATGGACCTCGACATGTTCAAGCGCCTTCGTGCTGCGGGAGAGCTGATTGGCATCGACCTGCTCGACGCCATCGTGGTCGGACACCGAGAGCACTACTCTGCCTGTACTTCCCGGATTTTCCCTGCCACGAGCGAGTAGCAGTTAGGTAGGTTCGCGCCGCACCCCCTTCGTATTCCGCTGCACCCTTTTCTCCCACCCGGTGTTTCTTCCTCCCGATCAGGACCGTGCGCAACACCACTCTTCGCGAGCAGACCAACCCACCTGTAAATGATCCTCCGGGCCACGCTGACCTGTCACGGCACTCCCTAAGCCAACCACATCCCCCCGAAGCCGTATCGGGGGAGGGAGCTTCCCCCCTCGCCATCCCCTCCGGACGGCGTATACTCCAAGAGGTGCTTTTTGCGGGACTCACCGACGCATTCTGGGAATGGGGACAAGCATGGCGCGCAAACGGCAACTCAAGGTCTTGCTCTTGAAGTCAGCGATCTCAGATTTCCGGGACGCGGTTCGCGAGGACTCCAGACATACTGAACACGTCCTACGACCCGACCTTCCATTTGAGGGCCTCTTTCTCCTGAAGACCACATCCGCAAACACGCCTTCTTGGACAGACCTGATAGCTCCAGCCCTCCAGGAGCCGCTGCCTCGCATCTCGACCCTCACATCGGGTGCTCTCCTTCTGCTGCGTGTTGAGGAACGGATGCTCGCCCTGACTTTCGGGTACGGTCGCTCCCTACTGCGCCCGGACGCATATGAGAGAGACTTTGGGCTCCGTGTCGTCCTGAACACCGTGGACCCGGAGAGCATCAGAAGCGTTGATATGAGAACAATGGAGGACATCACGCTTCTTACTCGGCGGCAGGCGAGTCGAGCATCAGACTTCGGTGTATTCGGTCTTGATTCGAGCCAAGACCTCCTCAGGGGAGTGACGGGCATTCCCCGGGATGGTGAGTTTGCCTCAAGGATTGCTGGGGCGGAGGCTCTCACCTTGGCAACTGAAGTTGATGTTGACTCTCTCCATGACAAGTGCCGGCAGATGCTCCGCGCCTATGCGTCCGAGCAGTACAAGGACCGGTTCGCCTTCATCGATTACCTGTGTCTCGTCCGTGACCCAGCCTTGCTCTCAGTCCTTGAGAGGAAGCTCCTCGACGACCTGGAATCCAACTCAACTGATCGCATGCACCTTGCCCCTCCAGAGCCACAAGACTGGGAGAACATCGAAGGCTTCACGTACGGGAACCGTCGGAATCCCGATGTGCACCTGGACCTTGATGTTGAGGACGCCTTAAGTGAGATGGCGCCGCGAACAGGGTTCTCGATTCAGTACCTCAGAACCAAGCCTGTCGGGGTCCGCTACCGTGAGGCTGGAGAAAGCGACGAGAAGTACACTTTCTTCTCCTGCCTTGTCTATGAGGTTGAAGTTGAGGACCGGCTCTATGTGCTCAGCGGAGGAGACTGGCACGAAATCGACAAGGATTGGGCTGATCAGATCCGCACACGTGTGAGTCAGATCCCGGCTGCGAGCGTTGACCTTCCATTGTCCTCTCCTGGTGAGTGGGAGGCAGAGTACAATTCCCGCGTTGCCGACGAGATGGGATGGGCACTGATGGATCGCAGGATCATCAGCCTCGCTCCACCTCACGATCGGGTGGAGATGTGCGACCTGCTAACTGAGGACCACCAGCTCATTCATGTGAAGCGAAAGACGGAATCCGCCACCCTTAGCCATCTGTTCGCCCAGGGGGCTGTTTCCGCAGAGCTCCTCTTCAGAAGCGAAGAGTTCAGAGAGAAATGCCGGGCGAAGGCGTCCGAGGGCGACCCTCGGTGGGCTGAGTTTGTTCCTCTGGAGAAACCCAATCCGGTTGACTACGAGGTCGTCTACGCTGTCATTGCCCGGACGCGCTCGAACTGGCCCCGCTCTCTGCCATTCTTCAGCCAACTCAACCTCGACAACACCGCAGCAGCCCTTCGGTCTCTCGGCTACCGGGTGAGTCTCACGCACGTCGCTGCGGATCCTGCCTGACGCGGACCGGCACACCCACGTTAAGAGACATCTGCTCTCTCCGGCTCGTGAGAGAGGGTCCCAATCTCCCTGAGATTCCGCCAGCTTCCCCCCCGCTTCGGGGCAGAGACCTATGCGAACGGTCCCAGCCGCTTTCTTCGGTCACCCAAGCGGAGAAAACAGATCAGCTGTGGCGCGCAGTGGACGTAACATTCTGTCACTTATGATTTTGTGCTATTTGGGACCACAAGTTGATGGCATTTATCTGAGGCCCGTTTTCGGGGGCCTAATCACCCCGATCCCTTGCCACGATTGGCTTCGAGGGCTACGGAACGCGATTCCGCTCAAGTCATTACTTGGTAATGGTTTATTCCCGTTTTCCGTAATTTCATTCGATCTACGGAACGGCGTGAATAACGTCGTCGAACCGGTCGATTCACAGGATGGAGGACCTCATCCCCATCTTGAGGAGAAACCAAGACGATGACGAACCGATACAGGATCGAGATCCTTGACGAACCGAGGGATCCAAGCAAGACGAAGATCTGCCGATGGTGCGGCGTGGAGAAGGAGCACTGGTTCTTCTCGACGGATCGCCGGAACAAGGACGGTCGGGATTGTTACTGCCGACTGTGCCGGAAGATGAAGGCCAGGAGGAGGAGGAAGAGGGAGAGGGCGGCGCTCTCCTCCATCAGACGAGCGTGTCGCTCGTTGTCTGGGGTCGACGGCTGCCTCACCCATTGTTGATGATTCTAAACACATGCGCCGATCCTGCCATTCGAGGAGGGTGGATCCGCGGGAGTAGCTACTTCACCTATCTCGGTTTCCGGTAGCGACTTCCGCTACTCGACGCTTCACTGCCGCCCGGGTTTGGCACCGACGTTGCTTTCATGAAGCGCGAAGCGTCTTGACTCAGATGCCACAGCTGCGAGTGGGTCGTTGACGCTTCGAACGGGTGGCGCGTCCCGACATTCGCGCCCGAGGTTGGCAGCAATGACCTCGACTGGAAAGCAGCCGGTCCAGAACTGTCGGCTGCGCGCACTGGCTTAGTGCATAGGGAGCCCGCAAAGGGTGCCGCGCAGGCGACAGCTCTCCCTACCGCCAGGCGCTTTCAAGCTGATGCGGGGGCAGCTCCTGCCCCTCGGGCCAAGTGCCCGGACCTTCCAACGACTTCCTGGGTGATCGCGTGATGTGATCGGGAAGGGCGGGAAGGGGAGCGCATCAACTGCTTGAAAGGACCTGGCGATGCCAATTCCCCAAAGCACCCCGTTGACGGACTCCACATGGTGGAAGAAGTCCTGGAACCCGGTGACCGGATGCACTCCATTCAGCCCCGGGTGCAAGAACTGTTACGCCGAGCGCATGGCCCGGCGGCTAGCCGGTAGAGCAGGCTACGACGAGAACGACCCATTCGTGGTCCAGTGCCGCGAAGATCGGCTCGACGAGCCCCTGCAGCGGAAGCGGAGCACTGTCTACTTCACCTGCTCCATGGGTGATCTCTTCCACGGCGAGGTCCCCGACGAATACCTCGACTGCGTCATGCAGACGATGGTGGAGGCGTCGCAGCACGTCTTCAAGGTCTGCACGAAGCGCGCCGCGAGAATGGCCCAGTACCTGAACGACTGGGTGAAGCGGAATGGTCCCCTCCCCGACCACATCTGGGTCGGCGTGACGGTGGAGAACCAGGCGATGGCGGACCGGAGGATCCCTCTCCTCCTCTCCATCTCGGCGGCGGTGAGGTTTCTGTCTGTCGAACCTCTCCTCGGTCCGGTCTCGCTGAAGAAGTACCTGAAGCGTGGCATCGACTGGGTGATCGTCGGCGGCGAGAGCGGCCACTGCGCCCGTCCCCTGCACCCCGAGTGGGTGGAGAACCTCCTCGATGAATGCCGCGCAGATGGCGTGGCGTTCTTCTTCAAGCAGTGGGGTGAATGGGCGCCATTTGCCCCTGCCTCGGCGCTCAGGACCTCTGATCGAGAGGCAACTGCGATCATCTACGGCAAGAAGCCGATCGCCTGCGTCGAGCCCTCGGGCAACATTCCCATCACCTGGAGGGGCAAGGACATCGTGGGGGTGGGCGATCCTGCTCCTGGCTCTTTCTGGTTGGTGCGAACCGGCGCGAAGAAGGCAGGGAAGACTCTTCGGGGCTCCGTGATCCTTGAGTACCCCGTTCGTCGGCAGAGCATCGGGGAGGTGGCCTGATGACCGCCCCGAACACTCCTTGGATCGAGGAGCTTCTGAACTCCTCGGGCCTCAACGAGTTGGCGCATGAGGCCCCCCTCGCCGAAGTCGAAGGCGCGCTCCGCAAGCTCACCGAGTTGACTCCGGGCCTCGATGGACTCCAGCTCGAACTCCTGAAACAGGTGGTGATGTGGCGCCTTCGGGCGCTCCGGATCCCCGCCCCTGGGAAGTTGGTCGCAGCAGCGATCGGAAGTGGTGGAAACAGAACCTCCGCCATGGCACCTGGCGCCATGGGAGCGGAGAACTCCGCGCCTTGGCCCGTGCCGATCGACGGTCAGATTCTCATGGAGGACCTGACGAGGTTCATCCGCCGCTTCCTCGTTCTCCCTTCTGGCGCGGATGCGGCCATCGCGCTCTGGGTAATCCACGCGCACGCTCACGACGCCGCGGAACACTCCCCCCTCCTCTCGTTCCAGTCGCCGGTCATGCGGTGTGGAAAGACCACTGCGCTGAACGTGGTGGGCGCGCTGGTGCCGAGGGCGCTATCGACCTCGAACATCACACCGGCGGCGCTCTTCAGGAGCATTCAGGAGGGCAAGCCCACACTCGTCATCGACGAGGGGGACACCTTCCTCAAGAGCGACAAGCAGTACCTGTCGGTGCTGAACTCGGGACACCATCGGACGCAAGCCGTCGTGATCCGGGCCAACCCGAACGGCTCTGGCACGATCCGGTACTCGACCTGGGGCCCAAAGATCTTCGCTTTGATCGGCGTGCTCCCTCCGACCTTGCAGGACCGTTCCGTCGTCATGCGCATGGAACGGTGCTCACCAGAAGACCGGTTCGAGCGGTTTCAACCCGTCCAACACGGTGCCGAAGCTGAGGCACTCCAGCAGAAGATCGCCCGATGGGCGGCGGACAACCTTGCAGCGCTACAGGTATCCGATCCGGGTCTCCCCGAGGAACTCGGCTCCCGTGAGAAGGACTGCTGGCGCCCCCTCGTAGCGATCGCGGATCTGATCGGTGGCGAGTGGGCTGAGCGTGCGCGAGCCGCTGCATCCATCCTCTCCGACGCCGCCACCTGGAACGAAGTGGAGGACTCAATCCTGCTCCTCGCCGATCTCCAGGACATCTTCGCCGGAAGCACGAAGGAAGGGATCAGCTCTGCCGAGGTGATCGATGCCCTCAATGAGCTGGACCACCGTCCCTGGCCTGAATGGAAAGGCAAGCCGATTACGCCGCTCGGCGTCTCGAAGTTGCTGAGACGGTTCGGTGTTGGCCCCCAGAAGTACCGGGAGGGAAGCCGTGTGTTTCGCGGCTACCTGCGGAGCGACCTGGAGCCAGTCTTCCGCCGCTACCAGCCAAAGCAGTTGGCCCAGGGAGCATTAGAGCCGCCTGAGCACCCGCCGCAACCCGTTCAGCAGGCGGACGCGGAACCACCTCCCACCCCACAGCAGGAACCGGAGGAGGACTCGATGGACATGGACGAGGAGGGTCTGCCTCTCCCCCCGACCGTCGAGGACGGCGACGGTGATGGTGACCTCCACATCAGCATGTTCGACGAGAACCCGGAGGAACTGGAGGTCCCCGATGAAGACGACTGATGCCACCATTTCGCCCCACGAGAAGAAGGTCCTGTCATTGATGGATGTCGCCGGGCTTCTCGGGCTTCCTTCAAAGGACTCTGCCGCGAGGCTCCTGAAGAACCTTGGCGTCCCTCGGGTAATCGGTGCTGGACGGACCTACGTCCTCACCTCCTCCTTCCTTGCCCGGCTTGGGGAACTCGAAGAAGTGCCCCTTACGGACGCCGAAATCCGGCGAAGGGCAGCAGAGGACCTGAAGGCGATCGCACCGACCGCGCGATCGCGGCGCCGCCGAAACAAATCACCCTCGCGGAAACGGCGGAGCGCATAGGACGGCTGGCTGCCCGGTGCGTCGGCAACGCTGATCACGGGCAGCCGAGCCCCTCACCCACTTACTGATTCCCCGATTCGATCCCGCCCAGCAGGCAGGCCATACGGCGGGTCCACGCCCATTCCCTAACCTCACTTACGGAGAAGATCCATGCCAGAGAAGGACAAGCAGAAGAAGAAGCGACGATCCCGGAGGTACTTCGGCTCCGTCTATCGCCGGAAGGGACGCGAAGGCTGGTACGTGCGCTTCACGTATCACGAGCGTCGCGTCTCCCGGTTCGGCGGATCGACGAAGAGGGATGCAGAGAACTACCTGGCCTACGTCCAGCTCCGCGTCAAGGCGGGCTTACCGCCGGACGAGGAGGAGCCCGAGGAGGTCCGCTTCCCGGACTTCCTCAAGGATTACCTGAAGAAGATCAAGGCGGAGCACGCCGCGAGCACCTACGAGAACGAGGAGCCACGACTCAAGAACAAGATCGAGCCCTACTTCAAGGACTACCTCCTGAGCGAGATCGGCGTGGAGGTGATCGAAGAGTTCCTCACGGAACTCGCCGAGGAGGGTTCGAAACCTGGCACGAGGAACCGCTACCTGGCCATCCTCAGCGGCATGTTCCGTCGAGCCGTGAAGTACGGCTACCTGAAGAGAAACCCCTGCGCGGAGATCAAGACGCTCCCGACCGAGGAGAAGAAGGTCCCCTACCTCACCCCCACCGACAAGTCCCAGCTGATCGCGGCTCTGCCTGAACGGCTTCGAGACCTGGCCCTGATCGCCATGCTGACCGGAGGAAGGAGAGGAGTCCTCCTCCGGCTCTCGTGGCAGGACGTCGACTTCGACCGAAACGTCGTCGTGCTCCGGAGGACGAAGAACAACAGCGTCCGGGAGATCCCGATGACGAAGGCCCTCGCCGCTCGGCTCCGGGAGAAGCTCGACGCCCTGGAGGAAGATCCCGAGCCGACGGACAGGGTCCTGGCGGAGCTACCGGTGACGTGGAACGGACGGCTGGGGCAGCAGTTTCGGGACGCCGCGAAGAAGGCGGGCTTCCCTGGCCTGACGCCTCACGACCTCCGCCACGTCTTCGGGTCCACCTTGGCCCAGCTCGGCGTGCCCATCACGGACATCCAGAAGCTCATGGGCCACAAGACCATCCGGATGACCCAGCGCTACGCTCGGCACTCGCCGGAGGACGCGGGGGAGCGAGCCATCGCGAAGATGGAGGAGGAGTGAGCCGCGAGCCGCGAGCAAAGGCCAGAGGTCGGACCGGGTCGGTTTCCCCTGACGGACTTCTGCTCCGCGCCAACACCGGCCATGCTGCCGACCCAGCTCACGCTACTCGCCGAGGAGCTCCCGCACATCGCCCCCGAACAGCGTAACGACGGCGTAGGGATCGAGCGCCCCGCGCACATACCGGTTGACGGTGAGCCGTCCAATCACGCTGCCGTCCTTCACGATCAGCGGAGGAGTCGAGGTGTACTTGTTGAACGGGCTGTAGGAGGAGTACTTCCCGCCGTAGGACCCGTACTTGTTCCAGATCGAGTCGCTGCTGAAGCGGCTGCCGTACGTGCCGAACCGATTGAAGATCGACTCGGAGTCGAACCGGTTCGAGAGATTGCCGAGGAAGTGTGGAGGTTCTTCGTCGCTCACGAGGGAAGCACCAGTTAAGGCTCGGAGCAGGGCAACCCTTGGATCTTCTCGTGGCTCCTCTGGTTCAACCACCCCCCGCGCCATCCTTGACTCGTTTGCCGGGTCGCTCAGCCCTCGGTCGCTCTCGGGTGCAGTTTGAGACGGCTCGGCGCGGGCCATCTCCCCTGTGCGCTGGTCGAAACCTGAGCGGCAGCCCGCGACTGCCAGAATGAGCCCGAGGGCGATGATCTTCCCGAGTGGCATCGGCACCGCCCCTCCTTTGCTCCGGGTCCGCGGGACATCGGTCAATTTACGACGCGGTGTGGGCTGCAGTCCACCAGAGCCTTCACCTGGGCGAGAAAGCCGGAGAAACCTGGAGGCCCTATAGGAGGCCTTAGCGGTCGTTTGGAGGCCTTGTAGGAGGCCTAGCTCGACGCGCCCAGACGAGGGGCAAACGAGGGCCAGGTTCCCTACAGCCCAGGATTGGTGCGGAAAAGGAATGGTGGGCAGGGGCAGACTTGAACTGCCGACCCCGGCATTTTCAGTGCCGTGCTCTACCAGCTGAGCTACCTACCCACGCGGGGCAGAGTTTACTGCTCGGTCGGGCCTTAGCTAAGGAAATCGAGCGGTGAAATGGGTCGGTGGGAGGCGCGGCGGCGCGGGGCGCTGGAAACGCGCTGGAAACTCAGTCCCCGGTCTCGTCGGTGGTGGTTTCTCCGGCCTCCATCCTCGCGATGAGTTGCTTCGCCTCCTTGATGCTCGTGGCGAACATTTCGAGGTAGGTGGGGAGCTTCGCGTGCTTTGCGACTTCCTCGCCGAGCTTGAGCTTGAGTTCCCCGAGCAGGGCGTAGGCCTCCTCCATGTCGGCCAGGCGCTCCCGGCTGTAGGCCAGGCGCTCGGCGGGGTCGGTGGAGGCGCTTGCGGCGCGGCTGCGCTGAATCTCGTCGATCCGCCCCAGGCGCAGGCCCTGGGCGAAAGCTTCGAGGACCGCGGGCTCCATCGAGTTCAGCACATGTTCCATGGCGACCGGACGCTGCTCGGCCAGGGTGGCCAGTGCGCGGGCGGCCATGGCCCGCGAGCCCGGGGCTTTCGTGGGGTCGCTGAGGATACGGACGAGGGCCGAACCCGCCTTCCGGCGATCGATGGCCACCATGGCCCGGGCGAGAAGCTCGGTGATGTCGGTGCGGGCCGGGCCGTCGGCCATGCCCGCCTCGAGCACGGGGAAGGCCTCCGCCGGCAGCCGGCCACAGACGATGTCGAGGATCTGAATGGACTCCGGGCCCGATCGGCGCGCGACCACGACCTTCTTCACGAGGTCGAAGAAGAAGCTCTGGACCTCCTCTTCGTCAGCACGCTGGGCGAGATACAGAAGGGCGGTGATCCGGTTGATCCAGGGGCCGCCCTGGCCGGCGGCCGCGATCAGCACCTTCGTGCTTCCGGGGCCTCCCGCCAGGTGGGCGGCCTCGATCAACGCGCTGCGCCGGCCGGGATGGACCGAGAGCTCGCCCGCCCGGGCGTCCAGGGAGTAGCCGGTGAAGCCGTAGCGGTGATCCGGCGTCGTCCGGAGCGCCTCGGCCACGGCCGGAAGGATCGCCTCTCCCCCCGCGCCGATCTCCCGCACCAGCCGCATCGCCTTCCGCACGGCGGTCGCGCCCTGGCCGCGGAAGCGCACGAGTTCATCGAGGGCCTTTCGGGCCGCCGCCTCGGTTGTCTGCTTTGCCACGGGGTCCGCGGCCGGAGCATCTCCACGAACGAGGTAGCCCGCGGCGAACCCCACCGCCAGCGCCAACAGTGCCGTCACTTTGAGCTTCGCGCTCATTCCTGCCTCCAGGCCTCCTCGAGAAGCGCGATGTGCCGACGGGCATCGACCTGCTTTCGCGGATCCCTGAGGAGGTAAGCCGGGTGATAGAAGACGAAGAACGTCACTCCGGGCCAGGCGGAGTCGATGTGCGGCCGCCCCACCAACTCGCGCATCGCAGTCTTCTTCAAGGATGGTAACAGATGCCGCACCGCCGTCGCACCGAGCAGGACCACGAATTCCGGCCGGGCAAGCGATATCTGATGGCGCAGGAAGGGCAGACACCGGGCGGCTTCCCCGGCGAGCGGCGCGCGGTTTCCCGGCGGCCGGCACTTGACCACGTTGGCGATGAGAAGATCGCGGTTCGTGTCGAAACCGAGCTGGGCCATCAAGCGGTCGAAGAGCCGGCCTCCGCGCCCCACGAAGGCCCGGCCGCTCGCGTCCTCCTCCGCGCCCGGTCCCTCTCCGACGGCCATGATCCGGGCCGCGGGGTCGCCGCGATCCACGACGATTTTCGTCCGGCCTTCCGCCAGACCGCAGAGCGTGCAACCGCTTTCAGCCAGGGCCGTCCTGAAAGCCGCGTAGTCATCGATCGCAAGGAGGTCCGGCATCAGGCCAGCAGCGCCAACATCTTGTCCGCGTCCAGTTCGGCCAGCACCACCGGATGGTCGAGCGACCACGCGGTGATCACCTCCGGCCGGACCACGCCCATGATGCCGAAGATCTCGCCCCCACTTCGCAGCTCGGCCACGCGCCCATCGAGGAAGACGGGCTTCAGCTCGTGGTCCGCCGCCGCCAAGACCTCGACCGGCAGACTGAGCTCTCGACACACGGAGTCCACCACGGCGCGAATGCGGCCGTAGTCGGCCTTCCGACTCATCTCGCCGATGGCCAGCCGGAAGCCCTGCGTGGAGTCCTCCGCGGTCGCCCGCACCACCTCCCCCACCTCGAAGATCGGCTGAGGCATCTCCCTCGTGCGGTTCAGCGCGAAGGTGGCCATGAGACCCGAGAGCAGGTTCGTCCGAACGATTTCCTGGTTCACGGAGATGGGATTCAGGAGCACGGCCTGGCCGACGTCATCGGGGAGCCGCATCCGCGTAAGGTGCTCCTCCCGGTTCGTCAGGACGAAGTTCAGAACCTCGATGAAACCCAGGCCGCAGAGGGTGGAGCGGACCTTCCGGCCGATTGCGGTGTACGGATGCTCCTGCCCCACCGTCATGGTCGGCACGAGCGGCGACGGCAGGTTCTGGTAGCCGTAGGCGATGGCCACGTCCTCGATCAGGTCCACCTCGTGCTTCACGTCCACCCGGTAGCGGGGGATCCGGACCTCGAACTCACCCTTGTCGTTCTTTCCGGTCACGTCGAGACGCATCCGGCGAAGGAGCCCGATCATCTCGTCTTCGGGGATCTCCACCCCGATGAGTTTTTCGGCCCGCTCCGGAGAGAGGGTGCGCTTGAACGGCGTCAGGTTCGGCGTGACGAGTTCCTCGCCGGGACGGTGGATCCTGACGCTCCGGATCCGGCCCTCGACCTGGTAGATCGAGGTCAGGGTCAGGGCCAGCGTGTCTTCGACCACCTTGCGATCGTGCCCGGTGACGTCGATGAGGATCTTCGTCGACCCGGGCCGAAGGCGCGTCTCCTCGCTGTTGATGATCGGCGGCATCGAGAGCACCTGGCCCGCGCTGTCGATCAGGACGGGATACTGCTCATGGCCGTCGAGGAGCCCGCGGTAGGCGCGGCCCTTCGGGTGGTCGGTCAGGATCTCGGCGAGCGTCATCTCCCGGTCGGGCATCCCGAGCGGCACGAAGCGGAAATCCGGGGACTCCGCCGTGTAGGTGATCTCCCCGGTGATCGTCGAGAGGTCGTAGACGCCGATGGAGGCCTTCTTGCGACCCCGCCCCATCGCCCAGTGCAGGTTCTCCTGCAGGTGGAACGCGTCCGCGAGGTGAGACTGGGTCAGCGGGGGAAGATCGATCTCGACGAGAGCGATCTCGGGCCGCACCGCGAGCACGGAGGGGTCCACCGTCACCTCCACCTCGCCGTCCTCGATGGGATACGCGGGCAGGCCGGTGTGGAAGCCGAGGTATCCGTCGAGGGCTCGCGCCAGCCCGGCGCAGTCGAAGAGGTCGGGGCGGGCCGGCAGGAGGTCCAGGCGGACCACTTCGTCTGTACCGATCTTCTCGAAGACCTCCGCGGCCTCGTGGCCGCAGACTTCGCAGACCACGGGTGGATCCTCGCGGGGCAACCGGTCCATGATCAGTCGACAGGACGGGCAGGAGTAGAGGTCGACGGTGACGAGTTCCTCCAGGTCACAGCCCAGACTGTCGACCGCTTCGGCCAGCTCCTCGCCGGTCGCCTTGGTGCCGAGGAGCCCGCGCAGGCGCGCCGTTGAAATCGCGACTACAGGCATAGCGGCACCTCCCGAAGCCAGTCGAGGTCACCGTCGTAGAGTTCCCGGAGGTGCGAGGCGCCGAACCGGAAGAGAGCCAGACGCTCCAGCCCGAGACCCCAGGCCAGCACCGGCACCTTGCAGCCGAGCGGCTCGGTCACCTCCGGCCGGAAAATGCCGGACCCACCCATCTCCACCCATTGCTGCCGGCTCTCCATCCAGACGTAGATCTCGGCGGAGGGCTCGGTGTAGGGAAAGAAGGACGGCTTGAACTTGATGCGGTCGAAGCCGAGCTTCCGGTAGTACTCCGTGAGCGTCCCCTTCAGCGTGGCCAGGGTCGCCCCCTCGTCGATGATGATGCCGTCGATCTGGTTGAATTCCGGCAGGTGCTTATAGGAAACGGTCTCCCGGCGGAAGACCTTGCCGATGGTGAAGACCTTCCGCGGGGGATTGGGATCTGTAAACAAAGATCGGATCGAGGTCGCGGTGCAGTGCGTCCGGAGGATCGCCTGCCGGGCCTTCTCGATGGACCACTTGTAGCCCCAGCCGGTGGAGCCGGTGTCGCCCCCGTCCTCGTGCGTCCGGCGGACCCGCTCGATCATCGCCTCGTCGTCGGGGAGCGGGAGCTTCCCGGGGCGCTCGAGATAGAACGTGTCCTGCATCTCGCGAGCGGGATGATCCTGCGGCTGGAAAAGGGCGTCGAAGTCCCAGAAACCGGATTCCACGAAGTCGCTGCGGACCTCTTCGAAGCCCATGGAGAAGAACGCCTCGCGCGTGTCCTGCACGATCCGGAAGATCGGGTGGGCCCGACCGGGACAGAGCTTCTCGGCGGGCAGCGTCACGTCGAACTTCTTGAAGGTGACCTCGCTCCAGCGTCCCGAGGCGAGGAGCTCCGGCGTCAGCGCGGTGACCTCCTCGGCGGCCTTCACTCCCTCGGCCACGGCCTCCCGGCCGGCCGCGGTGAGGCCGGCGCGGCGCCGGGTGCGCGGCTTCAGGCGGATCAGGTCCTTCCGGGAGCGGAGGACCTTCACCAGCTCCTCGACGTCGATTCCGTCCTCGGCGAGGTCCTCGAGGTAGGTGATTTCGCCACGAGCGGTCCGGGCGATGGCCACCTCGTCCGGGGACAGCTCGGTGATGAGCGCGTTCTCTCCCTCGGCGGTGATCACGAGCCGGTCGGGGCCGTCCCCGTTCTCGGACTTCATCTTCTTCGCCCACTTCTTACGGAAGATCCACTGCACCGCCGCCGAGCCGTCGAACCCCTTCTCGGCGGAGACCTTGTGGACGTCGGGCATGAGGACGTGGTCATCCAGGTCGAGAACGAGGAGGAGCTGCCGCTCGGGAGTCCCCTCTGCGGCGGCCAGCTCACCGGCTTCGGTGAGCGCCGGCTCGGTCAGCGTGACTTCGCCGACCTCGACCCAGCCGCGCTCGAGGAGGCCGGCCACGGCCGCGGAAACCAGCGACTGGTCGAGGCCGGTCTCTTTCGCGAGATCCTCGAACGCCACCTCACCCTCGCTCGCGGCGAGGGCCAGGATGACGGAGTGTTCATAGGTCGGCAAGGCGATGGGCATCGAACTTCTCCCGAAACCGCGATTGAAGAGACCCCGAGTCCGGTCAAACCGGCCCGCTCCGGAATGGATCGAAGCCGGAAGCGCGCATGGTAGCAGCAGCGCCTGAAGAGGCCCAACTTGAGACGTAGTTCGTATGCCCTCTACGGCAACGGCGGAGGGTCGCTGACCTCGCCCACGATCCGGTTGAGTTCGGCGCGATCGCGCTCGATCTGGGCGATCAGGGCGTTCACGTCGGGGAAGCGCTCTTCGTCGCGAATGCGCTGGACGAACTGCACTTCCATCTCTTCGCCGTGGAGGCGCTCGTCGATCCCGGGGACGTGGACCTCGACGATCACGGCGGCATCGTCGTCCTCGAAGGTGGGACGCGTGCCGATGTTCACCAGCGCGGGCTGCCAGCTTCCCCGGAAGCGCGCCCAGGCCGCGTACACGCCGGTCGGCGGGCTGAGCTCCCCCGCCAGGTCGATATTGGCGGTGCCGAAGCCGATTTCACGGCCGCGGCCGCTGCCGGGAACGATGGTCCCGTAGACGGCGACGGGACGGCCGAGGAGCGCCTGCGCGTGGTCGTGCTCGCCGGCGGCGATGGCGTCCCGGATCACCGAGGAGGAGATGGGCTTCCCGTCGATGAACACCGGCGGCGCAGAGCGAACCACGACGTCGTGTCCCCGAGCCCACTCCGTGACGAACTCAAGGTCGCCCCGGCGGTCCTTGCCGAAGCGCGAGTCGAAGCCGAGAACGAGGCCCTTGACGCCCATCCCCCGCAGGAAGACCCGATCCGCGAACTCACCGGCGGAGATGCTCTTGACCTCGTCGGTGAACGGCAGGACGACGGCGTGGTCGAGGCCGGAACGCTCGAGGAGCACCAACCGGTGAGCGACCGAGGTGATCGACCTCGGGGCGCGGCCCTTCACCACCGCGCGGGGGTGGATATCGAAGGTCACGACCACGGATTCGCCGTCGAGTTCGCGCGCCAGGTCGCGGGTGCAGTCGATCACCGCGCGGTGA
>SWCD01004637.1_pt1 | contig 38381 bp, 36 predicted proteins | sample 4693011 | NCBI WGS metagenome assembly SWCD01 (sample SAMN10267278, study PRJNA491770) | bioreactor metagenome | isolation source: DHS bioreactor inoculated with marine | place: Japan: Omine Ridge, Nankai Trough
GTTCAGGTTTAAAAAATTAAGGGGTTGTGCAACGGTTACCGGTGTTGTAACCAGTTTTTATTTTTTATTACTCAATTCGTCAAAAAAATTACTCGGATTTCTTAAAAATCGGTCAGCATCTGAACCTTTTATTAATTGTGCTAAATCCGAAATATTCGGTTTGCATAAATTTCCGTTTCTGTCCATTAAAATCCAATCATTTTCTTTACAAATATCAAGCATTGAATTAAGGAAATTCAGAGTAGTGTCTGTTAAGTCAGTCCGAAACATAAATTCATCGATAAATTCATTAGTTTTATTTAAACCAAGACTAACATCGTGGTCAAATTCCGCTTTTTCACTTTTCCAAATTGTATCGTCAGCCCAACTTGCACGAGTAATTATCTTGTCAATTTGTTTTTCTAATTCCGCTAAATTTACTTCTATCTCTTTCCACCAATTTGTTGTTCTTGCATCTTCAAATTCAGGCTCTAAATCTTCGTTGTCAGTTTCAGAATATTTTTCCCAAAACTTTTCCCATTCAGAATGTTTAATTTCCAATTGATTTGGTATTTCTCCAAATTTCATTTCAATCGCCTTTATCGGCAGTATATATGTTATAAATTGGTTAATTGCCATTCGGTTTCTCAAATTGGTTACAACGGTAAAGTATAAGCGTAGTGCGGGATTACGGAGCCGATACTTTCAGTTTACCAATATGTTTGTTAATAGTTCATAAGTTCAAATTTAGCACTTTCGCCCGCATTACGCTTATACAGTGTTGTGCGTTCGTATTTTATTATTTAGAACAGTTTATCAAATGATTTACCGTTAAACCTGTAAACTCCTCCATTTGCCATTCCAAAAAGTAAATTATTACTATTGTCTTTATAGATAGTCCAAATCATTGATTTAGATAATTCGCTGTCAATGGTATAGTTTGTCAAAGTATTACCGTCATATTTCCAAGCGCCTGAATCCCTATCTCCAAACCAAATGTTGCCTTCTGAATCTTCTTCAATGGCAAAAACGGATTGTAATCCTGTATTTTTATCTAATTGTTGTGATGTAATGTTCGCTTCAAATTGATTCAATGGAATTAGTTTTCCTTGTTCTTTTGAGAAATGAGTTATGTTATCTTCTTCTTTAAGTATTACACCAATTCCATTATTCCCAATCCAAATTCGACCTTTTGAATCTGCCAAGACACTTCTGATATGTAAAACTTCATTGTCTTTAAGTTTTAGATTTTTATGGTCATAAAGATTTATCATTTTGCCATTGTCATTGAACAATGCTGAATAAGTTGCAATCCAAACTTTACCGTCTCTATCTTTTGAGATACCTGTAACCCCATAAGATTTATTCGGATTATCATTTTTAGGTTTTGGAAAAATTAGATAGTTCATATTCATCCCATCAAAACGGTTTATTCCATCTTCTTCTCCCGCATAAAACCATAAGTTCCCAGTAGTAGTATTCCAGTCTGACTTTGGAGCATTAAACTCAGTCGAATAACTTGTGAATTTACCTTCGTTATAGCTACTCACACCTTTTGCCGTTACAATCCAAATTATTCCGTTTTTATCTTCTTGAATTGAACGGATTTGATTGTCTTTTAAACCGTTATTAGTTGTAAAGTATTTAAATATTTTTCCATCATAATTACATACTCCTTCATTATGACTTCCAAGCCAATAGTTACCCTTACTGTCTTGGAAGATTGCACGTATTCCCGAAGTAAATTTTAAGGTGTCGGTTTGCGAGGTGTTTGCCAATTCTGGCTTAATTACTTCCTTTTCCGTTGGCTTGTTATCTACACAAGAAAAGTTTATAGTCAATATGAGTATTAGGTAAATCAATTCTTTTTTTTTGCTCATTTTGGATTTTACTATATGACGCACAACATGTGTATATACGACATGCCTATTGCTGCTATACCGCACATGTGCGCATGTCATGTGTTCTGTGATTTATCAAATGTAACCGATTCATACAAAGTATCCAAAGGACTCTTCAAAGTTTTGTTGTTAATGCCTATAACCCTAGTATAAACCTCAGTCGTTTTTGTGCTGGCGTGGCCTAGGGCACTTTGTATGTAGCGTATGTTTACACCCCGCTCCATAAGGTGGGTGGCAAAACTGTGTCTAAGAGTGTGCGGCGTACTCCACGGATTTGTATTCGTGGCTTTTACCGCACTCCTAAAAATACACTGTATGCTCTTGGAAGAATACTGTCCACCATCCTGCCCTTCAAACAACCAGTAAGCGGGTTTAAAGTGTTTGTAGTACTCCCGCAAAAGCGCCAAGAGCACAGGGCTCAATACCGTATGCCGGTCGCGCTTGCCTTTGCTGTCCTTTATAAAAATATAGCCATCATCACTTCGAATATCCTTTACCCGAAGCCTAAGGACCTCGCCCACACGCAGGCCAGCACCATAAATTATATGCAGTATCGCCTTGTGCTTCAAGTTTGTGGGGTGGTTTATTATTTGCATAACCTCCTCAATACTCAGCACATTTGGCAGATCCTTGCTTTTTTTTGGGCGGGTAATGTTGTAGTACTCCCGGGGCATTTCCAGCGTATGTTCGTAATAGCATTTTATGGCATTAATAACAAGATTCTGTTTTTGCTCGCTAATGCGGTGTTTGCTTATCAAATAAAACACATAGCCTTCAATCTGTTCTTTTGAAATGCTGCGCAGCTCCGCAGTTTCAAAATACCTGAAAAAGTGCAAAAGATTGTGTTGATAATTGCGAATGGTTGCCGGACTAAAACCTTTTAAGACCATTTTTTGTTGGTTGCGGTCCAGTTCCTTTTGAATTTTGTCCGAAGGATCAAAACTGGGTAGGGCAGAAGGGACTTCAGTGGCTTTCATCTTAAGTTTTTTGCCGAAAATCCTTTTTAGATGCGCTATGTTCTCTGCTGTATGTACAATGCTCCAAAGCTTTTGGTTGTAGTGGTAAAAGGTGCCGTTCAGCTTTTTGAAAGCCTCCCGTTCCGCCTTCATTTCATACGGAATTTTAAGTTTGATGCGTCCGGCATTGGCACGAGGAGTGTACATTACTATTGCGGGATTTTTTGAGGTTTCCATGATCAAAAAGAGTTGCGTTACTGTCAAAATTAAGGAAAATAGAAACCAACTAAATGCGCAAATCATTTAATAAAAGTGTTTAACCGTTAGAAACCAATAACGTATATTTACAGTAATAGCAGCAACAACATGGACAGAAAATGTAAAATATGCCAAAAACCATTAAAAGGGCGAACCGATAAAATTTTCTGTTCTACCTATTGCAAAAACCAGTATCACAAACACCTTCGCTATGCATCCAAACAGGCAGCCATAGAAATAAACGGATATTTAAAACGAAACTATTCCGTCTTATCAGAATTGCTCGGAAATAATAAATCACAAGTTAAAGTATATAGAAACGTGCTTGAAAAGAAAAAATTTCGGTTCAAGTATCATACCCATTTCCACATTAACTCACACAACAAAATGTTTCACTATATCTACAACTTGGCCTGGATGGAATTTTCAGACGACGAAATACTAATCGTCAAAAAACGAAAATGATACCAACCCACTACAACAACCGACAACCGACAACAGACAACCGCCAACCGACAACCAATAACCAATAACCATTAACCATTAACCATTAACCATTAACCAATAACCAATAACCATTAACCAATAACCATTAACAAATAACCGACAACCGAAAAACAACCAACTGTCTTGTCCTAAAATAGCTATACACAAAAACAGTGTATATGGACAACCAACAAGATGAGATTTATGGATCCCGCAGGAGCCCTCAAGGCCATTACGACAAAAGATTGATTGAGAAAGTTGTTAGGGAAGTGGAGAATGGACTTCCCCGAAAGGAAGCTGTCCGCATCTATGGGCTGGGCAAGAGCTCATTGGGCGCCTGGATGAAACAATACGGATCCCTTCATTACCGGGAAAACCTTAAGCGCAGAAGCTATACGAACCTCCAAAAACGTACCATAGTTACGGCCCTCGAACAGGGAAGGATGACCATTAAGGAGGCCCAGTCAGCCTACGGTATCAGATCGGGAAGAACCATAAGGGGTTGGTTATTAGAATATAGATCAGAAAAAGTCGAGATTTGTACTGAAAATACCCCGCCGATGGCCAGAGAAAAAGCATCCCCCGAAGACCCAGAGAAAGCTGCCCTGCAGAACGCACTGCAACAGGCAGAGCTCAAGATAAAGGCCCTGAACACCCTGATAGATGTGGCCGAGGAGCAGCTCAAGATCGACATCAGAAAAAAGTCTGGTGCCAAGCAGTGATGAAAATGAAACAGGATTTTCCGCAATCCGGAATAGCCGTTTTATGCCGACTGTTTGGCAAGACAAGGCACGCTTATTACGATTTTCTATGGCGAAAAGAGGAGGCCGTGGTCAAAGAGGATATCATTCTCCAAGAAGTGCTGGCCGTAAGGAAGGACCTGCCGCGGCTGGGAACAAGAAAACTGCACTATATATTACAGGACAGACTGATGCCGCATAAAATAACTCTGGGCAGGGACTATCTGTTCGATCTTCTCTCGGAACATAAGTTGCTCGTGCGACAGCGAAAAAGAAAGGCATTGACCACCGACTCAAGACACTGGATGAGAAAGTATGGAAACCTGGTCAAGGGGCTCGTTGTGTCAAGACCGGAACAGCTCTGGGTCAGTGACATCACCTATATTCGGCTAACCAATCAGTGGGGATACCTGAGCCTGATAACGGATGCCTATTCCAGAAAGATAATGGGGTACAGCTTCCGCCAAGACCTATTGGCGGAAGGTTGCATAGATGCCCTGGGAATGGCCATCAATAACAGAATGTACGATGCATCCCTTATCCACCATTCCGACAGGGGTTCGCAATATTGTTCCCATAATTATGTAGCCGTATTATTGAAAAATAATATAGCCATCAGTATGACGGAGAACGGTGACCCTTATGAGAACGCACTGGCAGAAAGAGTCAATGGGATCATTAAAACAGAGTTCAATCTATACAGTAGTTTCTTGGGGTTTGAGCAGACCAATAAACAAATAGGGAAAAGCATCAAAGCCTATAATGAACTAAGGCCACACACAAGTTGTGACTATTTAACGCCCAATCAAGCGCATCTTCAATCAGGCAACCTGTACAAAAGATGGAAGAACTATAATAAGTATTTTAACTATGAAAAAACAGATGTATAATCCTTTTAGGATTATCAGTTACATTTGTATAACTATATCAGGATTTATTCTTTAACCTGTATAGTTATTTTAGGACGGGTCAAACCGAAACCCCATTCACCGATACTCCATAGCAAAGCCATAGCAAAGCCATAGCAAAGTCATTAAAATGTAAGAAAACAGCCCTTTTTTCCTACAAATTTAAAATGGTAGTTAAACTGCTTTAAAAGTGTCCTGAAATCAGTTGCGCCAAATAAGTATTCACAAATATTTTTTTCCATTTGAACCCACTAGTCCCATCTCATCTTTCGTACTTCAACCTTCGTACCTCGCCGTTCGTACTTCAACCTTCGTACCTCGTATTTCGTACTTCATCTTTCATACCTCGTCGTTCGTCGTTCCCACATCGTCATTCAAACTTCTTAGCTAGTTCCGCTTCGCTAACTCCTCTTCGCTAAATTAAACAATTGCAAAACCCGCCCTATTTAGTTAACTTCCACGCTTCAAAAAAACAAACCCATGAACAATCTTTTCCTTTCGGTTCTGTGCCTTGTTACGGCAGTATCCTTTTCCCAACAGCCCCCAACCCCCGCCGCCGCCATAGCGAGCGGCATTACCCAAAAAGCGCAACTCACAGCGACTTCCCCTGTTAAAAACCTGCCCTTTAAAAGCATTGGCCCAACCATTATGAGCGGCCGGGTGGTAGATTTTGCAGTTAACCCTAACAACCCCATCGAATTTTATGTAGGCTATGCCAGTGGTGGGCTATGGCACACCAACAATAACGGCACCTCCTTTACACCGGTTATGGATAATAGCCCTACCCAAAACGTAGGCTGCGTAGCGGTAGATTGGCAAAACGGCACCATCTGGGTAGGCACAGGCGAGGTAAATGCCAGCCGTTCCTCATACGCAGGAGTCGGCTTGCTGAAAAGTGACGACAAAGGCAAAACCTGGCAAAACGTGGGGCTTACCGATAGCCACCACATTAGCAGTATTCTTATAAACCCTTCCAATCCTGATGAGGTGATTGTGGGCGCGGTAGGGCATTTGTATTCCACCAATAACGAGCGCGGCGTCTTCAAAACCACCGATGGCGGAAAAACCTGGAGCAAAACTCTTTATATAAATGATGAAACGGGTATTATTGAAATTTCAGCCAATCCCAAAAATTTCAATACGATGTATGCCACCGCTTGGGACAAAGATCGCAAAGCTTGGAATTTTGACGGCAGCGGCGAGGGCAGTGGCGTGTATAAAAGTACCGACGCTGGTAATACTTGGGTGAAGGTTTCCACCGAGAATAGCGGCCTGCCAGTAGGTAAAGGCATGGGGCGTATGGGCACCGCCGTGGTAGATGACAATACGGTGTATTTGATTGTTGACAACCAATTCCACAGAAAGGAAGAACCCAAAAAGGAAGAAACTGATATTCTCACCAAAGACGATTTCAAAACAATGGACCTAGATGCCTTTCTGGCCTTAGACGATAAAAAGTTGAACCAATTCCTCAAAATGAACGGTTTTCAGGAAAAATACCGGGCCGAAAATGTAAAACAGATGATCCGCGTAGGCACCGTAAAACCTGAAGATCTGGCAAAATATCTGGAGGATGCCAACAGCGCTTTGTTTGACACTCCCGTAATAGGCGCTGAGGTGTACAAAAGCACCGATGGTGGCAAGACCTGGAACAAAACCCACAAGGGCTTTTTAGACGATCTGTATTATTCCTATGGCTATTACTTCGGGAAAATACACGTAGACCCCAGCAATGCCAATAAAATATACGTGTACGGCGTCCCCATCCTAAAATCTGCCGATGGCGGAAACACTTTTGAAAGCATCAATGCAGATAATGTTCACGTAGACCATCACGCCCTATGGATAAACCCCAAAATGTCAGGCCACTTAATTAATGGCAACGACGGCGGCGTAAACATAAGTTATGACGATGGCAAAACCTGGATAAAAAACAATGCCCCAGCAGTGGGCCAATTCTATTCCGTAAATGTGGATCTCCAAAAAAGCTACAATGTGTACGGCGGTCTGCAGGACAATGGCGTCTGGGTAGGCCCCAACAATTATGAAGCAAACCCCGGCTGGATGCAAGAGGGTAAATACCCCTATGAGTTCCTTATGGGCGGCGATGGCATGCACGTGCAGATTGACAATAGAAATAGCGACATCGTTTACACAGGCTTTCAGTTTGGCAATTATTATAGGTTGAATAGAAAAGGGGGAGCCCCCGTTTACATTCAGCCAAAGCACGAGTTGGGCGACAGTCCCTACCGTTTCAACTGGCAAACACCTATTCTGCTGAGTCCGCACAATCAGGACATTCTCTATTTAGGTGGAAACAAATTAATGCGAAGCATGAACCAAGGCGATGATTGGACGGCCATTTCTGACGATTTAACGCAAGGCGGAAAACCCGGAAACGTAGCCTACGGAACACTTACCAGCATTAGCGAATCGCCCTTCCTATTTGGCTTACTCTACACCGGCAGCGATGATGGCTTGGTGTACGTTTCAAAAGATGCGGGCGATAGCTGGACGAAAATTTCAGACACCTTTCCAAAGGATCTATGGGTAAGCCGCGTGATTGCTTCTTCACATAAAAAAGAACGCGTTTATATAACGCTGAACGGCTACCGTTGGGATGATTTTAAGCCCTATGTATTTGTAAGCGATAATTATGGCGCTACTTGGAAAGACATCAGCAGCAATCTACCAGCTTCGCCCGTGAATGTTATAAAAGAAGACCCAGTGAATCAAGATTTGCTGTATTTGGGAACAGATAACGGTGCCTATGCCTCCTTCAATCGTGGTGAAACTTGGGAGGTTTTTTCAAAAGAATTGCCCAACGTTGCGGTGCACGATTTGGTTATCCAACCCCAAGCAAAACATTTGGTCTTGGGCACCCACGGCAGGTCACTGTATGTGGCTGATATTTCACTGCTCCAAAAATTGAACTCCAAAACTATGGATGAAGTGGTACTTGCAGAAATGGATTCCATAAATTTTTCCCCACGCTGGGGCAGCAAATGGAGCACTTGGGGTGAAGTGAATGAGCCGAAAGCCAAGATTCAGTTTTACAGTCCGCAAGCAGGGAATGCAAATATCACCATCAAAACCGAAGAAGGAAAGGAGTTGCAGGAATTTAGCGTGGAGGCGTCAAGGGGTGTTAATGTATTGAATTATGATTGTGCTATTTCAGAAAAAGGGGTAAAGACACTGACGAACAGTGATTTAGAAATAAAAAAGGCCGAAAACGGAAAGTATTATCTGCCAAAGGGGAAATATAGCGTAGTGTTAAAATTAATGGATAAATCAGCTTCAACTGTTTTTTTGATTGATTAAATTGATATATTTGGTTTTTCTAAACAATTTAAAAATTACTTATGATGAAAAAATTACTTATTCTTTCAATTGCATTTGCTTTAGGAACTAGTGTTTCTAACTATGCACAAAATGCTGAAGCAGCACCTGTGGTTCAAGGCAACTCAAACACAGAGAACACAAATGCGCTTTTTGACCTTCTTTTTAACTATGATATTGGTACCGCTATTGGCGCACAAGGTAACGCTGGAGTGTGCTTTGTTAACGACCAATTTTGGGTTTCAGCCTGGGCTTCAGACTTAATCCATGTTTTGGATAACACTGGTTTATATTTAGAAACTTTCACAATTCCTGGTGTGTCTGGAACTCGTTCTATGAGCTGGGATGGGACAAACATTTATATAGGTACAGCTTCAACACAAATTTTCCAAATTGATCCTGTAAGCAGAACTATTGATAATACAATTAACATCACTCCATCTACTGATGCTACTGCTAGAATGGTTGCTTTTGACCCAACTCTTGATGGTGGCAATGGTGGTTTCTGGACTGGTAACTTTAGTTCAGATATCGCTTCTTTTGACATGGATGGAAATGAATTGTCTGTAATTCCTTACGCAACTCACGGAACTACTATTTATGGTGGTGCTGTTGATTTAGTAACTGCTGGTGGCCCATATCTTTGGATTCACGACCAAACCTCTGCTGGAGGTGGAGATTTAGTTGTTCAGCTTCAATTGCCAAGTGGAACTCCTACTGGTCTTGTTTACGATTACAACCTTTCTGGCCAACCTGCTGGTAACACTGGTATCGCTGGTGGTTTGTTTATTTCTGACGAAGTTGTTCCTGGAAAAGTTGCTATCGTTGGTGTAAGCCAAGGTACTCCACTAGATCAGTTATTTGGAATTGAATTGGCAGATCTTGCTGGCGTTAATGACAACGCTTTAGCAAACTTCAGCCTTTCTCCAAACCCTGCAAGCGGAAGAGTTAATATAAACACTACAGTTGCTGGAGAAAAGCACGTAGTTGTTTATGATGTTTTAGGTAAGCAAGTTATCAATACTACCGTTGCTGGTAATGAATTGAATATTTCTTCATTGAAAGCTGGTGTTTATATGGTAAGCGTTACTCAAAATAAAGTTTCTGCTACAAAGAAATTGATCGTTCAATAAGCATTAACTCACAATAAACTGAAAAGCCGTTCATCTAGATGAACGGCTTTTTTCGTATAACAAATCTAAATAACAGCCTAATGGGTCTAAATTTTTGGCATTCAGGTTTTGTATCGTATTTTTGTGTCACTATTCTTGAAATAAAACCATAATGGCAATACTATCCTCTTCAATTGCTCGAAAAGTAGCTATGGCACTTTCGGGCTTATTTCTTGTCTTCTTTTTGGCACAACACTTTACCATCAATATCACTTCGGTCATAGACCCCGATACTTTCAACAGTTGGTCTCATTTTATGGGGCATAACATTTTGGTGCAGTTTGTCCTACAGCCTGTTTTGATTTTTGGCGTGGTTTTCCACTTTATTATGGGAATTGTCCTCGAAATTAGAAACAATAATGCAAGACAGATCAGTTACAAATCTTTCAAAGGTCATAAAAACTCAACTTGGGCTTCGCGAAATATGATTATCAGCGGTGCCGTTATTTTGGCGTTTTTGGGGCTTCATTTTTACGATTTCTGGTTTCCGGAAATTGTACACAAATATGTAGAAAGCAACCCATTGGATGCCACACGCTATTATCCTGAATTGGTACACAAATTTGAAAGCCCCATACGTACTGGTTTGTACTGTTTGGCTTTTGTTTTGTTGGCACTTCACCTTTGGCACGGCTTTTCTTCGTCTTTCCAAAGTATGGGCTGGAGCAATAAATATTCAAGGGGGTTAAGAGCATTCACACAGTTTTACGCAATATTCATTCCGTTAGGCTTCATCTTTATTGCCCTTTACCTTCATTTTAATCAAATCCACTAAAAGAAAAAGCAATGTCGAAATTAGATTCCAAAATACCCAAAGGACCCTTAGCCGATAAGTGGACAAAACATAAAAACGATATAAACCTGGTAAACCCAGCCAATAAACGTAATATAGACGTAATAATGGTTGGTACAGGCCTTGCCGGCGGCAGCGCCGCTGCAACCCTCGCAGAATTGGGCTATAACGTAAAAACCTTCTGCTATCAGGATTCTCCTCGCCGCGCGCATTCCATTGCAGCGCAGGGAGGTATCAACGCTGCCAAGAACTACCAAGGTGATGGCGACTCAAATTATAGATTGTTTTACGATACCATAAAAGGGGGCGATTACCGTTCGCGTGAGGCAAACGTATACCGTCTTGCTGAGGTTTCAGCAAATATTATTGACCAATGTGTAGCTCAGGGAGTTCCCTTTGCTCGTGAATACGGTGGTTATTTGGACAACCGTTCCTTTGGAGGGGTATTGGTTTCGCGTACTTTTTATGCGAAAGGACAAACCGGACAGCAATTGCTTTTGGGAGCGTATTCCGCAATGAACCGACAGATTAATCGTGGAAAAATTACTCCGTACAACCGTCACGAAATGCTGGATTTGGTAATTGTAGATGGAAAAGCAAGAGGGATTATTGCTCGCGATTTGGTTACAGGTGAAATAGAAAGACATTCTGCACACGCTGTAGTTATTGCTTCGGGTGGTTACGGAAATGTCTTCTTCCTTTCTACAAACGCAATGGGAAGTAATGTTACCGCTTCGTGGAAAATCCACAAAAGAGGGGCTTATTTTGCAAATCCTTGTTATACGCAAATTCACCCAACTTGTATTCCTGTTTCCGGCGATCATCAAAGTAAACTGACTTTGATGTCTGAATCCCTTCGAAATGATGGAAGAATTTGGGTTCCGAAGAAGAAAGAAGATGCGGAAGCTATCAGAAATGGAAAGAAAAAACCGAACGATCTTTCAGCCGAAGAACGCGATTATTACTTGGAAAGAAGATATCCTTCCTTCGGAAATCTTGTGCCGCGAGATGTTGCTTCACGTGCTGCTAAGGAACGTTGTGATGCGGGTTATGGTGTAAATAAAACAGGGCAAGCTGTATATCTTGACTTTGCCTCTGCAATTGAGCGCTACGGAAAGGAGCAGGCAGCAATCCACGGAAACCATAATCCTAGCAAGGAAGAAGTTACAAGACTCGGAAAACAGGTTATCGAGAATAAATATGGCAACCTTTTCCAAATGTATGAGAAAATCGTAGATGAAAATCCATACGAAACTCCAATGATGATATATCCTGCAGTGCACTACACTATGGGTGGCGTTTGGGTTGATTACAATTTGCAATCTACCATTCCGGGCTGTTATGTTACGGGTGAAGCCAACTTTAGCGACCACGGGGCAAACCGATTGGGAGCTTCAGCTTTGATGCAAGGTTTGGCAGATGGTTATTTTGTATTGCCATATACTATTGGCGATTATCTTTCAAAAGATATCAAAACAGGAAAAATTCCAACCGATACAAAAGAATTTGACGAAGCCGAGAACAAGGTTCGCGAACTTTTGGAGAAATTGGTAAACAATAAAGGAACACACTCCGTAGATTATTTCCACAAGAAATTGGGTCACATTATGTGGAACAAATGTGGGATGGCGCGTAATGCTGAAGACCTAAAATCAGCTATGGCTGAAATTAGAGCACTGCGCGAAGAATTCTGGAAAGATGTAAAAGTTCCCGGCGGAATGAACGAAATGAACGCTGAGTTAGAAAAAGCAACCCGCGTGGCAGATTTCTTGGAGTTGGGTGAACTTTTTGCGAAAGATGCGCTTCACCGAAATGAAAGTTGTGGCGGTCATTTTCGTGAAGAATATCAAACAGAAGAGGGAGAAGCCCTGCGCGATGACGAAAACTTTATGTACGTTGCCGCATGGGAATATACAGGAGACCCAGGAAATGAAGTGCTTCACAAAGAAGAATTGGAATACGAGAATATTGAGGTTAAATCGAGAAGTTATAAGTAATGTTAATTGTTAAGAGTTAATGGTTAATTGAATTGCTATTGTTTTTAATCAGCGCGAGATGGCAGATGTGAATAGTTTTGAAGATTTAAATTGTTGGAAAATGGGGAGGGAGCTTCGGAACGAGGTAAAAGATCTAATTAAAACTTTTCCAGATTTTGAAAAATATGAATTGGTTTCACAAATGCGAAGATCCTCAAGGTCAGTGACACATAATATTTCAGAAGGATACGGGAGGTTTCATTACAAAGAAAATATCCAGTTTTGCAGAACATCGCGAGGTTCTATGTATGAATTATTGGATCAATTTATAACTTCATTAGATGAGGGTTATATCAATGAGGAAGAATATCAAAAGTACAAAAAACGAGTGAATGATTGTTTAGCTGTTCTGAATGGTTATATCAATTATCTAAAAAAAGCATCTATCAACGATAACAAATAATATATAAATTATATGTGGTCAAAAGCTTTAAATTATTCTCATTTATTGGCAAACCACAATTAACAAATAACAATTAACTTTTAACAATATGAAGTTAACACTAAAAATCTGGAGACAGAAAAATAGCCAAACAAAAGGAGAACTAAAAACATATCCCATTGACGGAGTAGAGGGCGATATGTCTTTTTTGGAAATGCTCGACGTTCTCAATGAAGGTTTAATAAACAAAGGCGAAGAGCCCGTAGTTTTTGATCACGACTGTCGTGAGGGTATCTGCGGAAGCTGCTCCCTGCAAATAAATGGCGAACCGCACGGACCAGACCGCTTGGTTACCACCTGCCAGTTGCATATGCGAATGTTCAACGATGGCGATACTATCGTAATAGAACCTTTCCGTGCCAAAGCATTTCCGGTTATTAAAGATTTGGTTGTGGACAGAACCTCTTTTGATAGAATTCAGCAGGCGGGGGGATATATTTCCGTGAATACCTCTGGAAATACAATTGATGCCAATACCATTCCCGTAAACAAGCACGACGCCGATGAATCTTTCAATGCTGCAACCTGTATTGGTTGCGGAGCCTGTGTGGCTGCCTGTAAAAACGCTAGTGCGATGCTTTTCACTTCTGCTAAAGTGAGTCAGTTTGCACTGCTTCCACAGGGAAGAATAGAGGCAACTGAGCGCGTTTTGAATATGGTTGCGCAAATGGACAAGGAAGGTTTCGGAAACTGTAGCAATACAGGAGCTTGTGAGATTGAATGCCCAAAAGGTATTTCTTTGGAGAATATAGCCCGTATGAATCGTGAGTATTTAAGCGCGAGTTTGAAAGGATAAATTTTCTATTTTTTGAAGAATTTAAAACCCTGCAATGGCAGGGTTTTTTGTTTTAGAACCGTACTATTTGGGCAGCCAAGAATGTTTTAAGTAATAAAAATTTCAAAAAAATCATTAACTTATACCATAAAACCAGAAGTTTATGTGTTCAAAATTACTCTTCTTTCCCTTCCTTTTGATTTGCGCTAGTATAACTGCCCAAATTCAATTTCAAGACCATGTTATCATTGATGATACCTTTCTGCCAAACGGACCATTTTCGGTACACTCTGCAGATATTGACGGCGATGGTGATATGGATTTACTTTCAGCATCTCGTGATGACAATAAAATAGCTTGGTACCAAAACGACGGCTTAGGCAACTTTCAGACCCAACAAGCTATTTCTACAAATGCCAATTTGGCAATTTCAGTATATGCCGCAGATATCGATGGCGATGGCGATGTTGATGTGCTCTCCGCATCATTCGATGATAACAAAATAGCGTGGTATGAAAATACAGACGGACAGGGCACTTTTAGCCCTGAGCAGATAATTTCTACCAATGCGCTTGGCGCAAAAATGGTCTATGCGGCCGATCTTGATGGCGATGGTGATGTGGATGTACTCTCAGCATCTAATGATGACGATAAGATTGCGTGGTATAAAAACACGGATGGTTTGGGAAATTTCAGTTCACAACACATTATTTCTACAAATACAAATCGCCCAACATCGGTACATGTTGCAGATATTGATGGTGATGGAGATTTGGATGTATTATCCACTTCTTTAATCGACAATAAAGTTGCCTGGTATGAAAATGTTGATGGACTAGGGAATTTCGGAACTCAGCAAATAATTTCAACTGATTATTGGGGTCTTCACAATGTGTTTGCAGCAGATTTTGATATGGATGGCGATATGGACATCGTTGTTACCTACTCAGACTCCGTTGTCTTTGTAGAGAATAGAACTATATGGTTTGAAAATACCGATGGTCTGGGGTCTTTTATTGCTCACGAAATAGACTATTCCGTTGATGATCGTATATTGCACCATGTTTCTGCAACCGATATTGATGGCGACGGTGATATGGATGTGCTGTCAACAGGCATTGATAAAGTAATGTGGTATGAAAACACCGATGGACAGGGCAGTTTTGGGCCACGGCAAATAATAAATCCAGATATTGAAACTGCAGTTTGGGGCCACGCAACCGATATTGACGGCGATGGCGATTTTGACGTGGTTGTTGCTTCACTCTATGACGACCTTGTTGCGTGGCACGAAAATTTGGATGGTTTGGGCAGTTTTGGACAGTTTAATAACATTGTTGTTCAAGCCGTTTTTCCTCTTTCCGTATATCCTGCGGATCTTGATGGCGATGGCGATTTGGATGCAATTTCAGCATCAAGTATTGATAATAAAATTGCGTGGTACGAAAACCTCGATGGGCAGGGAACTTTCGGTATTCAGAACATAATTGTTGTCAACGTCAATGGTGCGGGATTCGTTAGGGCGGCAGATGTAGATGGTGATGGCGATATGGATGTGCTCTCTACTTCAAGAGATGACTATAATATAGCCTGGCACGAAAACCTCGATGGGCAAGGAAGCTTCGGGCCGCCACAAGTAATATCCAGCGGTATGGCCATTGGTTTAAGTCTTTGTCCAATAGACATAGACGGCGATGGAGATATGGATATTGTTTCCTCAACTGGAGGAGATAGCCAAATTGTTTGGCATGAAAATCTGGACGGCCAAGGTAATTTTGGGACACAACAATTAATAACGCTAAATGCAGATCACCCCTCTTCCATTTATGCTGTTGATGTTGATGGCGATGGCGATAACGACGTGCTAGCTGCTGCCTTGGAAGGTGATATGATTACATGGTATGACAACACCGACGGGTTGGGCACTTTTGGACCGCAACAGATAATTTCTGCCGAGACCGATTATGCAACGTCGGTATATGCCTCAGACCTAGACGGCGATGGCGATATGGACGTACTTTCTGCCTCTAGTGCCGATGATAAGGTGGCGTGGTATGAAAATCTCGATGGACAGGGAAATTTTGGTGTCCAAAAAATTATATCTTCCAATGCAAATTACAATAGAAGTGTTTTTTCCGAAGATCTTGATGGCGATGGCGATATGGATGTGGTTTCCATATCCAGCAACCCCAGTTTTGTAACCTGGTTTGAAAATGATGGCGAGGGAAATTTTGGAGATCAACAAATTGTGACTTCAAATGTAATATATCCCACCTCAGTATATGCTGCGGATATGGATGGTGATGGCGATATAGACGTTTTATCAACTTCAAACGGGGATGATAAAATTGCTTGGTACGAAAACTTAGGCCCCTTGTCCGTAGCCGAAAATAATCTGGATGAATTTATTATTTATCCAAATCCAACTTCGGGTGTTTTGAGGATTGGTTCCGCCAAAGAAATTGTGAAATTGGAGATATACAATCAACTGGGCCAATTAGTTTTAGAAAATGAGCGTCAAAACACAATAGATGTTTCAAAAATTATTTCAGGTTTATATTTTTTAAAAATATATGATGTGACCAAAAATATTATCTTAAAAAAAGTAGTCAAGAAATAATATTTATCAATAAGTTTTCGGCAATCATCCTTCCATTTTTCAGCTAACCGAGAACTTTTCAGAACTATAAACTGAATCCTCTTCTTGAGACAAATTTTTAAGAATTATTTTCAAAAATTTGTCCGTATCGTAAGGCTTAACAATAATATCATTCATCCCCGAAGCCTCAATTTTATTTCTCATCTCTTCAACTTCAATAGCGGTCAAGGCAACAATCGGAGTTGAAGTGTCAAATTTTCGTATTTCTTTTGTGGTCTCAATCCCATCTTTGCCGGGCATATTTATATCCATCAGCACGAGGTCAAAAGTTTCCTTTTGTAATTTTTCTATGGCAATATCGCCGTTTTCGGCAATGTCACAAACCATACCGTGATTCTCCAAAATTTTCTTGGTAACAATTTGGTTTATACGGTTGTCGTCTACCACAAGTATTTTTTTATCATTCAAAATATTGTTATCGCCCAATATTTTATCTTTAAGAAGATGCTTTAAAATTTCAAATTTCAGCGTAAAACTAAAAGTTGATCCTTTTCCAGGCTCGCTTTGAAGGTTGATGGAAGAATTTGATGCTTCAAGCAGCTTTTTAACAATGGTTAGGCCAAGCCCGGTGCCCTGTATTTTAAAATCTTCGGAATCTACTTGCTGAAATTCTTCAAATATTGCTTTCTGTTTTTCTTTTGGAATACCAATTCCATTATCTTGTATACTAAAGTAAATAGTTACTTCGCTTTCAGAAATAAATTCTTCTCTGGCCGAAATATAAATATTTCCATTGGTTGTAAATTTAATGGCATTACCCACTAAATTCATAAGAATTTGTGATAGACGCACCCGGTCCCCAATGATAGTATTTGGAATGTTTTCTGATATTTCTACGTGTAATTGGTTTTTATTCTGCACCAGGGCATACTGAAATGATGAGACTATGGATTGGGCCAATTCCCTTAAATCAAAAGGAACTCTTACTTCTTCAAGGGTGTTGGATTCCAACTTGCTTATTTGAAGTACATCATTAATAAGCGCTAACAGATAGTCTGCGGAAAACTTTAGGTTTTTTAAATCTGCTTGATGGTTTTTTAGGGACTCATCTTCCAAGAGTACAGAACTTAAACCAATAACGCCATATAACGGAGTACGCAATTCATGACTAACCGTGGAAAAGAATTTGCTCTTTGCCAAGGCCAGTTTTTCAGATTTCTCTTTTGCTTTTAGATATTGTTGGTTCTTCTCTTTTAGGGTGAGGGTAAGTTTTTTTCTCCCCCTGTGCGAAATGTAAAGAATTACCAAAAAGATTCCCATCAATATGGCTGCGCTGATAAAAAAGGAGAGCAAAATATTATTCAACAACCCTTTTTCAGAAAGTAACTTTTTTTCCAGTTCTGCTTGGTGGGCCTGTTTTTTATATTCATTTACACTAAATTGGGCCGCAGCATTCTGAATGGCCATCAGTTTTTCTTTTTCAAACTGGATTTGTGTAAGGCTATCAAACTTTTTTCGGATTAAAAAAGCCTGTTTAAAATCTCCTGTTTCATATAGAGCGGAACTGTATTCCTTATATGCTTCAATTAAAATATCATCAATATAATTTCCTGCTTCTGCAAATGCAATTGCCTTTTTGAAATTTTCAATGGCATCTCTGGGTTTGTTTGAAGCAAGTTTCAGCTTGCCCTGAAGCAAATTCATTTCGGTAGTTAAACCTTTAAACGCCATAGCTTCTATTCCTTCTTCAGCCTTTGTAAAATAAAGCTGCGCCTTTTGCATATCGCCTTTATTAAGGTATGATTCAGATAAGTTGTAATAGGCCATCGATGCTTCTAATGTATCTTTTCTCTTTAATGAAAGAGGAAGTGCTTTTTTGAGAAAAGGAAGTGCAGAATCATACTTTTTTTCTGTGAGGTACAGTGCGCCAATAAGATTATAGGCTCGCGCTATTTTAAATTCATCTTTTGATTGTTCGGCATATTCCAAATAAGCATCAGCATAATCGTGGGCATTCTTAAAATCTTTTAAATATATAAATGCTGCTCCCATCATATAGCGCGAATAGAATGCAGCCTCAGTGTCACCAATATGTTCGGCAAATCTGATATTATCAATAGAGGTTAATATTACGGAATCATATTTTCCTTCAAACAGGCTCCTATCTGTTCTATCTTGCATTAATTTGAGAGAGTCCTTAAGGTCTTCTAGGCCATATGCTTTTTGGGAAGATAAAGTATCTTTGCTATTTTGCGCAAATCCGATAAAGGAAATTAAAAATATGGTGAGGCGTAAATAATTCAAAGTTCAGAAAAGTTGAAAATGGATTTTTAAGAGTACTAAAATAACATATAATAATGAAATTCAACTATTAAAACGTTGTGTAGGATTCGAAAAAAGCTGAAACTCTTCATATACGGTAATGATTAAATTCTTGCTTACATTCAACAGTAAAGCATATAGAATCTCGCAACAAAAAATTATCTTTAGACAAAATCGGAAAATCATGAAACAGATATTTTTAATACTTAGTTTTTTTTCAACTTTTATAACTATTGCTCAAAACAATAAGCCAAATGATCCGCTAGCACATACTTTTTCAATAGTAGCCAGGGATGCCAAAACCGGTGAAATGGCTGTAGCTGTGCAAAGCCATTGGTTTAGCGTAGGTACTGGTGTTTCTTGGGGCGAAGCAGGCGTAGGTGTTGTTGCCACGCAATCGTTTACTAACAGATCTTTTGGAATTCACGGCTTGGATTTGCTGAAAAAAGGAAAATCTCCTCAAGAGGTTTTGGACATTTTGTTGAGTGATGATGAAGGAAGGGATTTTCGGCAGGTTGCAATTTTAGATAAACAAGGGAGGGTTGCAACACACACTGGAAAAAGCTGTATTGATTATGCAGGCCACGCCAATGGCAAGGATTTTTCGGTCCAGGCTAATATGATGCTGAATGATAAAGTAGTCCCCGCAATGGAAAAAGCTTGGATTGAGAATAGTGAAATGCCTTTGGCCGAAAGAATGGTCGCAGTGCTGCAGGCTGCGCAAGAGACAGGCGGCGACATTCGCGGAAAACAATCGGCGGCATTGGTGGTCTTTGCTGGGGAAGCCTCTAAAGAACCCTGGAATGATAAATTAATTGATTTAAGAGTTGATGATTCTGAAAACCCAATAAAAGAAATTGACAGGCTTTTAAAAGTGTTTAGGGCTTATGAATATATGAACGAAGGCGATTTATATGTAGAAAAGAATGAAATGAAAAACGCCATGGAGGCCTATAATGCGGCTATGGAAATGTTTCCGGATAATTTGGAAATGCAATACTGGACCGCCATCACTCTGGCGAACGATAAACAAATGGAGAAAGCTTCGGAAATGCTGCAAAAAATATACGCCAAGGATGAAAACTGGCGGGAACTTACCCGAAGACTGCCTAAGGTGGGCTTACTTAATGTTTCCGAAGAAAATTTAAAATTACTGCTTAGATAGTTTTAAAATTTTAAATAGGAATAAAAAAACCTTCACAGTAGTGTGAAGGTTTTTTTATTAATAAACAAGATTGTTACTATGCCTCAGCGTTTGGAACGATTGAAACGTAGCTCTTGTTATCTTTCTTTTTGGTAAATTTTACAACACCATCCACTTGTGCGTGAAGGGTATGGTCTTTACCACCGTATACGTTTTCACCTGGGTGATGCGTATAACCTCTTTGTCTTACAATGATATTTCCAGCAATGGCGGCCTGCCCTCCGAAAATCTTAACGCCAAGACGTTTCGATTCTGATTCGCGACCGTTTTTGGAACTACCAACTCCTTTTTTGTGAGCCATTTTGTTTCGGTTTTAAATATTATACTTTAGCAGGATTATTTTTCAATCCCACCGTCTAATTTGTCTTGTAATTCTTTAAGCTCATCCCACTTACCGTCAGCTGCCAATTTTGCTTGTTTTGGCCAAGTGTCGGTAACTAAGTGTGCTAAATTTGAACTCGCTTCAGAAAGAATAGTTGCGATAGCTTCTGGTTTTGCTTTTGCAACTTTTGCAAAAGTGTCCAGTCCAGCGGCAACCATAGCCTCTGCGGCTTTTGGTCCAACACCTTCAATCTTTTTAAGATCGTCTGCTTTAGCTGCTTTTTTAGGAGCGGCTTTCTTAGCTGGTGCTTTTGTTTCGGCTTTTGCTTTTGGAGCAGCAGCTTTAGTTTCTTTTTTAGGTTCAGCTTTTTTAGCTTCTTCCTTTTTAGCAGGTGTAGCTCCTGAAGCTACAATGCTCTCGATTACGATTTCAGAAAGATACTGACGGTGCCCGTTCTTCTTACGGAAACCTTTTCTTCTTTTCTTTTTAAATACAATAACCTTGTCACCTTTAAGGTGTTTTACGACTTTGGCTCCTATTTGAGCTCCGTCTATAGCTGGGGCGCCAATGGTAATTTTGTCTCCGTCACCAATAAGAAGAACATTGTCAAAAGACACTTTTTTTCCTTCTTCAACTGGCAAACGATTAACAAAAACCTTTTGGTCTTTCGCAACTTTTACTTGCTGCCCTGCTATCTCTACAATTGCGTACATAGCGAATCGTTTATAAATTAGTTAAACAAAATGCTTCTACCATCCAGTAAAAGCGGGTGCAAATATAATTTTTAAAATGCAAACGGCAAAGTGTTTTTTATTTAATCTTTTCAGAACCAATTATCCAAGTAGTCAGAAGTCTTAAAGGGGTGATGCCTATTAATTTTGAAGTTTGAAAATTTTATTTCAGGGTGTTCCTGTTTCCGTCTTGGGTGTTCCAGGAATTTTTGAGAAGTTGCATAAAAGCAAGCGTTAAAACCAAAGTGGTAGAAAAGCCCATTATCAAGATTGATAAAACGAGCATTAGCGTACCCATATCATATTCTAGGTTCCACACTTCCATAATATTGGCCGCAAATTCGGTGTCTATTTGATACATATAGATTGCCATAAAAATAGTAAATATTATAGAGGCTATTCCACCACAAAGCAAACCTACTTCAAATCCTTTTTCATACTGAAATTTATTTTTTCGGGAAGCATATTTCTTCAATGCCATATAAATTCCAATGCCAAAAATAATTCCGTTTACAGCGCTCAATACTGGGTATTGATGCAGCCCAATTAATTTTAAAAGAAGGAAATATGCAATAAGAACAATTGCAACCCAAACACCGTAACTGGAATATACTTTGAACATAATCAATGGTTTTACAGTCAAAAGTTACGAAAACTTGACGAACCTTTTGCAAAGGGTTTGTTAACTTTTTTTCGAAGAAGTTGAGAGGGAGCTATTCCCAAGTGATGGTTTCCATCAATTTCCGGATGTCTTCACGAAGGTATATTACAGCTGGGTATATAGAATCAAAATTTGGTTTGGCGTCAAAATAAAGTGCGCCGTTTAGAAAGTGGTTGATACTATCGGTAGCGTAAAATTCAGCTTGGGTAGCGGCGTTTCCGTTTATCATATAAAACATACCATAAACTTCTTTGTCCGGATTTATAAAGGGTTGCTCGGGAATGCTATTTGCTTTTATGGTATGGTCATAAGCTAATTTTTGCGCATCCTGCAATAATGAATCCAAGTTATTATCGCGTACATTTTGATAGGTTATATACAAAGTTGCCCTCATGTGGGAGTAGGTTATATTGAGGCCGCAATTGTTCTTTTTAACCATAGTGGCGTTCTCATTTATTTCAAAAGAATAGGGGCAATCCGTATTTATGGTACGGTAATCGGGGTGTGGATAGTCTAGCCGGAGCATGGCTGAAGGTTTCACCAAAACATCATCTTCACATGAAGCGAGGATAAAAATGATTGAAAGTAAAAGGAAAACGATTCTATTGATTTTCAATGGTAAGTTTTATTTGTTTTATTCGTTTGCCCTCAAACGCTTCAATGGTAAACGCATAATTGTGGAAGGATATTATTTCGTTTTTCTTCGGAAATCCTTTTGAAATTTCCAAAAGGAAACCGGCGAGCGTTTCTGCTTCGCCTTTTTCATCTTCAAAAATCTCAGGATTTTCAGGTTTTATTACTTTATAAAAATCTTTCAGCGGGGTTTTTCCTTCAAAAACGAATGTGTTGTCGTCCAATTTTGAAAAAATCAAGTCTTCATCGTCAAACTCATCGCTAATTTCGCCAACAATTTCCTCGATAATATCTTCTAAAGAAATCAAGCCGCTCGTGCCACCGTACTCGTCCACGACAATAGCGAGGTGCATTTTCATCTCTTTGAATTCGTTGAGCAAATCGTCAAGTTTTTTGTTTTCGGGAACAAAGTAGGCCTCACGTTTTAATGTTTTCCAGTCCAGAATTTTCCGGTCTGTGTAAGGTATCAAATCCTTCACATACAGAATACCCGTTATGTTGTCCATACTATCCTTGTAAACAGGAATGCGTGAATAGCCGTGCTGGATAATTTCTGGGAGAATTTCCTTAAAGGGCTGCTCCTCGTTAAGCGCGAAAATATCCATTCGGTTTTTCATTACCTGTTTGGTGTCCGTATTTCCGAAGGTTACTATTCCCTGTAGAATTTTCTGTTCCTCGTGTGTGGTATCTTTATTTGATAGCTCCAAAGCCTGTGAAAGATGGTCCACGCTGATGTTTGATTTTTGCTTGCCATAACGGTCGTGAAGATATATAGTGGCAGAACGCATGGGCAAACTAATTGGCGACAATAAAGTGTCCAAAATATTCAGCGGCTGCGCCATAAATACAGCGAAAGAGATACGGTTGCGGTTGGCGTATATCTTCGGAAGAATTTCGCCGAAAAGCAAGATAAAGAACGTTACTACACCTACTTCAACAATAAAGCGTACATCAATCCCATAAAAATTTGATTCAATTCCTGAAAACAAATCATCGCTTAAGGAATCGAAGAGGAGGACGATAGCTATATTTATGAAGTTGTTGGCAACCAAAATGGTGGCCAGCAATTTTTTTGGCCTTGCAAGCAATCGCTGTACGATTCCCAGTTTTTTTGCGATCCCTTTTTCTTCATTGGTTTCAAAATCAGAAGGCGTCAACGAAAAGAAAGCCACTTCGGCACCAGAAATAAGGGCTGAACAGGCTAAAAGAACAAGCAACAATGCGCCACTTGTTATTTGGGTTACATCCAAAACGTTAAAAAAGAAAAGTAAACCAGGGGGCTCCGTGTCCAAGTTATTGGTTTTAGTTAAACATTAAAAAGGAAGATCATCCTCTTCTTCAGAAACTGAATTGTTGTTTTGTGGCGCTGATGTAGGCTCAGGTTTCTGTGTATTTTGTCCAGAATTATTATTTGAAGCACTATTGCTTTCGCCCTTTGGGGTTAAAAAAGTGAAATCTGTGCAATGTATTTCAGTGCTATATCTGTCCAAGCCTTTATCGTCTTGCCATTTACGCGTTTTTAAACGGCCTTCAATATAGACCATATCGCCTTTTTTCAAATATTTTTCGCAGATTTCCGCAGCTTTGTTGCGAACAACGATATTGTGCCATTCGGTATTGGTTACGCGTTCGTTTGTGGTTTTGTTTGTATAGGTTTCATTGGTTGCAAGCGGGAAACGGCCTAAGCTATTTCCGCCTTCAAAATAATGCATTTTCACATCATCGCCCGTATGCCCAATCAGCATTACTTTATTCAAAGTTCCACTCATAATTCTTTCTTTTTCAATTTGTGCAAAGGTAAATTTTGCGTTTTAAATATAAGGATTTTTTAAATTTTTATATGAAATGATTTGCTGTTGCCACGTTAAGATGTGAACAATCAATAATTTTCAAAAAATTCTGAAACAAAATTTTTGATCAAAACAGGTACGGCATAATTTTTTACGTCAGATATTGGGATTGTGCTTTCACTTGCTTTCGAAGTTTCAACAATCCAAAAACGCGTGTTTAAATGTTGGTGCGAAAGTTTGTGGACAACCGGTTTTTCATTGAAAAGGGAAATATTTTCAATATTCACTTTTTTTGAAAAATCTTGAAACTGTGGAAGTTTTTTCAACATCGAAAGATTGATTTCCTCAGAAGTTTCAATTAGTGGAAATTCATAGAGTTTGTGCCATATTCCTTTTCCATTTCGTTGTTTCAAAATAGTGCGTTCGTTTTCCGAAAGAAATACCAAATAGTTAAAAAACCTAATTTTTACGGGCTTCGACTTAATTTTCACAGGAAGTTGCGAAACTTTTTTCTGCTGAAAAGCCACGCAAGAGTCATTAAATATGCAGTTTCCACAATCTGGGTTTTGCGGAACACAATAGCGTGCGCCAAATTCCATAATAGCTTGGTTGAAAGTGCCGGGTTGTTCTTTGTCTATAAGTTGCTGCGCAAGCTTTTTAAATTCCTTTATTCCGTTGGTTGTATTAATAGGAGTGGAAATTCCAAAAAAACGTGAAAGCACGCGATATACATTTCCGTCCACAACCGCTTCGGGTTTGTTAAAAGAAATGCTTGCGATTGCACTCGCGGTATAATCGCCCACGCCCTTCAATCTCAATAAATCTTTGTAATTATTTGGAAAAGCACCTTTCATTTCTTCTGAAACCATTTTTGCTGTAGCGTGCAGATTTCGAGCGCGGGAATAATAGCCCAAACCTTGCCAAAGTTTTAAAACTTCATCTTCGGTAGCGTTTGCTAAATCTTCTATTTTTGGATAGGCTTCAACAAACTTCAAATAGTAGGGCAAACCCTGCAAAACTCGTGTTTGCTGGAGCATAATTTCGGAAAGCCAAATATGGTAAGGATTGGCGGTATTTCGCCATGGTAAGTCACGTTTGTTTTGTAAATACCACGCAATGAGTTTATTGGAAAAATGTGGGGCTATTTTGGGCATTGTGTAAAATTAATCTATATCCCTTTAAATTTTAAAGGATTAAGGTTTGAATTATTGATTTTAAAATATGTATATTTGCGGTCTCTAAAAAAAATCTAGTAAAAGAAAATTAATTAAAATTTAAAAGTAATGACGAAAGCAGATATCGTAGCGAAGATTTCAGAAAAACTAGGAATGGAAAAGAATGAAGTACAAGCTACTGTTGAAACCTTTATGGAAGAAGTAAAGAACTCTTTGGAAGGTGGAGACAATGTGTATTTAAGAGGTTTTGGAAGCTTTATTATCAAAACAAGAGCCGAAAAAACAGGAAGAAATATTTCAAAAAACACAACAATCAAAATACCAGCTCACAATATTCCGGCCTTTAAACCTGCAAAAGTTTTTGTTGAAGGGGTAAAGACCAACGTGGACGTAAAATAATTCTAACCCGTTCCACTTTGGTGGAGCATTAAAAAAGACTTTAGTATGCCAAGTGGTAAAAAAAGAAAAAGACATAAGGTAGCGACCCACAAGCGTAAAAAGCGTCGTCGCGCTAACCGCCACAAAAAGAAAAAGTAGTTTCTAAACTACTTTTTCTGTTTTAAAAGTGTTTTGGAAATTTTGCCTTTTTGGCGCTATTTCCGAATAAATCAAACGAAAAATCGTTCTTTGAAAATGAGATTGCAACAGCCGGCTTTTGGCTTTGGTGCAGTTTCGCCGGATTTTATATAAATCTGTGAAAAATATTGTTTAATTAGTCCCGAAGTGAATTCGGGGCAACAAAATTAATGTAACGTGAACTACGAATTATTTATTAGGTCCGGTTCACAAGAAGTTGATTTTGCCCTTTTAAAGGATGGAAAACTTATAGAGCTTCACAAAGAGGAAGAGGATAACAATTTTACCGTTGGCGACATATTTCTTGCCAAAATACGTAAAACTGTCCCTGGTCTAAACGCCGCCTTTGTGAATGTTGGTTATGAAAAAGATGGTTTTTTACACTATCACGATCTCGGCCCGAAAGTGCTTTCACAACTGAAATTTGTGAAAAGTGTGAGTTCTGGTAAATTAAAGGATTATTCCTTGACCAATTTTCCATTCGAAAAAGAGATTGATAAGCATGGCAACTTAAACGATGCCTTAAAAAGCAATCAATCCATCTTGGTTCAAATTGTAAAAGAACCCATTTCCACCAAAGGACCACGTATAAGTTCCGAGCTTTCTATAGCTGGAAGATATATTGTGTTGGTTCCATTTTCCGATAGAGTTTCTGTTTCACAAAAAATAGAAAGCAACGAAGAAAAAGACAGGTTAAAACGTTTGATAACAAGCATTAAACCAAAAGGATTTGGCGTAATAATACGCACCGTAGCCGAGGGCAAAAAAGTAGCAGAACTGGACAAAGATTTACAGAACCTTACCGAACGCTGGACAGCAATGTGTAAGAAGCTACAAGGGGCGCACCACCCTTCAAAAGTGCTGAGCGAGCTCAATAGGGGAGCATCTATCATCCGTGATATGTTTAACGATTCATTCTCCGCAATACATATTGACGATGAAACCCTTTACTTGCAAATAAAAGATTATGTGCAGGAAATTGCACCAAAAAAAGACAATATCGTAAAGTTTTATGATTCCAATGTTCCGATGTTTGAGAAATTCGGAATAGAAAGACAGATTAAAACTTCCTTCGGAAAAACAGTATCAGGTAGCAAAGGAGCTTACTTGGTAATTGAACACACCGAAGCAATGCACGTAATAGACGTGAACAGCGGTAACCGAAGCAACAAGCAAAAAACACAGGAAGGCACAGCGCTGGAAGTGAATATGATTGCAGCCACCGAGGTGGCAAGACAGCTAAGGTTGCGCGATATGGGAGGAATTATTGTGGTGGATTTTATTGATTTGGCAAATGCCAATCACCGCAAACAGCTCTACAACCACCTTCGTGAAGAAATGAAGGATGACAGAGCAAAGCATAAAATTCTTCCGCCAAGTAAATTTGGGTTAATACAGATAACCCGGCAACGAGTTAGGCCAGAGATGAACATCAAAACTCGCGAGGAAGACCCCAGTAATGGAGGCGACGGCGAGATTGAAGCACCTATCATCGTTATAAATAGAATAAACGAAGAGGTAAAACGTCTCTTTAAAAAAGACTATAAAAAGATAACTTTAAACACGCATCCTTTTATAGCGGCCTTTTTAACCAAAGGTTTCCCAAGTGTGCGTACCAAATGGTTTTTGGAGCACAAGAAATGGGTAAAAATCCAACCTCGGGATGCTTATACGTATCTTGAATATCACTTTCACGATAAAGATGGTGAATTGATAAAATAACCAAAACCCCTTTTGAAGACTTACTTCGGAAGGGGTTTTTTTGTTAGTTTTACTGTCAGTTCGAGCGCAGTCGAGAACTAATCTAATGGAATCACACAAAACATACACCGTTGATGAAGCTACCAAACGGATGGAGCGCTACTGCGCATACCAAGAGCGTTGCCATAAAGAAGTGCATCAAAAACTGTATGAAATGCGGATGATTCCTGTAGCGGTGGATGAAATAATAGATCATTTACTTAGGCACAATTTCTTAAACGAGACAAGGTTTGCCCAAGCGTTTGCAAGAGGAAAATTTAGAGTCAAAAAATGGGGAAGGAATAGAATAGTGAATGAATTGAAACTCCGAGAAATTTCAAAATACAACATTCAAATTGCCTTAAAGGAAATACCCGATTCCGAATATTACAAAACCTTTGAAGCCTTGGCAGAAAAGCGATTACAACAATTATCTTCAGAAAAAAATCTTCTAAAAAAACGAAAAAAGTTGGCGGACTATCTTTTTTATCGCGGGTGGGAAAGTGAAATGGTTTATGGGAAAGTGAATGAAATTTCAAAATAATGTAAATAAAACTTGACATTTAATAAATTTTTATTTTATATTTGTGTCAAGACAACTTTACATATAATCAAATACACTTTACTTATGGAAACAAAACAGAATACATGGAAAGCAACCTCAAAAAGGAATATAAGGCAATTAGCCTACTGGACCGGAGGGTGGGTAGTGGCAATGGCAATAGCCTCCTTTGGGCAAAAATATTTTTGGGAAGGCAATACTGTCTTAACCATCATATTTATTTTTATTGCTACTCTTGTTGGCGTAGGGATGATCCTTATGAACCGAAAGTACATCAACAGTTTGGATGAAATGCAACGAAAAGTACATATTGAGGCAATGGCTATTTCTTTAGGAGTTGGCGTGGTTATTGGCTTAAGCTATTCATTACTAGATCAGGCAAATGTTATCGGTTTTGATGCGGAAATAGCAGACCTGGTTATGCTTATTGGGATAACATATTTAATAGCAACTTTTGCTGGTTTAAATAGATACAAATGAAAAACCGAATAAAAGTACTTCGCGCAGAACACAACATGACCCAAGCCGAACTGGCGGTTGCCGTTGAGGTTTCAAGACAGACTATAAACGCTATTGAAACAGGAAAATTTGATCCAAGTTTGCCGCTCGCTTTTAAGATTTCAAAATTATTTGATTTGCCAATAGAAACTATATTTATTGATGAATGATATTTTTTATGATGGCATGAGCCGCAAACTCATGCCATTGAGGATTTAATAAGAGTCTGGCTAAATATTAAACGAAGCCCCAACATTAAACGAAATCTGATTGTGCAATTTCTCAGCAGGCGTTAAGGAATCTGTATTGTATTTGGAGATGGGGATGCTAACTTCCGTAAAAACCCCAAAGCCGCTGGTAAAGAAATAACGAGCCCCCAAATGCCCACCAAAGTTTTTTAAGCTGGCGTAAAGTCCGGGATATACATCAAAATTTCCATCAACGTTTATCACGTTGCCAAGATTTGCATTAAAGCGAGCGCGGAAGTCAAAACGATCCTCAAATTTTGCGAAAGGCTCTTCATTGCCTTCTAAATCTTTGACTTTTTCAATTCCCAAAAGATAGGAAGAAGCTACGCCCAGCGAAATGTTTTCACCTATGCCAAAATCAAGACTTCCCAGAATCCCGGTGCCATTGTTTTGAAAATTGGCCCCGATTTGAAATTTGACATCACCTTTTCCCGAATAGGCCTGTGCAAAAGTTAGTTGAATGAAAAGAAACGTAATAATTGTTGCAAATAACTTCATCACCAATAATTTTACAGGAAAGTTAATGAATTATCCAGTAATTATAATGCTTTATGGGTACGAACAATAGCCTGCTCGTTTTTCCAATCAATCCATTTTTGGCCTTTCAATTTTCGCATTATTTGATCAAAATAACGCATAAAGGCAACGTTGTAAACCGCTTTTGCCAAATTTTTTGGATTACGAGCTATGGCGCGCAAGCTCATTGAAAAACCGGGCGTAATGTAGCGCATATAGTGCCAATAACCTTCAGGCATGTACAAAACGTTCCCGTGTTCCAAATTTGCAATGTAACCTTCCGCTTTTTTTAGCGCAGGCCATTTTTTGTAATCGGGATTGTGGAAATCTATGTCTTCACGCGTAATTAAGGAATGCGGAATTTTATACAAATAATCGTTCTGCTTTTGGTCAAAAAGAATCACTTCCTTTTTCCCTTGGAAGTGAAAATGGAAGATGTTTGCCAAATCAATATCGTAGTGCATAAAAGTGTATGAGTCCTTTCCGCCGAAGAAAAGCATGGGCAGCCCTTTCATCAGTTTCAGTCCGAAATCTGGATAGTAAAAATCGTTTTGAAGTTGAGGAATTTCTTTCAAGATATTCCACAGAAAAATGCGGTATTTGGTAGGCTCGGTTTTTAGTAATTCCACATAATCGCGCATTTTCATTTTTGCATGTGGCTCATTGAACCCATCTTGGTGGCTTACCGGACGATTGTCGTAAAGCGGAACCATTTTATCGCCTGCAACTTCGGCGATATAATCAAGGTTCCATTTGGTGAAAGCAGGCCAATCCTCAACAAACCTTTCAATGATAACTGGTTTTTGGGGCTTAAAATATTTTTGTAGAAAATCTTCTTTGGTAATGGTCGTTACCCTGTCTATTTGCTGTAATTGCATAGTTTTCATCAACACGCAAATTTACAAATCCTGTATAGAATGTTATGGCGGCGTTAATATAACTTTAAGTTTTTATAAAACAAAAATCCCAAACTCCACCATTTTGGAATTTGGGATTTGATATTTTTTTGAATTTTTGGCAATTTAATCTGCCAAAACCATCACTCTGTTATTGTTGCACTCAACGGTTCCGCCAGAAATTTCAAGAACCCATTTATCGTTTTCCTTTGTGAATTTTTGCTCAAAACCTTCTGCAATAGTTAGGTTTCCTTTAAACTTCACTTTTCCTTCCTGCAAAACGGAAACGATAGGAGCGTGGTTATTCAACATTTGGAATTCGCCCTCCACACCCGGAACGGTTACGCTTTCTATTTCACCAGCAACTAAAGATGCTTCGGGGGTTACTATTTCTAAGTACATATTTTTCTAAAATTACAAATTTCAAGTACCAAATTCCAAAACCTGATTTTGGAATTTGGGATTTAATTTATTGTGATTTTCGAGCTCTGCTCGTTATGCTTCCGCAAGCATTTTCTCACCAGCGGCGATGGCTTCCTCAATGGTTCCTTTCAGGTTGAAGGCTGCTTCTGGAAGATGATCCAGTTCGCCATCCATAATCATATTGAAACCTTTAATGGTTTCCTTAATATCTACCAAGACTCCAGGAATACCTGTAAACTGCTCCGCCACGTGGAACGGCTGTGAAAGGAAACGCTGTACACGACGCGCGCGGCCTACTGCCAGTTTATCGTCTTCGGAAAGTTCTTCCATCCCAAGAATCGCGATGATATCCTGTAATTCCTTATAACGCTGTAAAAGCTCTTTTACTCTTTGCGCGCAAGCGTAGTGCTCTTTTCCAAGGATTGATTCAGTAAGAATTCTAGAGGTAGAATCCAATGGATCCACCGCAGGATAAATACCAAGCTCGGCAATTTTACGAGATAGTACGGTTGTAGCATCCAAGTGGGCAAAAGTTGTTGCCGGCGCTGGATCCGTAAGGTCATCCGCAGGTACGTAAACCGCCTGTACAGATGTAATAGAACCTCTTTTAGTTGAAGTAATACGCTCCTGCATCGCCCCCATCTCTGTTGCCAAAGTTGGCTGGTAACCCACCGCAGAAGGCATACGCCCAAGAAGTGCAGAAACCTCAGAACCCGCTTGCGTAAAACGGAAAATGTTATCTACGAAGAAAAGAACGTCTTTCCCTTGACCTTCGCCAGCTCCATCACGGAAATACTCAGCAATGGTCAATCCGGAAAGTGCAACACGTGCACGTGCTCCAGGTGGTTCGTTCATCTGTCCGAATACGAAAGTAGCTTTAGATTCTTTCATTGCAGTTTTATCTACTTTTGAAAGATCCCATCCGCCATTTTCCATAGAGTGCATAAAATCGTCGCCGTATTTAATAATACCGGATTCAAGCATTTCGCGAAGCAAGTCATTACCCTCACGAGTACGTTCCCCTACACCTGCGAAAACCGAAAGACCACCGTGGCCTTTTGCAATATTGTTAATCAACTCTTGAATAAGTACCGTTTTACCTACACCAGCACCACCGAAAAGACCAATTTTACCACCTTTTGCATAAGGCTCAATAAGGTCGATTACTTTAATACCTGTGAAAAGAACTTCGGTAGAAGTTGAAAGATCTTCAAATTTTGGAGCCTCACGGTGAATTGGAAGCCCATTGTCGCCAGATTTTGGCAAGTTTCCAATACCATCAATAGCATCACCGATTACGTTGAAAAGTCGGCCGTAAACATCTTCACCAATCGGCATTTGGATAGGCGCGCCAGTTGCAACGGCATCCACACCGCGGCTAAGACCGTCAGTAGAATCCATTGATATGGTACGTACCATGCTTTCGCCAATGTGTGATTGAACTTCGAGAACCAAAAGGTTTCCGTTGTTGTTTACCTCCAAAGAGTCGTATATTTTTGGAAGTTCCGTTCCGCTATCAAACGCAACGTCAACTACCGGGCCAATAATCTGTGCAACTTTTCCTGTACTTTGTGACATGAGTAACTGTTTATTTTATAGTTATCTAAGGGCGAAAATACCGCCTCTGTTTTGAACGGTGCAAAGATAGTTTTTTCTGAATGAAATTTGCAATGGAAATTTTAAAAAATTTGTAGATTTTGCTGATGAGTTTCAATAGGTTTTTAAAACCAGATAGAACCCGCCAACTAAAGCTTTTCACACAATCCGCGAACTTCCGTTTTGAAAAGTGAAATTATTTTTTTCTGAAGTGCATCATCTTTGGAAATGCTGCGTCCATCAATTTCAACAATCGGCGTAAGCTCGCCCATCGTTCCCGTTGCGAAAACGCCATCAGCATTGTAGAATTGTGAAAGGGTGATGTCCGATTCAATGATTTCTATATTGTGCTTTTTGCACATTTCAATCACTGAATTTCTTGTGATTCCTGGTAAACAAGCGTGGCCAAAAGGCGTAAAGATCTTTCCATTTTTTACCATAAAAAGATTGCTTCCATTCAGTTCTGCAATAAACCCGCGATCGTCAAGCATTAATCCCGCGTCTTTTCCGGCAATGTTGGCCTGTATTTTTGCGATTATATTATTGAGCAAATTGTTGTGGTGAATTTTACTGTCCAAAAATTGTGGAGAATTGCGGCGCTGGCTGGTGCTTATCACTTTTATGCCATGGTCGTTGTCATAAACCAAGGGTTTCCATTCTGCTAAAACAATTAAGCAAGAGCCATTTTGATTGAGGCGCGGATCCATCCCGCTGGTTATTTTTTCGCCGCGCGTCAAGGTCAAACGGATGTGCGTATCGTCCGTCATACCGTTGGCATCGAGGGTTTGCTTTATTGCTTTTTTGATGAATTCTTTGGAAGGAATGTCTGTAAATATGAGCGTTTTCGCAGATTCCTGCAGACGCGTTAAATGTTTGTCCAAACAAACCACCCCTTCGGGATACACACGCAATCCTTCCCAAACGGCATCACCGCCCTGCACCGAGCTGTCAAAAACCGAAACTTTGGCTTCGCTGCGTGGATATAGTCTGTCTTTTATAAAAATTTGTATGTTGTCGTTCTTGGGGTTGGATTTTTGAAGCATTTTTTTATTTATGAGTTGGTTAAAATATTATTTTTTAAAGTTTCGTAATAAGGAAGTGCCTCGTTCAATAAAGGTTCCAAATGTTTTGGCAAAGGTTGCGAACTGCTTTTCTGAAAAGTAAATCCTTCAGAATTATGGACGTTTCCGTACCAATGTTTTGCCCAAATGCCATCTTCCGGAATTCCACCTTTTTTCCATTGAAGCATTTTGTCAGAAAAGGGAATATTCAGCAAATCACAGAGTTTTTCCAAATATGTTTCTGGATTTTTTAAAAGTTCGTCACTATCGATCACTATTGGCGTTCTTTCGTTTTTCTTCAGAAATAAAAACAGTTCCGAAGCTTTTTTAATGCCAATATCATTCAAGGTTGGCGTGTGTATTACTTTTGAAAAGGAAGCTATCAGTTTTTTGGGATGCCGGATCAAAATTACATTTTCCCAATCCAAAATAAATTCCGGCGACTCAGTCAGATAATGGTGCGCCATTCCTTTTACAAAAACATGCTGCTTTTCTGAAAGTAAATTTATGCTTTCAATCACTTTCTCTTCCTTCAGTTCCATGGTTTGCAGGATTTCCTGTTGTGAAGGATGTTGGTTTTCCAGCGAAGCGTTTTTCAGATAAAACCCATAAAAAGGCTCGTCCAATACCTTCAGGTCTTCACGTTGCGCAAAAGAATACATAATTGCCGTGGAGAGATTCCGCGGACCAGAGATAAGGTTGATGACTTTCATTTGAATAAAAGTACATCAAAAAAAGTATGTCTGAAAATGTTTTATTCTACTGTTACGGATTTCGCCAAATTACGTGGCTGATCCACATTTCTGCCAAGCATTACGGCAATGTGGTATGACAGTAATTGCAACGGAATAGTAGTCACCAATGGCGACAATGCCTCAGGAGTGTGCGGCACTTCCATAACATAATCTGCCATTTCCCTAACAGCAGTATCGCCTTCGGAGACTACGGCTATAATTTTACCTTTTCTAGCCTTTATTTCTTGAATGTTACTCACTACTTTATCATAATGATCACTTTTTATAGCGATGACCACAACGGGCATTTGCTCGTCTATAAGTGCGATAGGGCCATGTTTCATTTCAGCGGCTGGATAGCCTTCAGCGTGTATGTATGAAATTTCCTTTAGTTTCAATGCGCCTTCCAAAGCTACTGGGAAATTGTAGCCTCTTCCCAAATAAAGGAAATTGCGAACATCCTTAAAAACAGTTGCTATTTCTTTTATTTTGTCTTCGGTCTTTAAAGCTTCTTCTACATGTTTTGGAATAAGTTCCAATTCACGTAAATAGAGCATAAAATCACTTTGGCTGATGGTGCCTTTTGCTTTTGCCAAACGCAGGGCTATCATAGCCAAAACCGTAATTTGGGTTGTGAAAGCTTTGGTTGAAGCAACGCCAATTTCAGGTCCGGCGTGCGTATAGGATCCGCTGTGGGTTTCTCTGGAAATAGTTGAGCCTACAACATTACAAACTCCATAAACGAACGCACCTTTTGATTTTGCGAGTTTTATAGCGGCAAGTGTATCTGCGGTTTCACCACTTTGTGAAATGGCGATTACTACGTCTTTCTCTGAAATAATTGGATTTCGGTAACGGAATTCGGAGGCGTACTCTACTTCCACAGGAATGCGTACCAAGTCCTCGAAAATATATTCAGCCACTAAACCTGCATGCCACGAAGTTCCACAGGCCACGATAATAATGCGGTCTGCATTGATGAATTTTTCAATATAATCCTCAAGACCTCCAAGCTTTACAATGCCTTTCTCGGCAAGTAAACGCCCGCGATAGGTGTCTTTTATTACGGAAGGCTGTTCGTAGATTTCCTTCAGCATAAAATGTTCGTAACCGCCTTTTTCAATTTGCTCAAGATTCATTTGAAGCTCTTGAATGTAAGGCGCAACCAATTTATCGTCCTTTATTTTTCTGACTTTTACATCACGCCCTAGACGGATGATGGCCATTTCTTCATCTTCTAAATAGATGGCGTTGTTTGTGAATTCAATAAATGGAGAAGCGTCGCTGGCAACAAAAAATTCATCTTCGCCGATGCCTATTGCTAATGGGCTTCCAAGTTTTGCCACTACAATTTCATCAGGTTTTTTTCTGTCAAAAAGTGCAATTGCATAAGCACCCACAACTTGGTTTAATGCTATTTGTACAGCTTTCCCAAGTTTTACGTTTTCGTTTTTTTGAATATCCTCTATAAGGTTTACCAAAACTTCGGTATCTGTATCTGAAGTAAAGGTATAGCCTCTTTTAATCAATTCCTTTTTAAGGGAATCGTAGTTTTCAATAATTCCATTGTGGATAATAACTAAATCGCCGCTATTGGAATAATGCGGGTGGCTGTTCACGTCATTAGGAACTCCGTGTGTTGCCCAGCGAGTATGCCCTATGCCGAGGCTTCCCTTTCGGGAAATTTCCTTTTCAGCTTTTTCTTCCAGACTTGCCACCTTGCCTTTTGTCTTGCAAAGTTGAATATCTGTTCCGTCAAAAAGTGCAATTCCGGCGCTGTCATAACCTCTGTATTCTAAACGTTTCAATCCGTTGAGAATAATTGGGTATGCTTCTTTTTTGCCGATATAGCCTACAATTCCACACATACGCAGGGTTTAATTAGGTTCAGTGTAATAAATTTGGAGTTTTAATCTTTTTTCTTGGTTTGGCGTTGCATTTCCGTAAAGAATGGTTCCTTCAGGTGAAATTACAGTACTGGAGGGTATTTGCTCAATATTTGGCTCCATAGGGTTTTGAAGTTTCTGCGTCGTCCTTGTTAAAACATTTTGAGATACCACTATGCCCAAAGGTACATTTGTGCTGTCTTTATTAATCAAATTACTGATATGGGTTGTTATTTTTAATTTGTAGTATTCACCGTTGCCATCACTTCCTCTTTGTAGTTTTCCGTAATGGTTTGTAAGGGCATCTACAGCTTCCAGACCATTCGTTGGGTCCAGATTGTAATCTGCCAGTACGTTACTGTTCTTAAGGTCATAGATTATTATACGTTCAGGTTCTGTAGCACCACCTACCATTAAATCCTGATTCACATAAAAAATGAGATTTGCCTCATTGACCAGCCATTTTTTATCGCGAAGAGTTTCAAGTTGATCTGCCACGCCGTTATTATCATTGTCTTTCCCGAAGAGTTCCACAACTGAAATGATTCCATCACCACCGCGAAGGTAGAGATTTTCATTTCCGGTTTCAATATTTGGATTCTCTACTGCGGTTTGTATTTGGGTGGGCAGTTGGTTTGTAAAAGTATTTACACTTATGCCCCCACTAAAATTCAATTTAAATACAGCGTTGTCTCTTTCATCGGGTTCATCTTCATTATCGTAACTGTAAAATATAGAGACGTATGCTTTGGTAACATCAAAAATAAAGAGGCTGCCATTGTCCGTTGGTGAATTAACTTTAAAATATAGACCTCTTAAAAAGTTTTTAAAGTTATTGCTGTTTCGCAATTCTGGAGTTCCTTCCATATCAATCACATTGGTTTGGAAGAAGGTCGAATCTAGCTTTATACGAAGGCCGGGTGTTAATTCCTCTTCATTTTCTTCTCCTTCAAATATAACATAGCTGTTCTCTGTTGGCAGAAAATTTTCTACTGAAGCTAGTTCCTCACCTAGATAGCCTTCAAAAACGTCTCCTTGGGTAGTGTAGTAGTTTTGAAATTCCTCAAAACCTGTATTGGGGTCATATTCCCTTAAAAAATATTTTGATTCAAATATGGACACGTTTATAGGCGTGGTGCCATATATAGAATCAAGCTCATAAGTAGTTACACTGTCCACTGTGGTTCCTGTACTGAAGTATGGTAAATACACAAAAACACTATCTACCGTGGCATTCTCGCCAAAGCTGGGGTCGTTTGATGCAAGGGTAAGCTGTGATAAAAGATTCACTGCTGATTTTCCATATACAGGATCGTTATAAACCCCTAATTGATAGGCTGGCAGCCTATTGCTCTGTAATGGGCCAAGTTTTCTACTGTATGCAATGACGGATTGTGATTCATCTAAGATTCCGTTGGGGGTTTCAGTTCCCAATACTTCAGAGCCCAAAGTTGAGATATCTTCTTGGCAAGAAGAGAATGCAATTATTATAAAGAAAATAGCACCTGCAAGGGGCAACAAATTTTTAATTTTCATTTGTTCTATTAATTGTTTTGGGTGAAATGTAATTAGCTCATTTCAATAAGATTGTTGAAGAAATTACTATAAGACTTTTGAGCTGTAAAAGTCTAAATATGCCTGGGAAAAATTTTCCATATTATGATATTTTAACACAGGTTTGTCTAAAGTGTTAATAAATTCATCAAGCTCTTTTGGTATTTCTTCAGATCCTACAATGACTGCGTCAGAATTTTTGACGGCTATTTTCATAAGGTTTACGTAACTTGGCTCTTCAAGTATAGTAATAACTTCGTCATCAATAGCATCAAACCTAACTTTATCTATTGTGTTTTTAGCTAACGTTCCATCGAAGCCTTGATTGTACACAGAAGTAACTATTTTACTATTTTCAAAAAGGGGTTCGTTTCCGTAATAATTCCGTAGATATAAAGGAAGAAAAGAAGCAAGCCATCCATGAACGTGAATAATATCTGGCGCCCAGTTCAGTTTTTTTACAGTTTCAATAACGCCTTTTGCGAAGAAAATGGCGCGCTCGTCATTGTCTTTGTAAAAATTTCCCTCTTCATCAGCATAGGTTGCCTTTCTTTTAAAATAATCTTCATTATCAATAAAATAAACCTGGATGCGCTCTTTAGGGATTGACGCCACTTTTATAATCAGTGGCATATCGAGATCGTTTATTACCAAGTTCATTCCAGAAAGGCGAATCACTTCGTGCAATTGGTGCCTTCTTTCGTTAATATTGCCATAGCGTGGCATAAAGATTCTTATCTGGCCGCCATTATTGTTGATCATTCGGGGAGCTTCAAACGACATTGAAGAAATCTCGGTCTCGGGAAGATAAGGTATAACTTCTGAAGACACATACAAGACTCTTTTATCTTTCATCTATTGGGTTTTTT
>SWCD01023842.1_pt1 | contig 38292 bp, 31 predicted proteins | sample 4693011 | NCBI WGS metagenome assembly SWCD01 (sample SAMN10267278, study PRJNA491770) | bioreactor metagenome | isolation source: DHS bioreactor inoculated with marine | place: Japan: Omine Ridge, Nankai Trough
CATGCTCAGTCTCAACGGCAAGTTAAACCGTAAAAGACTCGCACAGGTTATCTTTAAGGTAAGGGAAAATAAACGGCTGTTAGAAGATATCCTGCATCCAAAGATCCAGAACGAAGTGATCAGTAAATTACAGGTTTTGGCATCAGAACAGAACCCGCCTGAATATGCCATTATCGTAGTACCTTTGCTCATCGAAGCAAATTATAGTGGTCTCATAGATCGCACACTCGTTGTGATAGCGGATGAAAATAAAAGAATCGAACGTATCCAGCAACGTGACAACAGAAGCCTGAGAGAAATCCGTTCAATTATTGATAACCAGGTCGATGACGAAAAACGACTGAATGAAGCTGACGATATCATTGAAAACAAAAGCGATATCAAAAACTTAAACTCACGGGTCAAAGAACTACATGAAAAATACAGACGCCTGTCTGCAATGCCCCGATAAAAATACTGTCTCCCTTTGTAGAGAAAAAGTGTAAAATCTGCCGAAATATTAGATAAATCTAATTTACCCCTTTATAACCATTAATTTTAAGAAGCTCACACTGTGACTGATAACCACATTTACGAACAACCGCTAAATGAAAAAGTGCGCGCTTTTCTACGTCTCGAAAAACTGTTCCAGCAATATTCATTCCACCTGAAGCACGGTTCAGACTGGAACAACCGTGTGGCAATCGACTCCATTTTAGAGCTCCTGGCATTCACCACGCGCAGCGATATCAAACTGGAAGTATTAAAAGAACTGGAGCGGCAGCACACCCGGCTGGATCGCCTGTCCAAACGTCCTCAGATCGATCAGTCTCAACTGTCTTCGGTATTAAAAAACATACAGAAACGTATCGGTGAGCTACAGGCCATTAGCGGCCAGGTCGGTCAGGAAACAAAAAACGTTGAGTTACTTACAGCAATAGCCCAAAAAAGTTCCGTGCCTGGCAGCATCTGTGATTTTGATCTGCCCGCGCTCAAACACTGGTTAACCCTGGCCAAAGACAAACGACAAAAAAATATAGAAAAATGGTTTCAGCCTTTTGGCCACCTGGATCGCTCGGTGCAGTTGATATTAGATGTACTGAGGCATAGTGCCGAAGACACGGATGAAATCGCACAGAATGGTTTTTTCCAGAAATCACTCGATACTAACCAGGCGATACAGTTACTACGGATATCCATACCTGCCGACAGCTTGTGCTACCCTGAAATAAGCGCGGGCAAGCATCGATTTTCTGTACGTTTCATGAAAAACGATGACCCGGCATTACGCCCCGAACAGTGCAAAGAAGGCGTTAATTTTAAATTAATGATGTGTGCAATTTAAAATTAACAATAACGCCGTATAAAATTTGATACAAGCAGTCCTGCTTAATCCTGACGCCAGAAAGCACTGATTGCAGCGACGCCTTGCGCACCATGTGACCACGCCAGCTGAACATCCTTCGCAGACACACCGCCCAGCGCATAGACAGGCATGGCACACATTTCTAACAGACTTGAAAACTTCTGCCATCCCATCGCCTGCATTTCAGGATGACTCGCCGTCTTTTGTACGGGCGACAATACGACAAAATCCGCTTTTAACGCATTTGCTTTTAACAACTCTTCTTGGTTATGGCAGGAAGCAGAAAACAACTGCCCATCTGGACGCTGTGACAACGTGTTCAATGTTTTACTATCCGCATGGAAACCATCGAAACTGATACTGGATATATCGATCGAGTTCAAATAATCTTGCGGCACGTTCAACAATAATTTTGCTCCGGCCTGAGCACATAACGACGAGGCCTGTCGAATCAATGCGGGAACTTTCTCGATGTTTAAATCACCGTCTTTTAGACGCAATTGCACTAACTGAATATCATCGTTAAGCGCATTAGTTAACTTTCTTAAAAAATCATCTTCATCCGTAAACCTGCCGGTGATCAAATATTTTTCAGGCAACTGTACTGCTCTGATAATCGGTAAATTTGCGGCCGGGAACGTGTATCTCGATAATTGATCAACAGCTATCCATCTTACCTGCTGCCCTTCGACACCTCTGGCACGGCCGCGATAGCGAAGAACCCGGTTAACATGCAAACAAACTTTTTTATCGTGATAATCGTGCGTGATGCTGATCAGCGGACGCGAGCTCTCGATTTCCAGAGCCAGCTCTTCACGAATCTCACGCGCCAGTGCCTGTTCGACCGTTTCATGCTTCTCGATCTTGCCGCCGGGAAATTCCCACAGGCCGCCCTGATGTGAATCCTTATGGCGCAGACTAATACAGACTTCGCCATCTTCATTGATGATAACCGCGACTGCAACATGAACCATATCAGACATAGATATTCTTGAGGTTTATACCTGTCTTTAAGAACGGTACTCGGAATTGATGCGAACATATTCGTGAGATAGATCGGACGTCCATATGGTCGCTGAATCGCTGCCTCTACTCAACTCGACGGCGATCGTAATCTCATGCTGATTCATCACGCGCTGACCATTTTCTTCCGTGTAGCCACTGTCAATGCCGCCATTACGAACGATACACACATCACCAAGAAAAATATTTACACCGGAGATATCCAGCTGCTCTATTCCTGAGCGTCCAACAGCGGCAAGTATGCGTCCCCAGTTTGGATCACTGGCAAACAACGCTGTTTTTACCAATGGCGAGTGCGCGATGGTATATGCGACGTTTTTTGCTTCAGCGTTTGATCGTGCCTGCGTGACAGAAACCGTAACAAACTTCGTCGCACCTTCGGCATCACGCACGATGGCCTGCGCCAGATAAAGGCATATCGCTTTCAGTTCATCGATAAACACGTTGGCATCGGGTGTGGACTTATCGATCTGCTTATTGCCGGCTTTAGCCGTTGCAATCAGCACGCAAGCGTCATTCGTTGAGGTGTCGCCATCGACAGTAATGGCATTAAAGGTTTCCTCAACTACTTCAGATAAACACTGCTGTAAAAAATCTGCCTCGATATCTGCATCGGTCGCTATAAAAGACAGCATTGTCGCCATGTTCGGGCAAATCATACCTGAACCTTTTGCGATACCACTTATGGTGACTTTCCTGCCATCAAGCAGCAAGGTTTTTGACACGGCTTTTTCCACGGTGTCGGTGGTCATTATGCCTCTGGCGGCAGCCAGCCAGTTATCTTCGGACAATTTAGCAACGATCTGATTTATGCCTGAGTTCAAAACGGGCATCGGCAATTGCTCACCGATAACACCGGTTGAAAAAGGCAACACCTGCTCTGGCAGGCAATGTAAAATTTCTGCCAGCCAGACACAACTTTGTTCGGCATTTTGCATACCGGTTTCACCAGTGCCTGCGTTTGCATTGCCAGAATTAACAAGCAGGGCGCGCGGCGAGCATTGCGATAAATGTTGTTTTGAAATTGTAACAGGGGCGGCGCAGAATGCGTTCCGGGTAAAGGTCGCTGCGCAGGTCGAATGTTCGCCTATAGCGAAGATGACCAGATCATCTCCACCGTTTTTTTTAATGCCCGCAGCAATTGACGCAAGCTTGATGCCCGCAACGGGTAAAATGTTTTCTGCTTCTGCCAGCAAACTCAAAGTCGTAACCGTTCCTGTTTTATTTTTTAGAGAAGCCTGAAAAAATTAACTCAGTTTTCCGTGACAGTGTTTAAATTTTTTGCCGGAACCACAATGACAGGGGTCATTACGTCCGATCTTTTTCTGCGTACGATGATAAGGTTGCGCAGCCTGTCCTTCAGAGTCGACAGCCTCACCCTGCTCTGATGTCTGCTGCATACCTTCTGCATCAGCATGCTGGTAGTTCACATTAACAACTTCCGGATTCTCATTTGCCTCAAGTTGCTCAACCTCATCGTTTGACTGAATTTTTACTTTTGAGAGGATAGATATTACTTCATACTTCATTCTTTCCAGTAATTCAGTAAACATCTCGAAGGCTTCGCGTTTATATTCCTGCTTGGGATCTTTCTGCGCGTAGCCGCGCAGACCGATACTCTGGCGCAGATAATCCATCGCCGCTAGATGTTCTTTCCATAATTTATCCAGCACATTCAACATCACATGTTTTTCATAGTTGCGCATACCTTCTGCACCAACCATAACTTCCTTCGCTTCAAACTCTTCAACGATTGCAGCCTGGACCTTTCTACGTAAGCCAGCTTCGTCCATGATATTATCTTCTTCCAGCCATTGCCCTGCTGGCAGCTTCTGTCCGAACTCTTCTTCCAGAGCATTCTCAAGTCCTTCGATATCCCACTGTTCATCAAGACTGCCGTGAGGTATATAGGAAGTAATAACATTATCGATTATTTCTTCACGAATGTTCTTGATAGTCTCTGACAGGTCAGCTTCAGCCATCATTTCATTGCGCTGTCCATAAATCACACGACGCTGGTCATTGGCGACATCGTCGTACTCAAGTAGTTGTTTACGGATATCGTAGTTATGACCCTCAACTTTACGTTGTGCATTTTCGATGGCGCGATTAACCCAGGGGTGCTCTATCGCCTCACCTTCTTCCATACCTAATTTTTTCATCAATGCACCGACTTTGTCCGATGCGAAAATACGCATCAGATCATCCTGCAAGGACAGATAGAATCGACTGGATCCCGGGTCACCCTGACGGCCTGAACGGCCACGCAGCTGATTATCGATACGACGTGATTCATGACGTTCACTACCAATCACATGCAGGCCACCAGCATCCAGAACTTTCTGATGACGCTTTTCCCACTCCTGCTTTATTCTATTTTGCGTCTCATCATCAGTATCTTTTGCCTGTTTCAACTCTGCATCAAGGTTACCGCCAAGCACGATATCTGTTCCTCGACCAGCCATATTTGTCGCAATCGTTACTGCCGTTGGAAGGCCTGCGTTTTCGATGATATGTGCTTCATTTTCATGCTGTTTAGCGTTCAGGACATTATGTTCAATCTTGTCCTTTTTAAGCAGCCCCGAAATATGCTCAGAGACCTCGATAGATGCAGTACCTACCAGCACCGGCTGTTTCCTTGTTACACAGTCTTTAACGTCTTCGACGATGGCGTTATATTTTTCATCTGGCGATAAAAATACCAGGTCGGTATTATCTTTTCTGGTCATCGGTCTATTGGTCGGCACGATGACAACTTCGAGACCATAAATCTGCAATAACTCTTCAGCTTCAGTATCTGCCGTGCCCGTCATACCTGAAAGCTTTTCGTATAATCTGAAATAATTCTGGAAAGTGATTGACGCCAGTGTCTGGTTTTCACTTTGAATATCGACACCTTCTTTGGCCTCAACCGCCTGATGTAAACCTTCAGACCAGCGGCGTCCCTCCATGGTACGACCGGTAAATTCATCAACGATGATGACCTGATTATCACGCACGATGTAGTGCACATCTTTTTCAAACAGGACTAATGCGCGCAATGCGGCGTTTAAATAATGTACCAGGTTAATATTTGTTGCGCTATATAAGGAATCATTCTCATCAAGAATTCCAACTTCGACAAGAATTTCTTCTATGCGCTGATGTCCCTGCTCAGTGATATGAACATTTTTATTTTTTTCATCGACCGAGAAGTCGCCTTCTTCGGGTTCTTCTTTTTCTGTCTGACGACCCTGCTCCAGCCTTTTAACGATGTCTTTAAATTTGACGTGTAAATCGCTATTTTCATCGACCGCACCAGAGATGATTAATGGTGTTCTGGCTTCGTCGATCAGGATAGAGTCGACTTCGTCGACGATGGCAAAATATGGCGCACGTTGCACTTTTTCTTCTGCAGTAAAAGCCATGTTATCGCGCAGATAATCAAAGCCGTATTCGTTGTTTGTACCGTATGTTATGTCCGCTGCGTAGGCCTGCTTTTTCGCTACCTGGTCCATACCTGAAACGCTGACGCCGGTGGTCATGCCCAGGAAATTGTACAACCGCGACATCCATTCGGCATCGCGTGCCGCCAGGTAATCATTGACGGTGACCACGTGCACGCCTTTACCCGGCAGGGCATTAAGGTAAGCAGCTAATGTTGCTACCAGTGTTTTACCTTCACCGGTTTTCATCTCAGCAATTTTTCCACTGTGTAAAACCATGCCACCGATCATCTGCACATCAAAATGACGCATACCTAATACACGGCGACTGGCCTCCCGTACGGCAGCAAAGGCTTCGGGCAATAACTGGTCTATGGTTTCGCCCTGCGGGTTACTTTCACTCTGCAGACGATCTCGAAATTCCTGGGTTTTAGCGGCAAGCTGCTCATCATTGAGCGCTTCGAAATCGGGCTCCAGTGCATTAATTTTGTTAACAACTTTACGATGTTGCTTAATCAGCCGTTCGTTACGGCTGCCGAATACTTTTTTAACTACATTCAAGATCATTTTGATTAATTAAACCTGCGACATCATTGCGTTATGAAGGTAAAGGTAACCCTCATAAATAATAAAAAATACGGCGTATTATGCCTGAGAACCGGCGGCGGGTCATGTATTACCGAAAGGAATATTGATCAGGATATTATAACGGCGATGCGATTTCCCCAGTCGTTACCATGAGGATTATCTAGCGTAATGCAACAAATTTTGCCGGATTAACCTGTCTGTCATTTTTAAGCACTTCAAAATGAACGTGTGGACCCGTTGAACGACCAGTTGACCCCATCTGCGAGATCACCTGGCCTTTTTCTACGCTATCACCAACTTTGACCAGCAATTTGGCATTATGACCGTAACGGGTAGCGTACCCATTTCCGTGATTGATCTCGACCAGGTTGCCATAACCGTAACGGTCACCCGCCCATGTAACCACACCATTGGCCACAGCAACGATACTACTGCCTTCTTTGCCGGCAAAATCCATACCTTTGTGCATCGCGATCTTGCCGGTGAATGGATCAGCGCGTTTACCATAATAGGATGAAGTCCAGCCTTTTGTTATCGGCCGACCACGTGGTTTAGACTTGCTTCTTAGCTGGCGATTCATGATTACTTCTTCTAACACAGCCAGTTGCTCTTCACGGCTACTCAGTTGTTTATCGAGGCTGGCAATGACACTACCAAAATCCATGCTGGCAACGCCTTCTGTTTCAACAGGTCCACCATAGGACGGCGAATTTTTAAAATTAAATTCTTTTGAATCCAGCTTGGAGACCTTAACCAGACGTTGCCCCAGAGCGTTCAGGCGAATAACATTCGCCTGCATTTTTCCTAAACGTGCAGCTAACGCATCAAGTTCAGATTCTGCTGACAGCCGCGTTTCGTTAATCAGGGCCTTTTGCCTGGATATGTCATGCTCCAGCTCAGCAAGTTCACTCACTGCTGCCTGCGTCTTGCCATACCAGAAACCAGAACTCACCAGTAAGCCTGCGAAAAGGCTTATAATGACACAGCTGGCAATTAACTGACGTGGACCGTCAAGCTGACAGCGAAGCGGTTTGCCGCGAAATTTTCCTACAAAAATGATATTCATACTTGGATTTTTACTAACTCAACCTTTGCAATATTGATAATTATAGTCAATCCGTCGATTTTTTTAGCACAATGAAGCCAATTAATGAGCAAATTAGCGCCAAATTCGTCATTCAGGCCAAAAAACTGATTAAATACACGAAATTATTACGCAATATATTACCCGTGGAGTGCCACAATCACGTTGAAGTGGCGAATATTCGTGACCAGAATTTAATGCTGATTACAGACTCACCGGTGTGGACGACCCGACTACGCCAGTTGAGCCCTCAAATTTTGCAATCTATCCGCTCAAACACACCCGAAAGTGAACAAATAATTCACCACATTCAAATCAGTACACGCTACCATTCGTCTAACGACAGCAAACAACAAACCTTAAATAAAAAAAATCGACATAAACTACAGATCAGTGAGAAGACGGCAATGGTGCTATCGCAGTCAGCCGATAGTATTGATCATCCACAACTAAAATCAGCATTGTTAAAAATTGCCAGTCACGCTAACAGAAAAAATAAAACAGAAGAATAATTTCTGCTTATTTCATAGCCCTCGATGTTCGATCGTGGCATATACTTCTGGTGCTTAATTGGCTGCCAGCTAAAACGTCTGCAATGGTTGCGTATAAGAAATAGGCGAAGAATCTTTTTCATCTTCAAAAGTCACTTCTTCCCAGGCATCCATATCAGCACACAAGGTCTTCAATAATTTATTATTTAATGCATGACCCGAGCGGTAACCAGAGAAAGCACCAATAGAACTATGGCCCAATAAATACAGGTCGCCAATCGCATCCAGAATCTTATGTTTTACGAATTCATCTTCGTAGCGTAGGCCGTCTTCATTTAATACACGATATTCATCGACCACGATAGCATTATCGATGCTGCCACCGAGTGCCAGATTATTTTTACGCAGTGCTTCGATGTCACTCATAAAACCAAAGGTACGCGCACGGCTGACTTCTTTAACAAAGGAGGTGGTCGAAAAATCAATCTCTGCAGTACAGGGCGCATCCTTGAATGCGGGGTGGTCAAAATCAATCGCAAAGCTCACTTTAAAACCATCGAAGGGATCGAAGCGAGCCCACTTGCCTTCTTCTTCGACAACGACGGACTTTTTAATACGAACGAAGCGTTTCGGTGCTTCCTGTTCGACGATGCCGGCTGACTGAATCAAAAATACGAAAGGCCCCGAACTGCCATCCATAATCGGCACTTCTGAAGCACTGACATCGACGTAAGCATTATCGATGCCCAGGCCTGCCATCGCAGATAATAAATGCTCGACCGTAGAGACGCTAACGCCATCCTGCTCTAATGTTGTTGACAGCATGGTCGCACCAACGTTTTGCGCAGTCGCTTTAATTTCTACCGGTTCATTTAAGTCGACACGGCGAAAGATAACACCGGTATCGGGCTGCGCCGGACGTAGTGTCAAATACACTTTCTCACCAGAGTGTAGTCCGACACCAGTTGCACGAATTACATTCTTTAATGTTCTTTGCTTAATCAATATATCCAGTCCCATTGCCCAACCTCGAGGTCGTGGCAGAAAATTTCGGTAAAAAACCGCCGTATTATCACATAATTACAGCCTAAATTGGAAGGTCGTCATTAAACCCTGCGTTTAGCTAGCTTAATTCGCCTGCAAAACAAGCTGTAAATACACCATCATCCAGCTTTTAAAACATGCTAAATCAACAAGTTAATACATGTTCTCACTTAACTTACACAACTAATCCGCCTGTCGACGCAAAAACGCAGGTATATCCAGCATTTCTTCATTATAGCCGCCATTGACTGAAACCGGCTCTTCATGCGCCTTCGCGTTACGGGTCACAGCCGGTTTGGCCAACTCACTATAATCAGGCGCTTCGTCGATCGCCGCTGTTTTAACAACTTTGATCTCAGCCGGTGCTGATACGGGGGCCTGTGCTTTCACTGAATTACCCAGGCCTGTGGCAACCACGGTTACACGAATTTCGCCGTCCAGTGATTCATCGATAGCAGTACCCATCACCACGGTCGCATCTTCAGAAGCAAAGCCATTGATGACTGCGCCGATATCCTGAAACTCACCCAAAGTCATATTCGCGCCGGTAACGTTCACCAGAATGCCACGTGCGCCTGACAGATTTACATCCTCGAGTAAAGGACTAGCGATCGCAGCTTCAGCCGCTTCCTGCGCCCGGTCATCACCGATGGCGCGACCTGAACCCATCATGCCCATACCCATTTTTGACATTACAGTTCGGACATCTGCAAAGTCGACATTAATGACACCAGGGTTGGTAATCAGTTCAGTAATTCCCTGCACCGCACCACAAAGTACATCGTTGGCGCCGCTGAAGGCATTCATTAGATCAAAGTCACGACCGTAAACATCCAGCAATTTATCATTCGGAATGGTGATCAAAGAATCCACGTGGCCGCTCAGCTCTTTGATGCCCTGCATCGCGATCTTCATGCGCGCCGAACCTTCGAAAGCAAACGGTTTGGTAACAACACCGACCACCAGTATGCCCATCTCGCGCGCGATCTGTGCAACCACTGGCGCAGCACCGGTACCTGTTCCGCCACCCATGCCGGCAGTCACAAACAACATGTCGGTATTTGAGATCGCCTCCTGGATCAGTTCACGATCTTCGAGCGCCGCCTGCTGACCTATCTCAGGTGTCGCACCCGCACCCAGACCTTTTGTTATGTTGCTGCCGATCTGCAATGATTTGGCATCACCCATACGTCCCAATGCCTGCGCATCCGTATTCGTACAGATAAAATCTACACCGTTGATACCGCTGCTCACCATGTGCTGAACAGCATTACCACCACCGCCACCAACACCGATGACTTTTATTACCGCTTCTTGTGCGCCGGAATCCATCAATTCAAACATAGGCATGGTATTTCTCCTCTTATTAATTAATTTGTTATTTAGTTATTTAGTTATTTAATCGTTTCGTTATTTTTCAGCTTATTTCTTGTTTCATGTAACTCAGGTTAAAAGTTTCCCTGGAACCAGCTCTTCATCCTGTCAAAAACTCCTTTGACACCACCTTCCATCATGATATGACTGGTGCCGTTATTTCTGTGCTGATTACCAAACAGTAACAAGCCAACACCTGTCGCATAAATCGGATTTCTCACTACGTCTGACAGACCAGAAACATATTGCGGCAGACCGAGGCGTACGGGGGCATGGAAGATCTCTTCAGCAAGATCGATGACGCCTTCCATTTTCGAGCTGCCGCCCGTCAGCACGACACCGGCGGCGATGATCTCTTCGAAACCGCTACGGCGTAGTTCTGCGTGTACCAGATTGAGCAATTCTTCATAACGCGGCTCGACCACTTCGGCCAGTGTCTGCCGTGATAATTTACGCGGCGGCCGGTCGCCCACACTGGGCACTTCGATGGTCTCTTCAGGGTTAGCCAACTGGCGCAAAGCGCAGGCATATTTTATTTTTATGTCGTTGGCGTATTGCGTCGGCGTGCGCAGTGCGACCGCGATGTCGTTGGTCACCTGGTCGCCGGCAATGGGAATGACCGCGGTGTGACGGATAGCGCCTTCAGAAAATACTGCAATGTCGGTGGTGCCGCCACCGATGTCAACAAGACAGACGCCCAGTTCTTTTTCATCTTCGGTCAATACCGAGTAACTCGATGCCAGCTGCTCAAGGATGATGTCATCGACTTCCAGACCACAACGACGCACACATTTGATAATGTTCTGCGCAGCACCAACCGCACCCGTCACCAGATGCACTTTGGCTTCGAGACGAACACCTGACATACCTATCGGTTCACGGATACCTTCCTGGTCATCGATGATAAATTCCTGCGGCAGGATGTGCAGCACACGTTGATCCGCCGGGATGGCGACCGCACGCGCTGCGTCGATCACCCGGTCCAGATCACCATTGGTCACTTCACGCTCACGGATAGCGACGATGCCGTGCGAGTTCAGGCTGCGTATATGGCTACCAGCGATACCCGCATATACCGAATTGATCTCACAGCCAGCCATCAGTTCTGCTTCTTCGATAGCATGCTGTATAGACTGCACAGTAGATTCGATATTAACCACCACGCCTTTTTTCAGGCCATTCGAAGGATGTGACCCCAGACCGATGATCTCGATCCCACCTTCGTTATTGATCTCGCCGACGATGGCGACGACTTTGGAAGTACCAATATCGAGACCGATCAACATATTTTTATCAGACTTCTTTGTCATTACTTCAGGCCTCAGTCATTTGTACGGCAAAACCGTTTGGATAACGCATATCAATAACCCTAATATTTTTATTCGTTAAAATCTTATCGGTAGGACCATGCCCTACGGTTAATGAAGGTAGTATTCGAACAAATCGTTTCAGACGTTTCTCTGTTTGGAAGCGTCCCAGTTTCACGTCGATCTTCTGTGCCGGTGCCCTGCCCGCAACGCCAACAGAATTTTCATATTTTGAAACAACCATCTGCCATGACCGACGCTCATCCAGATCCAGGCGCACCACCTCAAATTCGAGCAGTGCCATTTCCTGATAGAGCACGTTCATAAACTTCCACACATTGTTATGGTGGCCTTCGGGGCCATTCAGTGCTGGCAGGTTCAATTGCCTGCTGATCCTTTCCGGCTTAAACACTTCACCGCTATCATTGATATAACCATCGCCATTCCAGTACGCGACAGGCGTCTGCTCGGTGATGATCACATCAAGCGTCGCCGGCCACTGCCTTCTCAATGAAACATTTTTTATCCACGGCTGTTGCATCAAACTCGCGCGTATATCGTTTAGGTCCACCGTAAAATATCCACCATTGATTTTACTTTTTACGATCGACTCAATCGTTTCTTTGCCCACAAAATTCAGCTCGCCGATCACCACGACATCATCCACTGGCAGCACGGTTGGCATCTCGACGTCTTTAACAAACAGGCCAAGATAAACCAGCGCCACGCCACCGAATAAAACCGGCAAGGTCTTCATGATTTTTTTTATCAGCGGTATTTTATTTTTTCTTTTCATTGTTTATCTTCTATTGCGAACATTCTGCCAACGATAAAATTTCAAGTACCAGATCATCAAACGATAAACCTGCCTGTTTTGCCGCCATCGGTACCAGCGAATGGCTGGTCATGCCGGGCACGGTGTTCACTTCGATCAGCCACGGCTGACCATCCTGATCCAGCATGAAATCAACACGCCCCCAACCAGAGGCACCAACTGCGTTAAATGCCTGTGTCACCAGCACGCCAAATTCGGCCTCCAGTTCCTCGGATAAACCGCATGGACAGATGTACTGCGTATCGGTGGCTTCATACTTGGCGTCGTAGTCATAAAACTTGTGCGGGGTTTTAAGTTTGATCATCGGCAACACCTGGTCGTCCAGTATTGCCGCGGTATACTCGTCACCTTCGATCCAGTATTCCGCAATCACCGTGCCACCACACTGCTGCGCCTTGCGCCACGCCGGAATCAGTTCATCTTCAGATTCGACCTTGCTCATGCCGATACTGGAACCTTCGAGCACAGGTTTAACGATCAGTGGCAAGGATAATTTTTCCAGCGCCTGCCTGCAGCTCTGCTCCGAATCAAGGATACAGAAATCCGGTGTCGACAAACCCATGGCCATCCAGATCTGCTTGGTCTTCAACTTGTCCATCGCCAGTGATGAAGCCATCACGCCAGAACCGGTATAAGGCACAGACATCAATTTCAATAGCGCCTGTATGGTGCCGTCTTCACCACCACGGCCGTGTAACACGATGAACGCGCGCTGATAATTTTCTTTTTCAAGATCACTGATAATATTTTCACTGACATCGATGCCATACGCATCGACGTCTTTATTTTTTAACGCGGCCAGCACCGCGTTGCCGCTCAACAGTGAAATCTCGCGTTCTGCTGACAGACCGCCCATCAACACAGCCACTTTGCCAAATTGCGCAACGTTCACGCTCATGACTCTTCTTCTCCCACTTTTTTCTTACCAATAATTTTTACTTCCGGCTGTAACAAAACACCATGTTTATCGGCAACCGTTTTTTGAATTAACTCAATCAATGTTTCGATATCTGTCGCTGTTGCCGTATTTTCATTGAGAATAAAATTCGCATGCTTTTGCGAAACCACCGCGCCACCAACAGACCTGCCTTTCAGGTCACAATCTTCAATCAGTTGCGCGGCATATTTGCCTTCCGGGTTACGAAACACGCTGCCACAACTCGCCACACCGGTCGGTTGTGATACCGCACGTTTAGCCAGCAGCTGTTTGATGTCGATGGCGTTGCTGCCTGCCTGCTGTTTTTCTAAACGCAGGGTCGCACTGACAAACCATTCATCCTGATGTGCATTCTGGCTGGCTTTCACAGAACGATAACCGTACTCAAACTCGGCGGCTTTACGTTTTGTGATCTCACCTTTACGGTTCAATGTTTCAACCTCGATGACCAACGGCCAGGTCTCACCACCAAAGGCACCAGCATTCATCGCCAATGCGCCGCCAACAAGGCCCGGGATGCCGGCAAAGAACTCTGCACCGGTCAGCCCCTGTTTACTGCAAAAACGTGCCAGCCTGGCACTGGCCACACCGGCGCCGACATGCACCGTAGTCTCATCAATTAATTCTAACTGCGTCATCACACCCTGGGTCGCGATCACCGTGCCATCAAAACCGCCGTCGCGTATTAACGTATTACTACCCAGTCCCAGCCACAATAATTTTTCATCTTTATCTAATGTGGCGATGAAAGATGCCAGCGCGGTCAGTGATTGCGCCTGCACATATCGTCTGGCCACGCCGCCGGTGCGCCAGCTGGTGTGCTTTGCCATCGGCTCGTTTTCGGTAATCATTATGTCGTCGACTTTATTCATCACATTCATAACCATCATGCTTCCAGCACCGCTTTCAACTGCGATGCAACACGGCCGATACTGCCGGCACCCATGGTTAAAACCAGATCACCATCCTGTAAAACAGAGCGCAGATCATCACCAAGTTTTTCTACGTCTTCGACAAAGATCGGATTCACTTTGCCACGTGTGCGGATCGCTGCACATAATGCACGACCATCGGCGCCGGCGATCGGCTCTTCGCCTGCGGCATAAACTTCTGTCATCATCAACACGTCACAGTCTGCCAGCACCAGAGAAAAATCTTCGAACAGATCACGTGTCCGCGTATAACGATGCGGCTGAAAGATCGCTACCAGACGTTTGTCCGGCCAGGCATTTTTTGTCGCGCTTAATGTCGCAGCCACTTCGGTCGGATGATGCGCATAATCGTCGACCAGCGTCACCGTGCCCTGCGCTATTTTCGCTTCACCATACATGTGCATGCGACGACCGATGCCCTCAAATTTTGCCAGTGCTGCCTGCATATCTTCTGTGGAAACACCCAGCTCGTTGGCAACACATATGGCAGCCAGCGCATTCAACACATTGTGCCGACCGGGCATATTCAAAGTGACTTCGATGCTTTTTTCAGCGTCAGGCAACATCACATCGAAGCTTGTTTTCTCCCCCTGATACCGGATGTTCGACGCACAGACATCGGCATCATAATCGATACCATAACGGATGATCGGACGCGCTATCTCAGGCAACAGACTTCTCACTTCATCGTCATCGACGCAGACGACCGCCAGCCCGTAAAACGGCAGGTGATGCAAAAATTCAACAAACGTCTGTTTCAGACGCGCGAAATCACCACCATAGGTTGGCAGATGATCCGCATCGATATTGGTGACTACCGACATCATCGGCTGCAGGTATAAAAATGAAGCGTCACTTTCATCGGCTTCGGCCACCAGGTATTTACTTTTACCCAAACGCGCGTGGGCCGATGAACTGTTCAACTTGCCACCGATGACATAGGTCGGATCAAGCCCCGCCTCTTGCAGTACACAGGTGACCAGCGATGTGGTCGTGGTTTTTCCGTGGGTGCCGGCAACAGCGATACCATGGCTGAAACGCATCAGCTCCGCCAGCATCTCAGCCCGCGGCACCACCGGGATGCGTTGCGCTTTTGCGGCCAGCACTTCGATGTTATCGCTGCTGATCGCCGTCGAGGTGACCACCACATCAACATCACGCACGTTCTCTACCGAATGTGACTGATAAACAGCCACGCCCGATTTTTTCAACTGCTCGGTCACCGCGTTGCTGGCCATATCGGAACCACTGACCTGATAACCTAACGTGTTCATCACATCAGCAATGCCGCTCATACCCGCGCCGCCGATACCAACGAAATGCACCTTGCGGATGCGACGCATAAATTCTTTCAGGCTGGCAGATTGAGAACGGGTTGACTGCGGCATCAGATGATTCCTCCAGCGTTCAAACAGGCATCGGCAATCGTTTTTGCAGAATCGGGAATCGCTAATTTTCGTGCGGCGATCGCCATGTCTAACAGTTTTTTTCGATCGTTTGAAAAATCATTAAGCGCTGCAACCAACCAGTCTGTCGACAACTCGCTCTGCTGTTTAATAATGGCCGCGCCGTTTTTTTCCAGATAAAACGCATTGTGCGTCTGATGATCATCGACTGCATGCGGGTACGGCACCAGGATAGAAGCTACACCTGCGGCAGCCAGCTCAAAAACAGTCATCGCACCAGCACGACAGATCACCAGATCGGCCCATTCGTAAACCGCTGGCATGTCATCGATAAACGCTTCGACCCTGGCTTCGACACCGGCGTCACTGTATGATTTTTTTGCTGACTCAATATTTTTCACGCCGGTCTGATGGATAACCTCAGGCCGATGCTCTTTATTTATTTTAGATAAAGCCTGCGGAATGATCTCGTTCAGTTTTACCGCACCCAGACTGCCACCGACAACCAGCAGGCGCAGGTTTTTCTGTTGCGCCTGCCGTTGCGCAAGGCGGTTCACAGGCTCTTCGATCTCGCAGATAGCCCGTCGCACCGGATTGCCGGTGGTCTGTGCATTTTTAAATACGCCAGGAAACGCCTGCAATACCACGTCGGCAAATCTTGCCAGTATTTTATTGGTCAGGCCGGCGATGGCATTTTGTTCGTGCACTAATAGTGGTTTTCTGATCAGCCACGCCATCAGTCCGCCGGGGCCAGAAGCAAAACCACCCATGCCTAAAACCGCACAGGGTTTTCTGCGCGATAAAACTGCCAGCGCCTGCCAGCACGCCAACGCTATACGTACTGGCGCCAACAGCAGCGTTAACGTATTTTTTCCGCGCAGGCCAGTGATACTCATCCACTCGATAGGATAACCCGCCTGCGGCACCAGCCTGGATTCGATGCCAGCTTTTGTGCCCAGCCAGACCACCGGAATGCCGCGTGAACGTAATTCGTCAGCCACTGCCAGCGCCGGGAAAACATGGCCGCCGGTGCCACCTGCCATGATCAGTACGGGGCGAACATCGATCATAACAATGCACCTCCGGCTTTGATGTGTGTTGCTTTTGCTCGTCTGGCTGGCTGTCGTTTTTGTCTGGCGGTTTTTTTATTCAGGTTTTTACTGGCCTGCTTCACCACACCGCTGGTCTCATAATGAATGCGCAGCAATAAACCGATCGCTGCACAGCACACGACCAGACTGCTGCCACCATAACTCATCAACGGTAACGTCAGGCCTTTGGTGGGCAGCAGACCGATGTTTACACCCATATTGATGACCGCCTGCATCGACAGCCAGATACCGATACCATAAGCCACATACGCTGCAAAATAGTTACCTGTCTTCTCCGCCTGTGATGCAATTTTTAACGCACGGAAAAACAATATCGCATACAACAGAACAACAAGACTGACACCAACAAACCCCAGCTCTTCTGACAGCACCGCAAACAAAAAGTCGGTATGTGATTCGGGCAGATAAAATAACTTTTGTACACTGCCGCCGAGACCGGTGCCAAACCAGCCGCCGGTACCGATGGCGATCAATGATTGTGTCAGCTGAAAACCACTATCGAATGGGTCGGCCCATGGGTTAGCAAACGAGGTTAACCGCTGCATACGGTAAGGTGAGGTTATTACCAGCAACATTGCCGCACTGGCAAAGATAAAGACAAACGAGATAAACTGGATGAACCGTGCACCGGCTAAAAAGGTCATACCCAGAACCGTACCCATGATAACCACCGTGGCACCAAAATCCGGCTCGATCAGTAACAGTATTCCGGCAAGACCAACCATCAGCATGGGCTTAAGAAATCCGATGAGTGAATTTCTCACCGCATCACCGTGACGCACCAGGTAACCTGCTACGTAGATCACCAGAAAAAGTTTTACCAGTTCTGACACCTGCAGATTAAACATGCCCAGCGGCAACCAGCGAGTGCTGCCGTTCACGGTTTTACCGACACCGGGAACCAGCACCAGCAGCAACAAAAACAGGGCAAAGATCAACAACGCCATGCCGGATTTTTCCCACTGTACTAATCGGATTTTAAAAACGCTTAACGCGGCAAATAACCCGATAACGACAAACACCAACTGCCGTTGTAAATAATAAAACGGATTTGAAAAATTTCTATCCGCCACACTGATGGATGATGACGCCACCATGATGATGCCGATAGCTAACAGTGAAATAAACGCGAGCAGTAAAACAGGGTCGAGATCATCGCCATCAATTTTCAGACCAAACCAGTTGCTGAGCTGACCGCGCAGCGGTTTAACCGCTGTCAACCTGGCTACCATATCAGCAGACGCATTCATAATACCGTTCATGACTGCAACGCCTCTACTGCCTGTATAAAAGCATCACCACGTTGCTCGAAGTTTTCAAACATATCAAAACTTGCACAGGCTGGTGCTAACAGGACATTATCACCCGCTTGCGCCATCGCCTCGGCGGCCACTACGGCAGCGCGCATATCGATAACACGTTTCACCGGCATACCTTGTGGCATGACTGCCTGAATTTTTTCGGCGTCTTCACCCAGCAACACCACTGCACGACAGTGTTTTTTTACGACATTTGTCAGCTCTGAAAAATCAGCACCTTTGGCGATACCGCCAGCGATCAGCACATGTTTTCCCGGCAGGCCAACAAGCGCAGCGATGGTCGCTCCCACATTGGTCGCCTTGGAGTCATTGATCCAGTTGACGCCATTTATCTGCGCGACAAACTGTGCGCGATGCGGCAGGCCCTTAAATTGTTTCAAGGCAGCAATCATGTCTTCCATCGGTAGACCGATAGCAAAACCCAGTGCCAGCGCAGCTAAAGCGTTCTGTAAATTATGCCTGCCTTTGATCTTCAACTCGTCGACCGTGACCAACTTCTGCTGACCGAAGCACAGGCTTGAATCACACAGACCAAATTCATTTTCAGCCGGCACGTCCAGGGTGAAACGCAACTGTCTGGTCACGGGCTGGTTTGTCTGACTCGCCAGCGCATCGTCTTTATTCAACACCAGCACGCCGGCGTTATCATAGATCACCTGCTTGCTCATCGCATACGCAGCGAGGTTTTCGTAACGGTCAAGGTGATCTGCACTGATATTTAAAACCACCGCCGCTTTCATCGGCAGGTTTTGCAGAGTTTCCAGCTGAAAACTGGACAGCTCCAGCACATATAAATCCACATCGTCGTCCAGCGAATCGAGCACTGGCAGACCGATGTTGCCGCTGGCCACCGCATTTACAGCTGACTGTTTTGCCATCAGGGTCAGTAGTGTCGTAACCGTCGATTTTCCGTTTGAACCGGTGATGCCGATTACCGGTGCTTTCACTTCATGAGCAAACAGGTCGATGTCACCGATGATCTCGATATTGTTTTTTCTGGCTTCGACCAGTGCCGGTTCCGCCAGCGCCACACCCGGACTGACGATGATGCGGTGCGCATTGATAAATAATGAAACATCAAACTGCCCGGTATGCAATTCAACATCGTCATAGTCACTTTTTAAAACATTGAGGCCCGGCGGAATATCACGGCTATCGACAACGATGACAGCTTCACCCAGGGCGCGCAAATAACGTACCACAGACAAACCGGTTTTACCCAGTCCGACGACCAGTGTGTAAACAGCTTGTTCAGGATTGACGGTCATTCTATTTAATGCACTCATGTTTCTTTAAATTGTTTATCGAACTTTCAACGAAGCCAGACCGATCAGCACCAGTACCACGGTGATGATCCAGAAACGCACGATGACTCTTGGTTCGGGCCAGCCTTTTAATTCAAAATGATGATGGATCGGCGCCATACGAAAGATCCGTTTGCCGGTTAATTTGTACGAGCCAACCTGCAAGATAACCGAAACAGTCTCCATCACGAAGACACCGCCCATGATGAGCAACACCAGCTCCTGGCGGACATAAACCGCAATCACACCCAGCGCCGCACCTAATGCCAATGCGCCAACATCACCCATGAATACCATCGCAGGGTAGGTGTTGAACCATAAAAATCCCAGGCCGGCACCGACTAGCGCACCACAGAAGATCGTTAGCTCACCGACACCGGCGACATACGGGATACCCAGGTAATTAGCAAACGTCGAGTGCCCCGTGAGGTAAGCAAACACACCAAGCGCACCGGCCACCATGACGGTCGGCATGATCGCCAGACCATCGAGGCCATCGGTCAGGTTCACAGCATTGCTGCTACCGACGATCACCAGATAGGTAAGCACGATGAAACCGCTACCCAACGGAACCATCACATCTTTTAAAAACGGGAAGATCAGTGTGGTTTCGACCTCGGTGGTCGCACTGTTAAAAATAAAAAATGCGGCGGCAAAACCGACCACGGTTTGCCAGAAATATTTGGCTTTTGCCGGCATGCCTTTGGAGTTCCCGTAAACCAGCTTTTTATAATCGTCGACACCACCGATTAAACCAAACGCTAAAGTAACGCCCAGCACCACCCAGATTTTTTCACTGGACAGGTCACCCCACAGCAAAGTACTGATGGCGATTGAGACCAGTATCAAAGCGCCGCCCATAGTCGGCGTACCCGCTTTTGACAGGTGCGATTGCGGGCCATCATCACGTATCTGCTGCCCGATCTTATAGCTGGACAGTTTACGTATCATCGTCGGCCCGATGACGAGGGATAAAACCAGTGCGGTAATGGTGCCAAAGATGGCGCGCAAAGTAATATATTGAAAAACAGAAAAACCGCTTTCATATTGTTGTAGATATTCAGCTAATGTCAGAAACATTAGTTCACCCTCTTATTATTGTTTTTCCGGGTTAATATCCGTTCAACTACTTCTTCCATAGCCGCACTGCGAGAACCTTTTACCAATACAACAGCATCTGCTGTCAGTTTTTTCTTTAAAGCTTTTATCAGTTCATTTTTATTTTTGAAATAGAAACCGCCTTCACCAAATGCATCAACCGCATTTTCACTCAATCTTCCAGTGGCGTATAAGGCATCGATACCAGCACTTTTTGCTTTGCTACCCATCTCACCGTGCAGCCGGTCAGCATCTTTTCCCAGCTCGGCCATGTCACCTAAAACCAGCACCGTATTTCCCTGCCCGGACATCGCGGCAAGCACTTCGATAGCCGCTGCAACAGAAAGCGGATTCGCATTGTAAGTATCGTCGATAACCTGAAAACCAAGAGCAGAACGCCTGGCAGTGAGTCGCCCCTGTATGTTTTCAAACGCTGAAAGTGACGACACGATTGCCTGCAAAGACAAACCCAGCGAATAAGTTACAGCGACCGCCGCCAGTGCGTTCATCACATTATGTTTACCGGGGACGTTAAGTGTCAGCTCTGCTTTTTCAACGCCAGCAATAATCTGATAGCGATCGCCTTCGATATGTTTCGCATAAACATCTGCACTTTCATCCAGCATAGAAAAACTGACCGTTTTCATCTCTGAACAATAGTCCTGCCAGAAAGGGGCAAAGGCGTCATCTTTGTTCAGCACCGCGATACCATCATCAGACAGACCGTTATAAATCTCCGCTTTGGCTTTTGCGATATTTTCCAGCGAACCGAACCCTTCGAGATGTGCGGGCCCGGCATTATTTACCAGCGCGACATCGGGGCAGGCGATCTTTGTTAAGTAATCGATCTCACCGACATGATTTGCGCCCATCTCAACAACGGCGAATTGATGCTGCCCAGTCAGTTCCAGCAATGTCATCGGCAGACCGATATCATTATTGAGATTGCCCTTTGTCGCCAGCACCGCGGACGCGCCAACGTGATCGCTCAAAATTTTGCTGCACATTTCCTTGACCGAGGTCTTGCCATTGCTGCCAGTGATACCGATCAGCTTGCCGCCGAACTGCCTGCGCCAATGCGCGGCCAGTTGCCCCAGCGCGACACGGGTATCATCAACCTGCACCTGCGGCACATCGAGTGACAGATCATCGCTCACCAGAGCACCAACTGCACCAGATAAATTTGCTTCAGCGACAAATTGATGGCCGTCAAAACGCTCGCCTTTGAGCGCGACGTATAAATCACCCGGTCGTATGTCGCGGGTATCTTTGGACACGCCGGTCATCAACACATCATCACCGTACAATGTTGCACCCAGCACCTGCGCGACCTGTGACATCATCATCACGCAGACGCCTCCTTATTATCATCACCTGGCTCACGAGCCGATAAAAACTCACGTGCCACGCGACGATCATCGAATGCGATATGCACATCGCCGACGATCTGACTGGTCTCATGACCTTTGCCCGCCAGCACCACGACATCACCAGGTTGTGCATTGGTGATAGCGATATCGATCGCCTGCCGCCGGTCGAGTATCGCTTCAACATTTTCTACTGATGAAAACCCTGCCATCACTTCATCGATAATAGCCTGCGGATCTTCGTGGCGAGGATTGTCGGTGGTGACGATAATCCTGTCCGCATATTTTTCTGCCACCTTTGCCATCAACGGTCGTTTACTGCGATCACGATCACCACCGCAACCGAACACACACCATAGCTTGCCTTTAAAATGTTCACGCATCGATTGGCAGACAGCCGATAGACCCTGTTCAGTGTGCGCGTAATCCACCACCACCACAGGCTTGTCTATTTCTGTAATAATTTCTACACGGCCATCAACCGAATGGATCGCGGAGAGACTTGCGACCGCATGTTCGAGCGAAAACTGACTGACCAGCAAGGTAGATAATACCGCCAGCGCATTGGAAACATTAAACCGGCCTAACAGAGGAACATCAAAACAGGCCTCGCCTTTCGGCGTAGAAACGCAGAGATGATAGCCGTGTTCGAACGGCTTTATCTCGGTCGTGTTGACAAAATAATCAGCCAGGCCTTCGTAAGCTGAAACAGATTTTTCCAGACTGTAACCCCAGACACAAACGTGGTCACGCACTTCTGCGGCAAGTTTACGACCGAACTCATCATCCAGATTAATGACCGCCGCACCCAGACCGGGCGTATAAAATAAACGTTTCTTTGCCGCCGCATAATTATCCAGCGTGCCATGATAGTCCAGGTGATCTGTTGCCATGTTGCTGAACACGGCTGTAGTAAATGCGACACCATTCACCCGTCCCTGATCGAGACCATGTGACGACACTTCCATAACGACATGTTTGGCGCCCGCCTGCTGTATTTCAGCAAGCGTTTTCTGAACCAACAGAGCATCGACAGTAGTCAGACCTGTCGGGTGCAGATCATTGATAAAACCGTTACCCAGGGTACCTAATACACCGCAATGCACATCATAAGCATCCAGGCATTGCGCCAGAAAATGGGCGATAGATGTTTTACCGTCGGTACCAGTAACACCAATCGTATTCAAAGACAGGGATGGCTGATCATAATAACGCGAAGCGATCGCACCGACCTTATATTTCAGATCTTCGCAGTGCAGGCATAAAACTTTATTCGAGATCGAATCGAGTATTTCATTACGGTTCTCCACGTCACCATCCCACAAAACGACACTGACACCTTTGGCGACCGCATCCTGCGCGTATAACAGACCATGCGTGTTATAACCCTGGTGCGCAATAAAAAGGTTGCCGCTGCGCGCTTTTCGATTATCCTGCACCAGCGCATTTACCTTTATGCCCCGGCACTGTTCTATCAGGACATCATCGATGAAACCTTCAAGTAAAAAATCTAATGCGACTTCGTTTTGCATAATATTAAGCCTTGCCACCTCGAATCCGTGCAACCGGTTTTCGTACGCCAGCATTCATTAACTGTTTTTTCGAAATATTGTCAGGTGCAATATCCAGCAAACGCATAGCGCCAGACATCACCTGACTGAATACCGGCGCAGCCACCAGCCCGCCAAAATGCTCACCATTCCTGGGCTCATCGATCATCACAGCCATCACTAATTCAGGTTTATCCGCTGGCACCATGCCGGCAAAAATTGACAGGTAACGATCCTCGGCATAACCGCCGGCGATAAATTTATGCACGGTGCCGGTTTTGCCAGCGACGCTGTAGTTCGCCACACTGGCGCGCTTGCCGGTGCCTTTATCTGAGATCACACGTTGCATCATCTTGCGCACCGCGCGCGCCGTCTCGACCGACATCACCCGCTGGCCTTCGACCACGCGATTTTTTTCGTCATCCTCATCGATCAAAAAACTAACCGGACGCAGGATGCCATCCGCCGCAATCGCAGAATAAGCATGCGCCAGTTGCAACGGTGTCACCGATACGCCGTAACCAAATGCCATCGAAGCACGCGCAAAATCATTCGTTAAAGCGTTCAACGAGAGTTGGCCGCTGGCCTCACCGGGAAAACCACTGCCGGTAACAACACCCAGACCCAGCTTCTGATACATCGACCATTGCTGTTCGGCGTCCATCGCCAGAGCGATTTTAGCGATGCCAACGTTGCTGGATTTTTCCAGCACGCCACCGACATCCAGATCGCCATAATTTTTGTGATCGCGGATGGTGTTGCCTTTGACGCGCATATAACCCGGCGCGGTTTCGACTTTATAGAAGGGTTTCCAGCGACCACTTTCCAGTGCAGCAGCAATGGTGAGCGGCTTCATGGTCGAGCCCGGCTCAAACACATCGGTGACCGCGCGATTTCTTGTCGCCTGCGGTTTTAGCTGCCGTCTATCATTCACATTAAAAGAAGGCTGATTCACCATCGCCAGCACTTCACCGGTGCGCACATCAAGCACCACGGCAGAGCCTGCCACTGCATTATGTTTCAGGACGGCGGCTTTTAAGGTGCGATAGGTCAGATATTGCAGACGTTTATCCAGACTTAATTTTAATGATTTTCCCGGTTGCGCAGATTTAATACGCTCGACATCATCGAACGCGCGACCCAGACGATCACGTATCACGCGCTTTTTGCCAGGATGACCTTTCAGCCACTCATCAAATGCCAGCTCCATACCTTCCTGACCATTATCATCGATATCAGAAAAACCGATGACATGTGCCGCAACTTCTCCACTCGGATAGTAACGACGATACTCATTCAACAGAGCAACACCCGGCGCTTTTAACGCCATCACTTCATCGGCCAACTCCGGTGGCGCATGACGTTTCAGATACATAAACTCACGGGAGCTATGACGCTTTATTTTTTCTTTTAAACTGATGGCGTCCAGTGATAATAATTTCGCGACCACGACAAGCTCATCGAGATGGTCTTTTGCAACCTGTGGATTCACCCAGATACTGTTGACCGGCGCACTGACCGCAAAGGGCTCACCGTGCCTGTCGACGATGTCACCACGATGCGCAGAGATAGAAACCGTGCGCAGCTGGCGCGCATCGCCCTGCTGCTCGAAGAACTCACTGCGCAAGATCTGCATATCCAGCGTCTTCGCCAGTAAGGTAGTCGCCAGCAACATAAAAACCGTGGCCACAGACAGACGCCGCCAGGCGGTCAACGGCTTGATTTCCTGTTTTTTTCTGCGGTAACTATTCACTGTTTCACAAACACTACGTCGCCAGGCTCTGGCATGATCATTGATAACTGTTTTCTTGCAACCCGCTCGATACGGCCATGTCCTGACCACGCGCTCTGTTCCAGCTGCAACTGGCTCCACTCGGTATTTAATGCATCCACTTCATACTTTAACTGCTGCACTTCAACAAAAAGTTTGCGGCTCTGATGCTTGCTATAAATCAGCAACACGGCCGACGCCAGGACCAGACCAAATAAAAGCGTAACCACGATTAATATGCGCTGTCTTTCCTTCATGTTCGTCGCTCCAGCACACGTAGTCGTGCACTTCTTGCTCTCGGATTGAGTTCCAGCTCTTTCGCACCCGCCACCACCGGTTTCGTCACCAGTCGGAAAGGCACATCTATATCCGCTTCCATCACAGGCAGACCAGCAGGCAATTTTGGCCGACTGGAAATATCGCGCATAAAACGTTTTACGATCCGGTCTTCCAGCGAGTGGAAACTGATCACCGATAAACGCCCACCTTTTGCTAACACTGAAGCAGCCCCTTTTAAACCCTGTTCGATCGAGCGCAATTCCTGATTCACATAGATACGGATAGCCTGAAAACTACGTGTCGCAGGATGTTTGTGTTTTTCTTTTACTGGTATTGCATTTGAAATGATTTCAGCCAGATCGCCGGTATCGGTAATCTCACGCTGTTCGCGTCTTTCCACAATGGCTGTTGCAATTCGTCTGGCAAACCTTTCTTCGCCATATTTTTTGAGAACAATTATCAGATCAGTCAGCTTTACTCTGGCTAACCATTGCGCGGCAGTTTCACCCTGCGCCGTATCCATTCGCATATCCAGCGGGCCTGACCGCAAGAAACTAAAGCCACGTTCAGCGTCGTCCAGTTGCGGCGATGAGACTCCGAGGTCCATCAGCACGCCATCGATTTTTCCACTCAGACCAAATTGTTCAACCACGTCTGCCACCTGATTGAAGTTACAATGTTCGATAGTTAAACGCGGCTCATCAGCAAAGTTCTGCCGGGCAAACTCGACGGCCTGCGGATCCTGATCAAATGCGATCAATTTTCCCGCTTCATTTAACTGCTGCAAGATGGCGCGGCTATGACCGCCTCGGCCAAACGTTGCATCAATATAGTTCCCTGAGGGGCGAATATTCAGCGACTCCAGCGCCTCGTTTAAAAGCACTGGCTGATGGTCAAAATCGCTCATACGATAAAACTACAGCGACAGTTCTTCCAGCGCGGCGGGAAGCTCACTTTCATCCGCCTTCACTGCTGCCACCCACTCTTCCTGGCTCTGCACCCAGGTATCTTCGTCCCATATCTCCAGTTTTTTACCCTGACCGATCAACACCGCCTTTTTCTTCAGCCCTGCGTATTCGCGCAGCATGGCTGGCAACAGGATCCTGCCCTGACCATCCATTTCAAGATCAGTGGCATGACCGATCAATAAACGTTGCAACAGGCGTGACTGTTTGTTTAAGCTAGGCAGGTTATTTAATTTTTCTTCGATGATCTCCCACTCTGGCAGCGGGTAGACGAGCAAACAATGATCCTGATCAACAGTCACAACCAGACGGCCGCCACAGCTTTCGAGCAGGCGCTCGCGATAACGCGCGGGCATTGCCATCCGGCCCTTGGCGTCTACAGCTATATTATTGATTCCGCGAAAATGCATTTGTTATTGTTTTTCTCTTATTCCTTTGCCTGCCGATTCGACCGCCTGGCCGATCCGCCCATTCGGGCCAGGGATGGGATTATTCAATACACCCACAATTCCCCACTTTCCCCCACATAATGACACTATATGTATTCTATCCCCCTATTGCAAGCATTTTTGTCTCTTCAAACATAAAAAAGTCTATATCTGCCAGCAACTTAGCGAATAGTTAAGAAAAACAGGAAAAGCTAATAAAAGATATGTTTTTTAAATCATTGGCTTGATTATCAAAGCTGATAATTTACTTTAAGTTTGAAGGGTTACTGGAAGAACACAGAAACTGTTTTCGCAGAGAATTAGCTCAGAACAACGAATTTTTGGTCAAAAATAGTAGAAATCAACGGTTGAAAACGGCCAGTTTTGGCACGCTAAGTAAAATAAAGGGAGTCGGCCGATAAGCCGGGTTCTGTCGAGGGCAATCATTCATCTGGATAACATGTCACCATGTACCTCAAGCGACCTACCCGGGAACAGCGCGGACCACGCATTATGTTCCCCTATTTGGTCTTGCTCCGAGTGGGGTTTACCTTGCCGCAAACGGTTACCCGTTGCGCGGTGCGCTCTTACCACACCATTTCACCCTTACCAGTCGTCGAACGAGCCGACGACTGGCGGTTTATTTTCTGCTGCACTTTCCGTAGGCTTGCACCCCCCAGGCGTTACCTGGCACTCTGTCCTGCGGAGCCCGGACTTTCCTCCCCGGACAATACGAATATTATCCGGCGCGATCGCCTGGCCAACTCCCGGAACGAATTTTACACCATATTTAACCGTAGCAAGCGAAAGCTTTTTAAAATTCAGACCCTAATAAAGCAACTTATGAACCGTCGTTTCCGGCGCCGGTCGACGCAATAGACGACCCACCAGACGATTAAGTTTATGGCCTCGCGGCAAAAAAGAAAAACAGCATTTTTTGCGGCAATCAAGCTGAGCGCAGGCACGGTTCAACTGAACATTGTCCGCATCGATCTTTACACCGTGACGGATGGCATCGACTGCGCGTTTTCGATTACCGCTCTCCCACTCGGCACAGGCCAGATTCAAAAACACCTCACCTTCAAAAACCTCATTACTGGCGGCATCACGACATAACAACAAGCCATTTTCGTTGTCGATGAGTACCTGCGCCAAACCATAAAAAGAAAGTACATTATTGTACTGCCCGTTATGCTCATCAATTGAATCAAACGCCACTTTAAAAGCACGTTCAGCGGCTTTATAATCCTTCGCCCTGAGTGCATTTTTTGCATTTTGATAAGCTTGTGTGTCCATAAAAAAATCTCCAGCAATTTTCCTTTCAACGAGGCATTAGATTTATCCAGCATTTATTACAACCTACATCTAAGTGTCAGTTAGGCTACACTGATTGACCGTAAATTGCCATACACAGGACTCCCATGAGCTGGCTACAGATCGCCATAAACACCACAAAAAATCACGCTGAAACAGCTGAAGACTGTCTGTTCGCCGCAGGCGCACACACCGTCACGCTGACCGATGCGGCTGACCAGCCCATCCTGGAACCCGGCCCGGACGAGACCCCGATCTGGAACACCGTCATCATCACCGGTCTGTTCGATTTTCAGGACAATCAGCAGGTCCTGCTCGACGCCATCAACCTCTGCCTCAGCAATATAGAATTCAGCTGCGATACCGAGATACTGCAAGATCAGAACTGGACACGCGCCTGGATGGAGCATTTTCACGCCATGCAATTCGGCGCCCGGCTATGGGTATGCCCGCTGCACCTCGAACCGCCGGAAACCGACGCGATCAACCTTCGCCTCGACCCGGGACTGGCTTTCGGCACCGGTACTCACCCCACTACTTCACTATGTCTGCGCTGGCTGGATCAAAATATTCAGGAACAGGACGACCTGCTGGATTATGGCTGCGGCTCCGGTATCCTGGCGATCGCCGCCTGCATGCTCGGTGTTCAGCAGGCCGATGGCGTCGACATCGACCCGCAGGCTCTAACCGCAACATTTGATAACGCACAGACAAATCAGGTGACGGAAAAAATCACCACTTTCCTGCCGGATGATTATCAGGAACAACACGCAGACAAACAATACGACGTCGTCGTCGCCAACATCCTCAGCGGCCCACTCGCCGAACTGGCACCGATGTTAGCAGGTCACACAAAGACCGGCGGTGATATCGTGCTGTCCGGCATCTTGCGAGAACAGGCTGAGCCGTTGTTAGAAACATATGGTGAATTTTTCGAAATGGATGCACCCGAGATTGAAGAAGACTGGGTGTTATTGCATGGCGTGAAAAAATAAGGACTTTTATTTTACTCCGCCCTCAAAGCTTTTGACCTGGATCTAAATTCTTTTATCTGATCTTCCGCTTCTGACTCAAAGGCATCGAAGTCTGCCTTGTTGGCTTCGCTCATCACGGTTTCATCGACGCGGTAACCCGACAGACTGATGACACGATCTGGCTGCAAGGTGAAGTTGCGGCGATACTCGATAAACTCGCGCTGCGTCTGTTTCTTGTACTGCTCGAACTCGTCGCGCATTTTCTTCTGCGCCTGATGCTGCTGCTGCCTAAACTGCGCAAAATCATCCATCATTTTTTTCTTGTGAATCTCAAACGCAGGGCCGGTCGATTCGATCTGTAACAAGCCTTCTTTCAGTGCCACGGACTCGCCGTTCTGTTCGCTGTTTTCACTGATGATGAAGGTGGTGCCACGCACCCCGATGGTGGCAGCGCGGGTTTTAACACGGCGTGGCTCACCAAATACTTTTTTGAATGTGAAATAAATCTTGCCGCCAAGGTAAGAGAACCAGTTGGTTTTTTCGACGCGTAAGCGGCTTTTCTCATCCAGCGACGAAAGCGCGCCGTCATCGAAACGCACCACCACACGGCTACCTTTTCTGGTGACGATGGTATCCATCTCATGCAACGGCTCATCTGCTTTTTTTACGAAACGTCGCTCACCTCTGGCGTTGACCACTTCGACATCGCCGCTGAATTTCAGAATTTTCCCGCGGTATTTTTCCTGACCTGCTGCAACCGATGATAACGATTGCAAAGAGATAAAAACACAGATTATGAAAGTGACTAGTTTTTTATAAATCATTTTAATTTCATCCCGTAAATTATAATCATGTCAGAAGACAGCATAACTATTGCTCAAGCTCTTCCCAACGAGTATAGCAGTGCTCCAGACCGACCTGGGCATCTTCCAGCTGGTTTTGTATTTTGAGTATCTCGTCTTTTTCCTGCTTGTAAAACGTCTCATCTGCCATAATATTTTGCAGGCTCTCGACTTCTTTTTCAAAGTTTTCGATCTGCACCGGTAGCGCGTCCAGTTCGCGCTGGTCTTTGTAACTCAGCTTTTTTGCTTTAGCCGGCGCAACTGAACTTTTGCCACTCGCTTTTTTCTGCGCCACAGCACTTTCTTTTTTAGCATTATCTTTTGACTGTCTTAACCAGTCATCATAACCACCGACGTACTCATTCACCTGCGCATCACCTTCGAAAACCAGGGTGCTGGTAACGACGTTATTGACGAACTCGCGATCGTGACTCACTATCAGTACCGTGCCCGTGTATTCCATCACCAGTTCTTCCAGCAGTTCCAGGGTTTCGATGTCGAGATCATTGGTAGGTTCATCGAGCACCAGAATATTGGAAGGTTTCGAGAACAGTTTCGCCAGCAGCAAACGGTTGCGTTCACCACCTGATAACATGCTCACTGGTGAGCGCGCGCGCTCCGGCGCAAACAGAAAATCCTGCAGATAACCGATGACATGTTTTCTGTTGCCATTAATCTCGACGAACTCCCGTCCCTGCGACAGGTTATCGATGACGCTGGCCGAGTCATCCAGCTGAGCGCGGAACTGGTCGAAATAAGCGACTTCCAGTTTGGTACCGTTTTTTATCGTACCCGATGTAGGTTTCAGGTCGCCCAGCAATAAACGCAGCAAAGTGGTTTTGCCGACGCCGTTCGGCCCGATGATACCGATCTTGTCACCGCGTAGAATAGTCGCATTCAAATTTTTGATCAGCGGTTTGCCTTCGTATTCGAAACAGACATTTTCCGCTTCCGCCACCAGCTTGCCCGAACGCTCGGCCTGCGCCACATTCATCGACACTTTACCCACCTGGTTGCGGCGCTGGTTACGCTCAACGCGCATTTTTTCTAACGCGCGCACCCGACCTTCGTTACGTGTACGGCGGGCTTTGATGCCCTGGCGGATCCAGACCTCTTCCTGCGCCAGTTTTTTGTCGAAGTGTGTGTTTTCCACCTCCTCGGCGTGCAGCGCTTCGGCTTTGCGGCGCAGATAGGTGTCGTAGTTACCGGGGTAACTGGTCAGGAGGCCACGATCGAGTTCGATGATGCGGGTCGATAATTTACGCATGAAAGAACGGTCGTGGGTGATGAACATCAACGCACCCTTGTAATTCAGCAGCTGCTCTTCCAGCCACTGGATAGCGTTCAGATCAAGATGGTTGGTGGGTTCGTCGAGCAACAGGATATCGGGTTTTATTACCAGCGCTTTCGCCAGCAGCACGCGACGTTTCATGCCGCCGGAGAGTGATGCGTAATCCATATCGCCGTCGAGTTGCATGCGGCTCAAAACCTCTTCCACCTGCTGGTTGAGCTGCCAGGCATTATGGATATCTACCTGATTCTGCGCGCGCTCTAACTCTGCAGTGGTCTGGTCGTTGTGGTTCTCAGTAAAATTATGCAGCGCATGATGATAGTCCTGCAGCAGTTTTGCGTTTTTCCCCAGACCCATGGCGACGATGTCAAAAATGCTGCCCTGAAGGTCGCCGCGCGGTTCCTGATCGAGCACCGCTATTTTCAGATTTTGCTTAAACTCAAGGTCGCCACTATCGGGCTTCACCTCGCCGGAGATGACTTTTAGCAGCGTGGATTTTCCGGTACCGTTGCGCCCCAGCAAACACAGGCGTTCACCGGCTTCGATGGAGACACTGATGCTTTCCAGAATGGCAGGACCGCCGAAACCGACGTGGATATTTCGTAAACGTATTAAAGACATCGGCGAATTTTACAGCAAAGATGCGCATGTAGATAATTTAAGGACAAAAAAAACCGGCGCATAGCGCCGGTTAAGAGATGAGAGTCTTACTCATTGGAGACTGACGAATCACGAGCCCTATTCAATGTTTCGTCATAACCAACATACCCATTTCGACTGGCTAGCCAGTCGATTGAATACACAGTAACTGATGCATTCATCATGCCAATTATAAGAATAAAATAGTTACAGCTATAAAATCGCTTCGCGACCCTGATAAACACTCATTATTTTACATCAATAAAAAACTGAACTTGCTCACCCTGTACATCTGCAAGGACAAAAAAATGACTCCGATGTAACAAATGCCGACAACAGACTACGCGGCCATAAAAAACCCTCTATAAAAACAATAAGTTATGTAAAAATACAGCTGTAATAATTGCTGACACTTTTACAGGGTTATGACAAATTTATGCCTTGAAGTAACACTGATCAGGTATCGTAATTCAGCACTGGTGCCAACCAGCGTTCGACGACCTTGAGATCATCGCCTTTACGTCTGGCGTAATCTTCCACCTGATCTTTCTGGATTTTGCCGGTGCCAAAATATTTCGCATCCGGGTGTGAGAAATAAAAACCCGAAACCGCCGCGGTCGGCATCATGGCAAAACTTTCGGTGATGGTGATGCCGGCGTTTTTGTCCGGCTCGATCAGCGACCACAGCGTGGCCTTTTCGGTATGATCCGGACAGGCCGGATAACCCGGCGCCGGTCGAATGCCCTGATAAACCTCTTTAATCAATTCATCATTCGAATGTTTTTCGTCCGGCGCATAAGCCCAGAACTCGTTGCGCACGCGCTGATGCATGCATTCCGCAAACGCTTCGGCCAGACGGTCGGCCAGCGCTTTCAGCAGGATGCTGTTGTAATCATCGTGATCATCTTCAAAACGCTGCACGTGTTCGTCGATGCCGATACCGGCGGTCACTGCAAACGCGCCGATGTAATCTTTTTTGCCCGAATCTTTCGGCGCCACAAAATCCGAGATACAACTGTTGGGCCGGTCAGAAGGTTTTGCCATCTGCTGACGCAGGTGATGCAGCACGGTTCGCACTTCTGCGCGCTCGTCATCTTTGTAGACCTCTATATCATCGCCGATACGGTTGGCCGGAAAAAACCCGATCACCGCTCTTGCCTGCAACCATTTTTCATCGACGATCTGCTTCAGCATTTTTTGCGCGTCATTAAACAACGTGGTGGCTTCTTCACCCACTACTTCGTCGTTTAATATCTTTGGGTATTTACCTGCCAGTTCCCAGGCATGGAAAAACGGCGTCCAGTCGATGTATTCGCTGATCTCCGCCAGTGAATAATCGTCAAATGTTTTGATGCCGAGGAAGCTCGGCTCTGGCGGCGTATAATTTTTCCAGTCACCTTTGTAGGCGTTGTCACGCGCCTGTTGCAGGGTAAAGGTTTTTCGATTCGCGGTGCGTTTGGCGCGCTGCTCGCGCATGACATTGTATTCGTCTTTCAGACTTTTTACATAATCCTGCTTACGCTCATCGCTTAACAGATCACCGGCCACGCCGACGGCGCGTGATGCGTCCGGCACATAGACCACCGCATTATTATATTTCGGGTCGATCTTCACCGCAGTATGAATGCGCGAGGTAGTCGCACCGCCGATCATCAGTGGCGTCGCCATATCCAGCCGTTGCATCTCGGACGCCATGTGTACCATCTCATCCAGCGATGGCGTGATCAGGCCGGACAGCCCGATGATATCGACCTCATGTTTTTGCGCCTCACTGAGGATGGTCTCCGCGGGCACCATCACGCCGATATCGATCACCTCGTAGTTGTTGCACTGCAATACCACACCAACGATATTTTTCCCGATGTCATGCACGTCACCTTTCACTGTGGCCATCAAAATTTTGCCGTTGGTTTGTATCTCGCCTTCTTTCTCAGCCTCCAGATACGGCATCAGATACGCCACCGCTTTTTTCATAACGCGAGCCGATTTAACCACCTGCGGCAAAAACATCTTGCCTTCGCCGAACAGGTCGCCAACGGTATTCATGCCATCCATCAGCGGGCCTTCAATCACGTGCAGCGTCAGTTTGGCCTGCTGCCGCGCCTCTTCGGTATCTTCGTCGATGAAATCGGTGATGCCTTTCACCAGTGCATGCGCCAGCCTTTCGTTGACCGGTTTTTCGCGCCAGCTTAAATCCTGTTTGCTCTCGGCAACCTTGCCGTCGCCGACATATCTGGGCGCGAGTTCGAGCAGCCTGTCGGTGGCCTGCGCATCTTTATTCTGGATAACGTCTTCGACTGCTTCACGCAATTCTTCGGGCAGATCATCATATACCGCCAGCTGCGCCGCATTGACGATACCCATGTCCATGCCGGCTTTGATCGCGTGATATAAAAACACGGAATGAATGGCTTCACGTACCGGGTTGTTTCCTCGAAAAGAAAATGAAACGTTGGATACACCGCCCGAAATCATGGCATGAGGCAGCGTCTGTTTTATCTTGCGCGTTGCCTCGATAAAATCGACCGCGTAGTTGTTGTGCTCATCGATGCCGGTAGCGACGGCAAAGATGTTCGGGTCAAAAATAATATCTTCCGGCGGAAAACCAATCACTTCGGTCAGCACCTTATAGGAACGGGTGCAGATCTCAACTTTGCGCTCGAAGGTGTCTGCCTGGCCGTCTTCATCGAACGCCATAACGATGACCGCCGCGCCGTACTGGCGAACCAGTTTGGCATATTTGATAAAGTTCTCCTCACCTTCTTTCAGCGAGATGGAGTTCACCACCGACTTGCCCTGCACACATTGTAATCCGGCTTCGATGATGTCCCACTTGGAAGAATCGATCATCACCGGCACCCGTGAGATATCCGGCTCGGCGGCGATCATATTCAAAAACTTCACCATCGCTTCCTGCGATTCCAGCATGCCTTCATCCATGTTGATATCGATGATCTGTGCGCCATTTTCTACCTGATGCGCGGCCACACTTAGCGCTTCCTCGTAATTATCTTCTTTGATCAGACGCTTGAATAATGCCGAGCCGGTCACGTTGTTACGCTCACCGACATTGACAAACAATGAATCTTTACCGATGTTAAATGGCTCCAGCCCCGACAGGCGGCACTCAACCGGCAGCTCAGGAAGGACGCGCGGTTTTTTATCGGCTACGATATTAGCGAAGGCGCGAATGTGATCAGGCGTAGTACCACAGCAGCCACCGACGATATTCAGGAAACCGCTGTCCGCCCACTCACCGATGGCAATCGCCATGTCATCGGCTTCCAGGTCATAACCGCCCATCTCATTCGGCAGACCGGCATTCGGATGCGCCGAAGTATACACTTCTGAAATACGTGACATTTCCTGCACGTACTGGCGCAGGTCTTTTGGCCCAAGCGCACAGTTCAAACCGATGGAGATCGGCTCGGCATGACGCAGTGAATTATAAAACGCCTCGGTAAGCTGGCCGGTCAGGGTGCGACCCGACTGATCGGTGATGGTGCCGGAGAGCATGATCGGCAATTCGATACTGTCTTCTTCGAAGACCCGTTTTACCGCGAAGATAGCAGCCTTGGCATTCAGGGTATCGAAGATAGTCTCGATCAGGATGATGTCTGCACCACCTTCGATCAGCGCACGCGTCGATTCTTCGTAGGCTTTCGATAACTCGGCAAAGGTAATATTCCTGAAACTGGGATCATTGACATCCGGCGAGATCGAACAGGTGCGATTGGTCGGCCCTAACACACCGGCAACGTAACGCGGTTTTTCATCCGTGCCGATTTTATCAGCAGCTCTTCGTGCCAGCGTGGTGGCGGCAACGTTGATCTCGTAACTGAGATCTTCCATGTCGTAATCAGCCATGGAAACACGGGTCGAGTTAAAAGTGTTGGTCTCGACGATATCAGCACCGGCTTCCAGATATTCTTCGTGGATACCCTGAATGATCACCGGCTGGGTGATCGCCAGCAGATCATTGTTACCCTTCAGGTCGCTGGGCCAGTCGGCAAATCGCTCGCCCCGATAAGCAGCTTCGTCCAGCTTGTGGCGCTGAATCATGGTGCCCATGGCACCGTCGAGCAGCAAGATGCGCTGTTTTAACGAGGTGTGGAGATGCTGGATACGTTGTTCTCGGTTCATTGTCATAGCTTTATAGACTGGGTAAAAATGAGCGGGCGATTGTACCATTTAACACCAATAATTCGTATTTTAAAGCGCAATATAGTCTCCAATAAAAACTAAATCATTTTGCTGCGAATAACGCAAAGAACGCGAATTTTCAAAAACAATAAAGTTTTTTTGCGTTTCTTGCGTTATTCGCGGCAAAATTTTTTCTTTTCAATACCACAAGCTAAACTAACAATTATGAACACTCGCCACCTACAGCTCTACATCACCACCGAATCGCCGTGCAGTTATTTCGATGACAGGATGAGCTGTAACCTGGTGCCCGACCCGCAACTGCGGCTTAGCATGCCGATCTATAATCAGTTAATCCAGCACGGATTCCGCCGCAGCGGTGGTTACTGTTATCGCCCGCATTGCAAAGATTGTCAGGCCTGCATCGCCTGTCGCATCCCGGTCAATGAGTTCAAAAGTAACCGCTCACAAAAACGCTGCTTAATAGCAAACCAGCATTTAAAACTGACCGCAGTCAGCGCAGACTTCAGCGAAGAATATTTTGCGCTCTATCGCCGCTATCTCAATTCGAGGCATACCGAAGGCTCCATGGCTGATCCCACGGAAGAAGATTTCAAACAATTTTTATACTGCAGATGGAGTGACACACAGTTTCTTGAATTTCGCCTCGAAAACAGGCTGGTCGCCCTGGCGGTGACCGACATCGTCAGTGACGGCATCTCGGCGGTGTACAGTTTTTTTGAACCGGAAATGGTAAAAAACAGCCTGGGTACTTACTGTATTCTCAAACAGATCGACTACGCCAGAGAACTGGGGCTGGATTATGTTTATCTTGGCTACTGGATCGCAAACCATCCCAAGATGCAATATAAAAGCAATTTCAAACCACTACAGTTATATCAGGATGAACAGTGGCAGCTGCAATCTAACAAAGAAAAAACCTGACTTTTAGCTCGTTTTTCACCGGCAGAGCCTGTGCTATGATGGAGACATGACTATACAAGACAACATCACCCGGAAACTCAACGATGCATTTTCACCCGAGCACCTCGAAGTGATCAACGAAAGTTATATGCACAGCGTACCTGAAGGTTCGGAGTCGCATTTCAAGATAACCATCGTATGCGACGAATTCAAAGATAAAATGCTGATCGCACGTCACCGCCTGGTGAACAAAGTACTGGCGGACGAACTACAGAAAGACCGCACTGAAGGCGGTATCCATGCACTCGCGCTACATACCCTGACCATGAAAGAATGGTTTGAGAAAGGCAATGTGCCCGACTCACCGGAATGTCTCGGCGGCGGGAAAAACGAGTAGTTGTAAGCTATATACATTAAGTACACAGCTAACAAAACAGGCAGGTAATATCATGCTCGACATTCCACCGATAATATTAAATTTTGTTTACGTCATGTTCGGCGGTATTTTAACGCTGGTCTTTATGAAGATCAGTTGCACCATGTTTAACAAGATGGTCAATTTTGATATCAGCGATGAGCTCGGTAAAGGCAACATCGCTGTCGGCCTGATGGTCATGGGCATCTTTATCGGCCTCGGCATCTCGTTAGGTCTGGTGATCGGCCTGGGTCTCAGCTAGAGAACCTTCACCCGGTACATTTATGCGTTTGTCCATAATCATTTTATCTGCCTCGCTGGCGTTTTCGCTAAACCTTCAAAACGCTTACGCCAGCTTCATCGACCATCCGGTACACTCCAGTAAATGGACGAATAAATACGACCGCCATTTTAAAAAATACAGCAAACGATATTTCGGCCCCCTGTTCGACTGGCACTGGTTCAAGGCCCAGGCGATCGCTGAATCCGGTCTATCTCACGATGCAAAAAGCCACGTCGGAGCTTTGGGTCTGATGCAGATCATGCCCACCACCTTCGATGAGATCAATAAAAAAAATCCACAATTCAGCAAACTGGAATCACCCAAATGGAACATCGCGGCAGGCATCTATTATGATCGCACGCTGTACAGAAAATTCAGGAAGACCGCCACGCAGGACAAACTCTACATGACCTTCGCCAGTTATAACGCGGGATATGGCCGCATCCTCAACGCCTCGAAGCGCACCAGCAGCAAAGAAAAAAA
>SWCD01020129.1_pt1 | contig 38142 bp, 40 predicted proteins | sample 4693011 | NCBI WGS metagenome assembly SWCD01 (sample SAMN10267278, study PRJNA491770) | bioreactor metagenome | isolation source: DHS bioreactor inoculated with marine | place: Japan: Omine Ridge, Nankai Trough
TTTTTTTCGGCATTTTACAAGCCGGTAAAGACAAAGAAACAGTCATGCAGAATATGGCAGCTCTGTTCAAAACAGACGCCAGTAAGCTACTGCCGTTTTTTGCAGGCGGTCGCAAGGTCATCAAGGGCAGGATCAATGCGGCGGCAGCCGAGAAATACAAAGCCGCACTTGAGAATGTCGGTCTCATAATCAAAATTGAACCTGCTGCAGCGGCACCGAGTAAAGCACCGTCAAAAGCGCCAGCAAAATCCGGGGCACAATCACAGACACAGGCAAAGAAATCTGCCGACACTTCAGCCGCAGGAAACAGTCAGCCCGGTAATACCGATATCGATACTGGCGGACTGACTGTAGCACCTGTCGGCGCAGATGTACTCGAACACCCGGTCGAAGTCCCTGCACAAAAAATCGATGATATCAGCGATATCACTATGGCGGAAACGGGTGCCGACGTACTCGAAAACCCACCACAAGTACCCGCGCAGAAGATTGATGATATCAGTGATATCAGCATGGCCGAACCCGGTGCCGATGTGCTGGAAAACCCGTCGGAAGTAGTGCCGCAGAAGATCAATGACATCTCTGATCTCAGCATGGCTGAACCCGGGGTCGATATCATCGAAAATCCTCAACCGAAAGAAAAAGCAAAGATCCCGGATACCAGCGAACTGTCGCTGGATGACGCTAATACCTGATATTAAATTTCCTCATCCCATGGATGCCCGTTTACGACTGCCAGGTCAACCGGTCGACGCAACACATGCGTTAAATCGTTCTGTCGGTGTTTCAAACTCCAAGGTCTCACGCGGCCGATTATTTAACTAAAGAAGACGGTAACAAGAAATATCTGTTTTCATACCATGATAATTCCTGTATGTGAAGAATCCGATGGGCAAACGTATATAGGAACGATGAATGCGGGTTTACTGGATGAAATGTTTGGTGGTACTGTAGCAGAGGTTATAAGTAAGTTGCCGTTGATCAACAAAGTATTATTGAGTTTGCAAACTAAACTACGCCAGTTACTGGACGACCAAAACAGAGAGAATGAAGTTATCGTGATTTATTTTTTACATCTGGAAAAATGATGTCAGCTAAAGAAAAGATTTGCAAAAAATGCAAGTTAAAAAATAAGTGTGGTGACCTGCCTGGTTTTTGTCTGCTGATATATTATGTTCCTGTCGTTATACTGGTTGTTTTACTGTTCTATTTTTTTATGACCATGAAACTGTAGCGGTAAAGTGTTTGCTAGTTATCTTCAAACAATCCAAAGCAGATGTCCGATAGGCCCGCCTAGTACCTGATTATTTTATTTATTGACCTGGATCATACTGTACCTAAATAACGTATTTAATTGGTTTAGGTTAGTCAGTAAAGTGATAATTATCATTGCTAGTTAATACCTGACTTTATAGTATTTGTAACAGAAAATTAAATAGTAAATTTATGTGTAAGGAGTGTTCTAATGATTTTTGATGCAATGACATATTCGGTAACGGCGATCGTAGTAGCGATGTCTTTCATCGTTATCCTGTTAGCTGCGTTTCCACAAGGTCAACAGTATAGCCGCCATAATTAAACTTTTTGCTAGCTTACTGGTATCAGTGACTTGCAATAAACAATGAGGAGTTTTCAAAGATGAATTCAAAAACAAAAAGTGCGATCGGAAGCATACTTGTGTCCTTAGCTTTAGCTGTTTCATCTAGCGCATTTGCTAAGGGCGGCGGTGGTGGTGGAGGCCAAGGTGGCGGTAAAGGCGGTGGCCAAAGCAGTCAAAGTTCTAGCAGTAGCCAGAGTGGTTCCGGGCAAGGTAGCGGTGAAAGCAGCATGAGTAAAAAAGAACAGAATCAGCATCAAAACCAGAACCAGAATCAGAACCAGAACCGTTATAAGAAAGGTGCCGGCGGACAGGGTGGACAGCAAAACACGCCTCAATCGGAACCAGCGTCAACTTCAGCACAGTAATGTAAATAGCCCCGCCGATGTGCGGGGTTTTGTTTATCTGAACCTCCGCTATTAGCCGCTAGCGGCTGTTCGGCGTTCTATGCTTGCAGCTTGATAATTTACCTGCCCGAAGTGGCAGATAGCTACTGCGGAATTTTCTCTCGCAGCGCATCGCGATCGAACCACCACTCATCGGCTGGCACGATCGCACCTAACACCAGAGATAAGCGTGGCAGGAAGACATCGGGATCAAGCAGTTCCAGGCGCTCCATCCAGGCACTGAGGCCTTCCTGGTCTTCGACGCCAGAGTGCCCTTTTGCTACGTTGGCCAGTAACTGCTTGGTGAGGAATGTCAGGCTCTTGTGCTGGTCTTCAGCCGCACGTACATCGGCGACATAGTGCGCGGCCACAGCCGCCACCGCTGCACCGTCCGCTTTTGCCGGCGTTTCATCGATGACATAACTCAGCATGTTTACTGTCAATGTCGGATCGACAGGATAAGTCACGGATAACCAGACACCATGTGCCAGTGCGATGATCGAGGCCGGCTGCGCGCTCTGGTAGAGTACATCGCAGCATTCAACGGCATCCTGCCACTGCTCTAGCTCGATGAATGTATCCAGTGCGGTACGTGCCTTTTCCCACGATTCATCCGCACGGCCCGACCCGACCAGTGCTTCGGCGACATCCAGCTGTAGACGTGCGCGCTCCAGTGGCGGGGCACTGGCCTCAAGCTCATCGTAGGCCGCCTGCTTCTTCTCCAGGTATTTCTGGATATCTTCTTTCGACTGTTCGGGTGACGAGCTGTCTATCAGCAGATCGTCGAGTTCTTTATTGTCTGACATAATAAAAACCGTTAAAACTTGAAATGATTGCGCTTTTTACAGCATTTTAGCATCAATAGAAACACGCTAATTGCAAGGGATTGAGCCATGATTTACTCTGCCTTTTGAGATATACGCTCTAAGGCCGCCTTCAACTGTGCTTCTTCGACCGGGAAAGTAAGCGATGCATCGACATCGAAATTCTGCAGGAAGCGCTGATATTGAGGGCCAAATTCTTTCTCATAAAACACGATCATACTGGCATCGGTAACCCCCTGGGTACTCGACAGCAGGGTTTCAAGGCTGCTGGTACGGTCACGAAAATCTGACTGAAAGTTAAACTCTGCCACCATCACTGCCGGTTTATGCATCCTGATCAATTTTACCGCTTTGCGAACTGTCTCGGTCTTTACCACCTGGTAACCGAAAGATTCGTATAACTGTCTGAAATCTGGGTAACCGCCGATTTCCACAATCGATAGGAGGACCGGTTTCTCACCAGCTACTGGATTATTACTCATGCAGAAAAAGTCCGATACAATAACGATGCCTATGATATCTAATTATCTGAAAAACTTCTGCTAAATTAGACTGCTACCCGGATATGGACGGTAATCGATACGAGATGGAAAGGGATATATTATCGGTGGCTGAACTTAAAGCACTTTTCCCGATTAAGAGAGCTTTCTTGCTATTTAGGATGAAAAAAGGGGATTGTTAACGACAACTGGATTTGAATCTGGCCGCAGGGCCGGAACATTCTGCTGAAATTTTCTTTGCGTCTTCTGCAGCTTTTGCCGCTGCCTGCTCTGCTGCTACCCGTTTGGCCTGTTCTTCAGCAGCTAACTGCTGCAGCCGTTCCGCTTCCAGCCTCTCCAGCTCCACGCGCCGGGCTTCCTGCAGCTCCTTCAACCTACGCTCTTCCTCGAGACGTTGCAGCATGACACGTTGCTGCTGTTCCAGTTTGGCGGCTTCGAGTTCTGCACGTTCAGCGGCTTCTCTGGCCCTGGCTTCAGCCAGTTTAGCTTCGCGCTCTCTTTTTTTTGCTGCTTCGACGCGTTTTAATTCCTCGGCACGTGTTTTCTCAGCCGCTTTTTTTGCTGCGATAGCGGCGGCAGCTGCCGCCTTCTTTTCCGCCTGCTCGTTGGCCAGCCTTTCGGCTTCTGCTTTTGCGATAGCAGCATCGCGCTCGCGTTTCAGCGTTTCCGCTTCGATCTGTAACTGCCGGTAGCGCTTCTCTTCCTGCTCACGCTGCAACTTTAGCGCTTCTTCTGTAGCAGCACCCGTTGTCTCCACAGGCGCTGCCTGCTCATCCTGTTCCAGCGCCATGGCTAATGCGATCATGATAGCGCCGATAATCACAGCAATAACACCGTATATAATCAGCTGCTTCCTGGTGGTCCTGCTATCCTCTTTGCTTTTCGACAGTTCTTTAGCTTCATCAGAAGTAATCGCCTTTTCGACGGCTGCAAGAGACGACGGCTTATACCCCGGTTCAGGTTCAGGTTCTGATTCTGGCACTGACTCAGCTTCAATCTTCACTTCCTCTGACTGATGTTTAACATCTGCAGCAGGATGATAACCTGACGCTCCACTGAAGTCCGCTGGCTGTACCCTGCCATCAGTTTCGCCAACTTCAGCTTCATCAGCTTTGGCATGCGGCTTGATATCCTGTTGTTCAGGATCTGTCTCAGCGACCTGCGTCAGGGTTTTGGCCAAGTTATCTGCAACCACTGAACTCTGCTGTACCTGTTCAGCAGTTATCCAGGGAAAGTTTTTCTCCAGCTCCTTGCTGGCCTCACTGTTATCCTGCGACGAGATATCCCGATTGACGATAGGCACGACACTGTCTTTCATGCGCTCCAGTACCATCTCATCGACGAGGTCGACATCGATCATCTCACGCTGATCGGCAAACCCATAGACCAGCACGGTCTCGCATAGCAGGTTTATCAGGCGAGGCGTACCGCCACTGTAATTGTATATCCGCTCACAGGCTGCCGGCGTAAACACGTCTTTCTGTGCACCGGCGGTTACCAGGCGGTGCTGGATGTAGCCGCAGGTTTCCTCCAGACTGAGCGGTTCAAGGTGGTAATCGACTGCAACACGTTGCGCGAACTGCATCAGGTCAGGTGATTTCAGGGTCTCCTTGAGTGCCGGCTGGCCAGCCAGCACAACCTGCATCAACTGGTCCTTTTCTGAGTTCACGTTAGACAGCATGCGCAGTTCTTCCAGCGCATCAGCTTTCATATTCTGTGCTTCATCGACGATCAGCAGCACGGTACGCCCCTTGCCATACTCTTCGATGAGAAACTCCATGAAGACCTGGTGCATCTCGACATGCGTCAGGTTGGGCCGGTGCAGGTCAAACGCGGACAGCACCCAGTCGAGCAAACCACCAAAGGACTGATGAGTATTGGTTATCAGGCCCACCGTCGTTTCGTCACCGACGCGGGATAGCAAAGTGCGCAATATGGTCGTTTTACCGGCACCGGGCTCACCGCTGATGACACAGAATCCAACCTGATTGAGCAGACCATACTCTAACAAGGTAAGTGCCGCCTGATGCTTCTTGCTCAGATATAAAAATCCGGGGTCAGGCAACATGGAAAACGGTTTCTCCCTGAAACCGTAAAATGTTTCATACATAATATTTTATAACCTGCTTCAATAATTGTGTCGTGCCGGCTATTATAGTCAAATAAAGCAGCCCGCTGACAGTATTACCGAGATTATAATACGCACGGCAGCTCAGACCTTAGCGAGTCAGAAGTGAATAACCTGCTGCCACAGGCTTGTTTATCAGTGATATTTTTCGGTGGTAATGTGGCCAGGCTCCCGCCGCCGATGTTTCTTCAGGCCACGTTTTTCCAGCAGCTCTGTCACCGCACTGATCATGGCCGAATTACCGCACATCATGATGTGTGAGTCTGCATCTATCGCGATACCGGCTATTGTCTCCAGCGAAGCATCTTCTATACTTTCCGTAATGCGCTGGTGAATGATACCTTCTACTTTTTCACGGGTAACGAAGGGCACGAAGCTGAATCGATCGGGCCACTGCTGCTGGATCTCGGTCACCTGCTGTTGATAGGAGAGCTCGGACAGATCTCTCACCGAATATGCCAGTACAACTTTCTCGAAACGCTGCCAGACATCTTTATTCTTGAGGATAGACAGAAACGGACCAACACCGGTGCCGGTGGCCAGCATCCACAGGTGAGAGCATTGAGGGATTTCCGATACCGTCAGAAAACCGTTAGCGCGCTCGGAAACAAATATCTCATCACCGCTTTCGAGTTCTGCCAGTCTCGGGGTCAGCGGCCCTTCATCGACGATATTAAAGTAGATCTCCAATACATCCTCATCCGGCGTATTCACCAGCGAATAAGGTCTTGCCACACGTTCGCCATCGATATCCAGCGCTATACGCACGAACTGACCTGATTCGAATGTATCAAAATCACATTCGATCCGTAATGAGAAAAGACGGTCGTTCCAGCCTTTCTTCTCGATTATCTTGCCAGTTAACCAGCCAGCCATACCTGCCCCCCCTGTCACATATCGATAAAATCTATTCGTCCAGAAACCAGCTAAAGCTGCGGCATAAGCAATCGTTTTCATCCCTGCCCGTATGCATCCAGGCTGCTTGCGCATACATCTCGCTGGCTTAGACATTATTTATACTACATACTAAATCATCTTTAACCAGAGATAACCACATTTATGATAGAACTACATCCGCAACTTGAAAAAGACTGTTTCATCCTCGGTGAGTTCGAGCTCTGCGCTTTATTACTGCGCAACGATGCCAGCTACCCCTGGTTTATCCTGCTACCAAAGCGCCGGGGGATCAGCGAGATACATCAGTTATCGGAAACTGACCAGCAGCAGCTAATGGCAGAATCAATATACTTCAGCCATTGTCTGGAGCAGGTATTCAAACCTGACAAGCTCAATATAGCGACACTCGGGAATATCGTTCCACAGCTGCATATCCACCATATCGCCAGATTCAGGACAGATGCCAGCTGGCCGGCACCGGTATGGGGCGCGAACACAGCCATCAGCTATGAAGATGAGCAGCTTGCTCTTATCAAAAAACAGTTATTTAGCTGGTTTGACGATAATAAACAACAGCGCTTTCAGCAGGCAGCTTCTTCAGGCAAATAGTGTTCTGGATAGATTCTGATATAATCCGCGCACAATGTTGAATTACAGGCCAGAGGCAATGCCGCCCGAATCACAAGACTGGCCCTTTAATTCACAGTAAATCCTTATCAGCAAAAGACAATATGACACTATTCAAATATCGCGAAGACCGCATACCTGTATTAATCATATCTTTATTTTTTGCCCTGGATATCGTTGCCTATTTTCTTCTCGACAATATCTGGTTACTGCTCGCCTACTGGCTGATCATGATCTGGCCCAAAGGGGTCATCTGTGCATGGAACCATCATCACCAGCATTCACCTACTTTTAAATACGCATTTCTGAATAATCTGCTGGAGCAGATGTACGCACTGCAGACTGGTGCGACCTCGAAGCTATGGGTTTTGCATCACGTACTCGGGCATCATCACCACTATCTCGACCAGAGCAGAGACGAAAGCCGCTGGAAAGACAAGAAAGGAGCTATGATGGGCAGGATCAGGTATTCACTGGATGTCATGCTCACCGCTTACTATCGTGCTTACCAGGTCGGAAAAAAACATCCGCGGCCGTTAAAGATATTCCTGCTCGGCACTACGGTTACCCTGTCACTAGTGGTCATCCTGTTCTGGTACCAGCCTGTGTCGGCATTATTCTGTTTTATCCTGCCGATGATAAGCAGCCTGTTCTTCACTGCATGGGTGACATATGCGCATCATGCCGGGCTGGATGTCGATAATGACTTCGAGGCCTCCTATAACATCATGAGCCCTGTCTATAACCTGCTGACCGGCAACCTCGGCTATCACACTGCCCATCATCACAAGCAGGGGCTACACTGGTCTCGGCTGCCAGAACTGCATGAAAAGATAAAAGATCAGATACCAGAACGGCTGTTCCTGACTGAGCACCTGGGATCCAGGCTAATCAAATAAGCCCCGCCCTGTAAACCGGGATACAGTTTTCAATCGATTTTCTGACGGGATTTTTTTAGTTCGCCGCGTTTGCTCTTGTTTTCCAGACGCCTTAATTTTGATGCTTTTGTCGGCGCTGTTTTCTTCCGGGCTTTTCGGGTCGTCAATGCCTGTTCTATGAACGCCTGCAGACGTGCCAGCGCATATGCTTTATTTTTTACCTGGCTCCGGCTCTGCTGCGCTTTTATCACGAACACGCCTTCCTTTGTCACGCGTCGATCATTCAGTGCCAGCAGGCGTTGCTTGATAGCAGCAGGCAAACTGGATGCTGCGACGTCGAACCTGAGATGAATCGCAGTCGACACCTTGTTGACGTTCTGACCACCGGCGCCCTGAGAACGTACTGCCGTCATCTCTATCTCATCATCGGAAATAATTAGGTGTTTAACCTGCATCAAAAATCACTCATAATTGACAGCCAAAAAATATTCTATCCACTATATAAATTTTAATTGTAACCCTTATGAAAGCAAACGAGATCAAAAAAGGACTGGTAATAGAACAGGACAACAAGAAAATACTGGTCAAGCATGTCGTCGTTCAGTCGCCATCTTCACGCAGTGGCAGCACGCTCTACAAGGTTACAGGCAGCGATATCAGTAACGGGCAGAAATTTGAACAACGTTACAAGGGCGACGAAGTTATCACTGCCGTCGATGTCTCTCGTCGTGCGGTACAGTTGCTGTTCCATGATGCCGATAGTTACACCTTCATGGACAGTGAAAACTACGAACAATTCATGGTGCCGGCTGCAAGTCTGAGTGATGAAACCATCTTCCTGCATGACGGCCTGGAAGGCCTTAGCGCCCTTGTAAGCGAAGGCGAACTGCTGGGTATCGAGCTACCAAATACCATGCCACTGGAAATAATCGAATGTGCCCCTGCGATGAAAGCGGCATCTTCCTCGGCGAGGACCAAACCCGCGACACTCAGCACCGGACTGGTGGTACAGGTGCCTGAATACCTGACACCGGGCGAGGTCATCAAGGTCAATACAGAGACCCGCGAGTTTATCTCTCGCGCCTGAGCACCCTGCCTGTACAGACGATCTGACCACATGGCCCAGGCAAACAATATGCAACAACCTTCGGCTAACATCGTTCCACTAACTGCGGAACAACGGCAGGCAGTTATCGATGAAACACTCTGCTATATCAGGCAGGCAGTCGAGCTGTTCGACATGAAACAAAGAGCTGTAGATATAAGCTTTAATCTGAAAGGCCGGTCGGCTGGAATGTATAGAGTCAAGACTAAAAGAGCTCGGATCTTCTCGCGCCTGAAAAGTGGCCAGCAGAGAGAGATTCGTTACAACCCTTACATCTTCTCGAAATACTTTGATGATAATTTTGCGACCACTATACCGCATGAGGTCGCCCACTATGTCACCGACGTACTCTATGGTCTAAAAAACATAAAGCCACATGGCAAGGAGTGGAAAACGGTGATGCTTGCTTTCGGTGCTGACGCCAGCGTCACCGCAGATTACAACCTCAGTGGAATCCCGCTAAAGAAACAGGCCGTATTTATTTATCAGTGTGATTGCCGTGAGCACCAGCTAAGTACGACACGGCACAACAAGATCCAAAAACAGCGATACCAGTATTCCTGCAAATATTGTAACCAGATACTCCATGAGAAACATGAAGCTGATATTCAAACCTAGCTAGTAAGTTTGATTAAGGCTCCTCGCCATAATCGATCGTGATCTCTTCATCAGGGTCGATATCACGCAGCGCATATAACTCGAAACCTATAAATTCAGCATGCGGATCAGTACTATGGTTAAGGTATCGCAACAGGTTCTTGCCATCACGGCCGACCCAGACTTCATCATATTTCTCTACCCACAGCACATGTGATCCGTTCTCACTGACCACCGGGCCATCATACTCGCCCATATAATCGCCCTCTTTAATTTTAGTGCGAGCGAATAAACCGTTACCATGGATGCCTGACTCTTTTGTATAAAACAACTGGTGCAACTGCTCTTCTGATATCATAAACATAGCCCTGTAACTTGTTCACATAAAAAATTTTCAGCATTTTATCACGGCTTTATTTATCGCGGTAACCTCTATGAAAAAAACCGGTACAACCAGTAACAGGATAAGGGTGCCTTTCGTACTTCGATATATCCGCTTCGTTTACCGGACACTTGGCAGGCTTTTCCCTGATCATTATGGCAACCGTGCCTATGAGCAATGGTTCACCACGACAAGGTTCGAGACACCGGAATATGAACTGCCCGTCCTGCATTCAGCGCAGAGAGAAACCATCATCGTCAATGATTTGCCGATCGCCGTATATATCTGGCCGAGACAGAACATGGATTATGACAGGACCGTATTATTCATCCATGGCTGGACCGGTCGCGGCACCCAGATCATCAACTATTTAGACAGGCTAAATGCAGCCGGCTATCGTGTCATAAGTTTCGATGGTCCGGCACACGGTGCATCACCTGGCAGACAGACCAGCGTACTGGAGATGACCGCCTCTGCTCAATCTGGCTAAAAACAGTTCCGTCATCCGAGACCCGGTAAACGGCACGGTCAACCCGAAAGCTATAACCGGGGTATTGCAAAGTTATAGCTTGCGCCTGAATAATGAAGGTTGAATACCGCCGGACAACGACAGGCTTATCTTGACTGACACTATCCCGACGAACACCTCAATCTTCGTACAGAGCAGCGCCAATTATCCCGAACCAGCATTCACTTTCACCGATGGCACGGGAGCTGCAGTATCCGGATTATCGTTTGTATACTCGGGGCCGGCCTCTATCACCGACGACGTCGAATTCTCGAATAATAACGGCAGTGATTTTAACTACCTGCCGACGCCAGACAGTGATGGTTTTGACAGCCAGGTAACCGACGTTAGGATAAATCCACAAGGAATCTTCAATCCCTCTAATGGAACTGACATCCCGACCTTTACCGTCAATTTTTCCGTAAGGGTAGACTAATCGTTAAGATCAGTGATGGTGGCCGCCCGGGCCATGCACATGACCATGTTCGATCTCTTCTGCAGAGGCCTCTCGCACGTCAACGACTTTGACTTCAAAGTTTAGATCAACCCCGGCCAGTGCGTGGTTAGCATCGATTACTACAGCTTCATCTTTCACTTCGACAACAGTGACCACGACTGGATTACCATCCGGGCCCTGTGCATGAAACTGAACACCAGGCTGGATTTCAGCAGAATTTTCAAACATCTCTTTAGGCACTTCCTGGATGCGCTGCGGATCTTTTTCTCCATAGCCTTCTTCTGGAGAAACCTTAACAGATAACTCATCACCGGCAGACTTGCCAGCCAATGCATTCTCCAGACCCGGTATGATATTCATCGCGCCGTGCAGATACAGGAAGCTACCATCATCTGACTGGTCAATAATATTGCCGTCGTTGTCTTTGAGTGTGTAATGAAGTGTTACTACAGAATTTTGCGCGATTTGCATGTCTTGGCCCGATTAGCTTTAAAAAGGCCACTAACCTTAGCAGAAAACGGGCAAATTAGACAGCGCCTACAGGCTCCATGGCTGGTTCCCGTAGTACACTCGCAGGAATGCGATAACACCGCAGATGAGAACGACCAGTAAGGTGATAGCTAGAGCGACCCTGTCCATGCGGACATTATAATGCAATCAACCAGTCAGGCACACGTCGAATCCTCCCCAGTATACCCTCACATAAAGCAGACCGAACTACTGTACGTTACCTATATTACTGGCGACAATAATCAGGACAAACATCACAACGACCAAAACAGCGATCACTTTTGCAATGTTCACCAGTATCTTTTTATCACCTTCTTGCAGCATCTCATGCTCCCTTCGGCCAAGTAAGCATCTGAGCGTACGCCCGCGTATCTGATTTTTTCTTGATATAAATCAATAAAATATCAAGCAGTTTCTCTTTCTGAGCCTGCCTTTCGATAGTTCTTACAGTGCAACAAAAATGATCTGCACTGATAGTTAAGCAGAAATATCTGATGAAACGATGGCTGGCTGATATGTAAACCGGCGAGTTAACGCCGGATACTATCTTAAGACTACAACCGGAAAATCACATCCCGTTGCCAAACTTGTCGTGATGGATATCAGTCGTTTCACGCATGCCTTTCAATGCGATCGCATAACCACGAAGGATACCGAGCGCCCATGATATACGCTCTCTGAAATAACTGTCTGCATCTTCATTATTATCTTCGGCTTTTTCATTCAATATGCTTTCTATATTGCGCAAGATAAGGTGTTCAGGGATATAACACAGGCGGTTATTCTTGTAACTGCTCATACGTAACTCGGCAACCGGGTAGGCGCCGCCATCGGCTGATGAGACAGCAATGATCATCGCCGGCTTATGGCCTAACTCAAAACGGTTGAACATCAGGAAGAAGTTCTTGAGACCGGCAGGCACCTGGCCATGCCACTCTGGCGCGATGATGACGAGAGCATCACTCTCGTTTAGCTGCTGCTTGATCGGTGCCAGGCGCTGGTTCCATTCTTCATTATCTTCCCACAGGGTCTGGTCCCATAGCGGCAGGGGATTATCTGCCAGGGTATACACCCAGGGTTCGATATCATCAAAATCGTTACGCAATGTTTTCTCCAGGTAACGTGCCACTTTCTCGCTCTGAGACGGGTTACGGTGACTGCCGCTGATGATGCTTATCTTCATATGATTACTCTCTCATTATTTTCTTTTTAGTTTATCTCAATAGAACAATGAACTCTCACACTACCAGTACGGGTTCATCCAGGCGTGACAGTTGCTCTCGCAGTTCAAGCACATGCTGCTCCCAGTACTGGTTGCTGTTGAACCACGGGAAAGCCAGCGGAAACGCCGGGTCGTGCCAGCGCTTTGCCAGCCATGATGCATAATGCATCATGCGCAGACTGCGCAGTGCTTCTATAAGGTGAAGCTCGTTTAGTTCCAGGCTGGCAAACTCCACGTAACCTTCGAGCAGGTCACACAGCTGTTCTGTCATCTCCTGCCGTTCACCGGACAATAACATCCACAGGTCCTGTATCGCCGGCCCATTACAGCAATCATCCAGGTCGACGAAGTGAGGGCCGTCATCGGTCCACAGGACATTACTGCGGTGGCAATCGCCATGCAGCCTTATAGCCTGATATTTACCGCAACGATCAAAAGCAGAATGGATCGCCTTTAACAGGTCTTCCACCAGCGTCCGGTAGGCCACTTCCAGATGCGAAGGAATGAAACCATTTGCCTGCAGATAGGCCGCCGGCTCAGTGCCCATCCTGTTTATCTCGATCGAGTGACGGTGCTCGAATGAAGCAGTACGCCCAACGTTGTGGATGCGTGCGATAAAACGTCCCATCCAGTTCATATCGTCGCGCGTTTCCAGGTCAGGCCAACGGCCGCCGCGCAGCGGGTAAACGGCAAAACGATAACCCTGGTGCTGCAATAAGGACTCAGCATCGAACTGCAGCGGTGCGACGACAGGAATCTCCTGCTCGAGCAGCTCGAAGGCAAAGCGGTGTTCTTCACCTATCGCCGCATCACTCCAGCGACCCGGACGGTAAAACTTGCACACCACCGCATCGCCGTTCTCCAGGCCACAGCGATATACCCGGTTTTCGTAACTGTTCAGCGCGAGCATACGGCCACTGGTTTCGAAACCGACAGACTCGACCGCAGACAGTATCACCTCGGGCGTCAGCTCCGTATAATCCTGCTTCAATTGTCCCTGCGCTATTTTCTTATGCTCTATGTTTTCCGGCATTCGTTACCCGTTCCTGTCTGGTTTAAACTTGTATATCAATTATCATCACTCATTATAAACAAACATGATCAATAAACCTGCACCACAACCTGAAATAGAATGCTGGGCCCAGGGCGGGGAGCCAGAGATAAGTGAATTAGCCGGCCAGGTAATCCTGATCGAGGTAGTCCAGGTGAACTGTCCGGGCTGCTTCGTTCACGCCCTGCCTGAAGCAATACGGCTACACGAGGCCTACGGCTCACAGGACTTGAGGGTGTTCGCCATCGCCACCGCGTTCGAACACTTCGAACAGAATACTTTGCTCAATCTGCAACGCCTGCTGCATGATGGTGAACTGCAAGGAGATCCACTCTTACAGTTAGGCAATGCGGGTTACCTGGAGCATGGAAGGCTGCCTTACTCTATCCCTTTCAGCGTCGCCATGGACAAGCTGGTAAAGAATCACATCGACACGAGTGAAAAAGCGATAAATCGATTCATACTGAGCCAGATTCCCGACTTCTTCCACAGTGACCTAAGCGAGGAACGTAGAGATGCCATCTACCAGCAGGCCGAGAATTACCTCCAGACAAAGACGTTCAACGCTGTCACTTTTGAGATGTACCAGCTCCAGGGAACGCCTTCGAGCATACTGATCGATAAACAAGGTTTCCTCAGGCAAATATCGTTTGGCATTGCGAACACGCTTGAAGCTGATATACAGCAGTTGTTAAAAGAATAAGCAATCTACTCCCATCTCAGACCAGGAGCGCTGACAAAATAAAAATGCTTTTAGTAATCAGGCACAATACACATTATAATTCGCCCCATCTCTTCCTAAGCAACAAGACAGACGCAGAATCACCATGATAGAACGTATTGCCGAAAAATCCCTCTATGCCAGTCGCTGGCTGCTAGCACCGATATATCTCGGCCTCAGTTTTGGCCTGCTGGTACTTGGCCTTAAATTTTTTCAGGAAGTATTTCATATACTGCCCATGGTTTTTGCGACCAAGGAAGCAGACCTGGTATTGATCATCCTCAGCCTGATCGACCTGTCACTGGTCGGCGGACTCATCGTCATGGTCATGCTCAGCGGTTATGAGAACTTTGTCTCTAACATCGACCTCGACCACGGCCATGAAAAACTGAGCTGGCTGGGCAAGATGGATGCAGGTTCGCTGAAACAGAAAGTCGCCGCCTCTATCGTCGCCATCTCATCGATACACCTGTTAAAAAAATTCATGAATGTGCAGGCCATCGAAAATGACAAGCTGATGTGGTATGTCATCATCCACCTGACTTTTGTGGTATCCGCGATCGGCATGGCTTATGTCGATAAGATGAACAAGCATTGATCCATGAGGTTGATTGACCTATGAACCTGGTGCACTGATATGCGCGGCATGGTACCTCCTGATCCGGAGTCCAAAGCATCGAACCTCGAGTACGCCGTGGTGTATGTGCCAAAGCGCAGCCGCAACCGTTTTTCTGCCAACTGTGTCGAATTAAAAAGATGCGCTGCTGACGCGCTGGACGCTGCCGACCCGGAAAACAAACTATTTGCCGCGCGCCTCAGCGGTCCGTCAAAATCCTCCGAGGGCCAGTTTATCTATTACCTTGTCGAGTGGCTCAAATAGCTGTTAACTACCTGGGCAGCTTGCAGCGGCCATCACCGGTTACTGATCCAGACGAATTCATAAGGCTGCAGCACGATCTCTTCGCGTGGATCGGTGTAATGGTAGCCGCTGATCAGATCCCGCCAGTCATCCAGTTCGACCAGGTTCACATCTTTTAACGCGACAGACCTGACTTCGTTGGTGATGTTGTAGATGCAGAAGATACTCTGCATCCTGTCCTGACTCTGTCGCCAGAAAGCGAAAAGCGAATCATCGAAATGCATGGTGAACTGTGTCGCATTGGGGTGAAACGCGCGCTGCCTTTTACGGATGGTGATAATCTCTGTCAGCTGTGTGAACACCTGGTAATGCAGGCTCGCCTCATCTTTCAGCTCTGTCACCAGGGCGTCACAGTCCCAGTTATGCCTATTGATAGCGCGTTTATTCGACGTCATATCCATTTTCTGCTGGTCGTTAGGCGTGCCGAACAGGCTATGTATATAGAACGCCGGCATGCCTTCCAGCGCCAGCATGATCGCGTGCGCACAGATAAATCGCGGCAGTTGAAATTCATCTTCACCTTCAAAAGTCCCTTTCATGGCATCGATCAGGCTGATATTCAATTCGTATGGCCGATGCTGACCATCAGCCAGCATGCGCCATGAGACATCGCCGCCAAAACTCTTCATCAACGCCGCCAGCTCATCGACCTCTTCCTCGGACAGGATACCTTCCACCGGCCTTAGACCGATACCATCGTGCGAAGCGATAAAATTAAAATACGTCGTGCCATTCTGCGCAGGCGGCATACTCATCATCCAGTGCTTGAGCAGACTGGATTTCCCTATCAGCATGGTGTACAGAACCAGCGGCGGCAGGGTGAAATTGTAGATCAGGTGCGCCTCGTTAGCGTTGCCGAAATATGACAGGTTCTCACGGTTCGGGATGTTGGTTTCGGTGATGATGATGGCATCTTTATTCTCATGCTCGATCAGCAGCCGCAGCAAGCGTATCACCTCGTGTGTTTCATTGAGGTTGATACAGGGCGTACCTATCTGTTTCCACAGGAAAGCGACCGCATCGAGACGGAACATCTGCACGCCATGGTCCAGGTACAGCTTGATGATCTTGATGAACTCCAGAAGTACCCTGGGATTTTTAAAATCAAGATCCACCTGGTCGTGACTGAATGTACACCACACGTGTTTCTCGCCATCCAGTGTCTCTGTCGGTCGCAACAGCGGCGAAGTCCGTGGCCGCACTACTGCACTCAGGTCGACATCAGGGTCACACTCGACGAAGTAGTCCTGACCCGGGTCCTTACCCTGCTTGAAATTATCGAACCATAGACTTCGGCTGGAACAGTGATTGATCACCAGGTCAGCCATCAGCTTAAAATCTTTGGCTATAGCGTTTATATGCTCCCAGTCACCGAGCGACTGGTTCACCTCGGAATAATTGATCACCGAAAAGCCATCATCCGAACTGAAGGGGTAAAACGGCAGGATATGGACCGAGTTAACCACCTCACTCAGGTGTTTACAGAGAAAATTATGCAAGGTCTGCAGCGGGTACTCACTTTCTTTTTTTATGCTGTCGCCGTAGGTAATGGTGACGATATCTTTTTCGTTCCAGAGATTAATGTGTGACTCGACTATATCCAGACCCTGGTCGAAACCCATCACATCTACGATCTCATCCGTGATGGCATCGACATCATGTTCTGGATACAGCCTCAGCAGGTAATCTCTGACGCTGGCTTTTAGCTCGGCCAGTAATTCACTTGACGGTGGCGGTTTCATGACAGTTCTTTCTGGTCCTGTTCGACAGCGTCGAGAAGTTTTACGTAGATATCAGGGATAGCACTGGCCACCCTGTGCCAGCTCGGGATGAATGGTGCCTTGTCAGTATCTTCGAGAAAGATCTTGCCAGCCAGTTTTATATTCTGCGCGAACATCTCGACCATGTTCTCTTCTTCGTGTGTCTCGTAATTGACGCCATTAAAAATTGCATCATTACGATAACTGTCGATCAGGTCAAGCGCGATGCGATAATATGTCGCTTTCGTGGTTCGCAGGCTCTCCGCTGAAAAGTCGGTGCCATCAGTCGCCAGTTTCTTGAAGATAGCCTTGGCGATCTCTATCGACATCTTCGACAGACCTTTATTGCTGTCTTCCGGTGACAGCTTCTGGTGTTTATGTTCATACTCATCTGCGATATCGACCTGGCATAGATGACTGGTAGCATAATTCTTTTTCATCTCCATCAGGATGCCGACCTCCAGCCCCCAGTCCGTCGGCATACGTAAACTTTCCAGAACGTCGATACGCATGGCAAACTCACCGGCCAGCGGGTAGCGGAAACTGTCGAGGTATTCGAGGTACTCGTGCGGTCCATGCTGCAGGTTTAATGCTCGCACCAGTGGCGTTACCAGCAGGCGCGCAACACGGCCGTTCATCGAGTCAGAAGCGACTCTCGGATAATACCCCTTACAGAAGCGGTAGATGAACTGCGGGTTGACCACCGGGTACAGCAGCCGGGCCAGCATATCTCGCTTGTAGGTAACGATATCGCAGTCATGCAAGGCAACAGCCCCGGTATTCTGCTTGGCAAGCATATAACCCATGCAGTACCAGACATTGCGCCCTTTGCCAGCTTCGGTAGGCGCCAGGCCTTCTTTCCTTAACTCGGCATCGATGGCGCGCAGGTTAGGTCCATCATTCCATAACAGGTCATGCTGTTGCGGCAAACGTGAGAAAAACTTTAACGCATGCCTGAACTCTTCCCTGTTTGCCTGATCGATACCGATGACGATCTGGTTTAGATATTTCACTTTTTCGAGTTCATCGACGATGGTGGTCAAGGCCGGCCGCTCGAGTTCAGAATAAAGTGACGGCAGTATCAGGCCCATCGGCCTCATATGTGAAAAATTCTCCAGCTCTTGTTCCATATTCTCAAGACTGCGCGTCGAAAAGTTATGCAGCGTTGTGATGCGGCCGTTTTGAAAAAAGTCGCTCATCTTTTACTCCTCAATTAAATATATCTGTTGCAGCGATTTCTCTATCGCTTCACGCCAGCCTTGTGGCGCTGATTGCTGTGTCTGTATATCCGGTGTTATCAAAGCCTGTAGCTGCCGGTTTGACGGTGAATTTACGATGACGGATATATCGGCGACAGATAACATCGCGGCATCGTTGGCACTGTCACCGAGTACGATGGTTTTGACATCGGCACCATAGAGACCGATCAGCACCTGCGTTGCCCGGCCTTTATCACAGTCGCCGATGACATGTAAAAAGCGGCCGCCCTGTAATGTCGCCATGCCATGCTCCTGCAGTTGCCGCTGAAAGTCCAGCAAGGACGGTTCATCGTCCTGCCAGATAAGCGGTTCACTATATTCGCGGGCGATCGCCTGCCTGGCCTGCGCCTCGTTGAGGCCGGTCAGTTCGATAGTCTGCTGCACCGTGCACTGCGATAGCCTGACAGCAGCACTTTCCGGCAAGCCGATTTCCTGCAGCACAGCATCGATCACCTGATGCGTCGCGCCGAGCACCATCGACCAGTATCCATCGCGCTCTGCGGCATTTGCCGGCCTGCTAAAAAGAGACTTTGGCAGGTAGAGACAGGAACCATTCTCTACGATAAAGGCATCGTTTATCCCGAGCGCTTCGCGGATGGTGATGGTTTCTGCATAGGTCTTACTGGTGTTGAGAACAACCGGTATCTTTTTATCCTGCAGTTCGTGCACTGCTGTCCTGGCATCATCTACAGCGTAACTGTGGTGATCAAGCATGGTGCCATCAAGGTCGGTCACAACCAGCCATTGTGTATCGCTGCCAGCCATCTCTTCTTCACTCGCTACAAGGCTAGACATCTTTCTGCACTATACCGGTGATAGAGTGATCGGCCGCAATCGGCAGAACCACATCAGCTGTTGCCGGCAGATATTCCAGGGTATGCCGGCTGATACGCTCATAATGCTGGATAAAACGTTCGAGCTCGGTTGCGTTCATTACCTGGTTCTGCTGCAGGTGATTATTGCTGGATGCCAGCTTCTGCTCCTGCAGGCTGCGCCATTCGTAGATACGCTCAAAATCCGGCGCTTTCAGCATGATGCACATGTCCGCACGATCAAACAGCCGTTGTTTATAATCGATTAACTGCTGGTTTACATATCTCCGCCAGATGCCTTCTGGATCCTCTTTTTCTTCCAGTGCATTCACCGGTTTCTCCAGTTCCTGCTCACTTTGCGCCGGACTGTTATTGCACCAGCCCTCGAACAAGATCACTTCCACCGGCTCGTCACAGTCGGTCCATGCGGACTCTGCGTCACGGTCATCGATCGCTTTGTTAAACCTGGGGATGCGGCAGGTCTGACGCTTCATCAAGCTGTCCAGCACCTGCTCTATAAGATCAACATCATGTGTCCCGGGCACACCGCGGGTAGAAAAAAGCGGGTGAACCTCTTCAGCGAGCGCCATCCTCTTGTTACGTTCGCTGTAGAAATCATCGATCGAGAGATCTGCCACCTGGCATTGCATCTCGGATTCGATGATATGTTTAATGAACGTGGTCATGGTCGACTTCCCTGTTCCCTGGGCACCGTTAATGCTGATCAGCAGAGGCTGCTGCTTTTTCTGTTGCACGATGATCTGGGACAGGGGCAGGTATATATCACTGACAATCTCATGAAAACTGTCTGGCAATTGCATCTGCCTGATCAATTCAGAGCAGCGTTGCTGTGTTTGTTGTGAACTCATCAGATGTATCTTAGCTTTACTTCTTCTTCATTTTTCATCGATAAAAAGTGTTGCCAGTTACCTGTTGCGAATATCTGCTGCTGACGATGCAGGTTTCATAAGCCGCCTTTGCCTTATTCATTCTTGTGGATAATTCTCAGGGATAATAAAGCAAGGTTCGTACCAACACCTCAGGATGCCTGATGTCACTGATTTACACCTAAATCAATCGATAAAGAGTATCGGCCTGTGCCATATTCAAGTATCCATGCTCTATTTAAGACATGATTTAGATCTCTTGCACCATGATAGTGCAAATATCAGGCGACATCCAGATAATCTCTCCCCATCACGTAACCTGCCTCATCGAGAAACCGGCGACACTCTTTACGAGCACCATGATTACGTACATAATTGAGCACCAACGGCTTTTGTCCCTGCTGTAGCAGCCAGTCGGGTAAACAGGTTTCTGCGCCGTGATAGACGTTACCCGCTTTTCTACTATCGATATCGATCCAGGCCGATGGCTGAATACCATTCTCGATCAGGTAACTGGCACGCTGCCGTGTTTTTCTGCCTGCGCCCCAGAATACGATATCTCGACCCAGCAGCCGCGGATCTTTCGCCAGGTAGTCTGCACGCAGTTTTTCGAAAGCCGCATCAGAGTAGCGGCTCGAGGTACGTGATAGACGAGAATCAGATTCGCGCCAGCCAAGTAGTATCTCATCGATCTTCACCATGCTGTCGCCGGCCTGAAACATCCGCAGCCATAACTCATAATCTTCCGGGAACTCACCATCGCTGTAAGCACCGAGCTCGATAACACGGTGTTTGCGAAACATGACCGAAGGGTGCACAAAGGGCGATTCGATATAGATCTGATCACATATATCCTGTTGTGACAGACAGGCATTCTGCCAGCGCATGTACTCGACAAACCCGGCCTTGATATCCCGTTCAGGAAACTTCCTCGCCTGGGTCGCGCACAGGGTTACCGATGGTTGCGCACGCATGAGATCGTACTGTTTCTGCAGCCTGGCAGGGTACATCACATCATCCGCATCCATGCGTGCGATCAGGTCAGACCGGCAATGGTTCAAGCCCGTATTTAAAGCCGGCACGATACCTTTTTGCTCGTTATGGAAGATGCGGATCCTGGGATCATCAAATGACTTCAAAACAGCGACCGAATTATCGGTCGAGCTATCATCGATGGCGATCAGTTCAAAATCTGTCAGTGTCTGGCTACAGATGCTCTGCAGGCATTCCTGCAGGGTTCGCCCGGCATTGAATACCGGCATCAGGATACTGACTTTTACATCTGCCGACAGGCCCGTCTTTTTCGATCCAGGCATCAGCGCTGTGAACTATTCACGCAGCGCATCCAGGCTGTCCTGCGCTATCTCGCGGACCTCTGCACTTTCATCGGTGAGCAGTTTCTCTATATCAGGAATATACGACCTGTCCCCGGTCAGTGACAGGTAATGGCAGGCATCGCCGCGGATACGCGCATCATCCGCTGCCAGGTACTCCAGTAAACTCGGAATAACACTCTTGAAAGCCTCAGATTCGGCCATCTCTTCGATGATGACGCCTACGCCGAGACGCACATTAATCTTCGCTTCCGGGTCAGCCATCAGTTCGATGACATTTTCCAGCGCCTTTGGGTACCTGCGGACGAGTTTGCCCGCATATTTAATATTACCCTCCAGCAGCACTTCGACGAGATAGTCGGTCACGCCATCGAAACTGGAAGCGCGCTGCAGCCATAGCTCTAGCTCCTGCTTTGAACGTGAACCGCTTAATTCGAAAGGCCCGATCTGCAGCCACGGTACGCTGCGCACGCCTAGCTCGCTCGCCAGCTCTGCCGCGTTTTCGATATTCACGATGCGCAGCTCTGCGAGCTGGCCCAACTTCATGAATTCAATCAAGATTTGCATCATAGGCCCACAGTATGTACATTGTGTCGCCATCAGCATTAAAACCTCGGGCGAAGTGATGTTTTTCTGGTCATTTGTCATATAATGAATTATATAGAATCTAAAAAATAACAGGATAAAAATGTAAATGTATAAGATATCTCCTGCGCTTGCCACTCTACTCATCCTGTTAACATTTACATCGCATGCCGCAAGCGCCGAAGCCATCGATCCTGACGCCCCGTTCGACGATACCCAGCTGGAAGAAGAACTGGTATACCCGGACTGGTTCAAGCTTTCCCTGGGCAACCTCAATGATGACCTTGCAGAGGCTGCAAAGAACGGTAAAAAAGGCATCGTCACCTATTTCGGACAGAAGCGCTGCGCCTATTGTGAACAGTTTTTCAAGACCAGCCTGGCCGATATCGACATCCAGAACTACCTGAGAAAACACTACGACATCATCGCATTCGATATCTGGGGCATCGATGACATCATCGACACCGACGGCAAACAATATACCGAACGTGAACTCTCGATACATTATAAGACGAACTTTACCCCGTCCCTCGTGTTCTACGACCTTGAAGGTACCCCGGTATTTCGCCTGCGCGGTTTCTACCCGCCATATAAATTTCGCGCTGCACTGCAGTTCGTGGTAGAAGAGTTCTACAAAACAGAAAAATTTGCGGATTATTTTGCGCGGGCAAATCCCGGTGAGTACTTCCTGCTCGGCGGCCTGACCGAGCGAGACTTCTTCCTCGAACCACCATACGATCTCTCCGCCCTGCTCGGCAACGGCAAAGCAACTGCAGTCTTCTTCGAACAGGGCAACTGCCATGCCTGTGACCTGTTGCATAGTGTACCGCTATCGAAAGAACTGAGCATCCATGAGATGGAGCAGATGAATGTAATACAGCTGAACATGTGGGCAGATACACCTGTAGTCACTCCACAGGGAGTAAGCACTACTGCAAAAGACTGGGCGAAATCACTGGAGATATTCTATGCACCCAGTATCGTGTTTTTTGACAGCAAGGGTAAAGAGATAATACGGGTCGATTCGGTCACCTATTTCTATCGCCTGTGGGGCGTACTCGATTACGTCAACAAGAAAGGTTATGAAAAGTCGAATGACTACCAGGAATGGCGTCTGAAACAGCGTGAAGTCAGTCAATAAGCGGTAAACGACCATGTTCAGGGAACTGTTAGAAAAGCTCAATCGCCTGCTCTGGGAGACCAACCTCAGGGAGCTTGGCAAACTGCAGGCATCGCTCATCCGCACATTGCGGATATTCTATGGTGCGGCACGTGACCTGAGCGGCGGCCTGCCATCACTGCGTGCGATGAGCCTGGTCTATACCACGCTGCTCTCTATCGTGCCGCTGCTCGCTGTCAGCTTCTCGGTGTTAAAAGGCTTCGGTGCACACAACCAGCTAGAACCAGCACTGATCAGCCTGCTTGAGCCGCTCGGTGAAAAAGGCCTGCAGGTCAGTAAGCAGATCATCTCTTTCGTCGACAATATGAAAGTCGGCGTCCTCGGCTCGGTCGGTACATTGTTCCTGATCTTCACCGTGCTCTCGCTGGTGAAGAAGATCGAGAGCGCTTTCAACTTCACCTGGCGTATCACTGTCACTCGTAACATCGTACAGCGTTTCAGCAATTATCTCAGCGTGATCCTGGTCGGCCCGCTGTTGCTGTTTACCGCCGCCGGGGTCACGGCCTCATTCAATTCATCGACGGTGCTGGATAAAATCTCTGCCATCGAACCATTTGGCACCATACTAGTATTTACCGGCGAGCTGCTGCCATACATCCTTACCATCATCACCTTCACCCTCATCTACGCGCTGATACCAAACACCAAAGTACGGTTCAAATCCGCACTATACGGTGCCATCGTCGCCACCATATTATGGAAGCTGATCGGTGCGCTGTTCACTGCCTTTATCGTCAACTCGACAAAATACACGGCGATCTATTCCACTTTCGCTATCCTGATCATCTTCATGATATGGATCTATGTCAGCTGGCTTATCGTATTAACCGGTGCCTCTGTATCCTACTACCACCAGAACCAGGACCGCATCAGTGATAAATCCCAGGTGTTCCGGCTGAGTTGTCGCCTGCGTGAGAAGCTGGCATTGACAGTGATGCAGCTCATCGCCCACAATTTTCATAACAATGAACCGCCGTGGACAGTGAGGATGCTGGTGAAGGAGACGAACATCTCAGAACCGGCACTCAAGCTGATCATGTCAACCCTGATAGAGAACAAGCTGCTCACCATCACCGGCACAAGAAAACAGCAATACCTGCCTACCCAGTCGCTGGAAAATATCACCGTCGAAATGGTTTTGAATGCAGCGCGCACCGCCGAGGAATCTACCAACCTGCGGCCTGATGATGTCAGCACGGTGGATACAGTGGATGATGTGATCCGGGATATCGATAAGGCAATCAGCGAAGCCACCTGCGGGAAAAGCCTTAAAGACCTGGTGTAAAAGACTCGCTGTAGCTGAAGCTATGAGACTGCCATCAGCGATCACTCAACAGTAGCTAACTGTTAAGCCAGCTTGTCATCAGCCACATGGTAGCTGGGATCTTCCATGCGATTCACTTCCACCAGGTCACCGGCTTTATCCAGCAACTGTCGGCATTCTTCCGACAGGTGACGCAGGTGCAGCTGTTTTCCGGCTTTGATATATTGAACCGCCAGCGAGTCTATCGCTTCGATCGCGGAATGGTCGGCAACTCTCGAGTTTTGAAACTCGATGATGACGTCATCGGGATCATCTTCCGGTGAGAACAGGTCGCGGAAATTTTTTACCGAGCCGAAAAATAATGGCCCGTTCAACTCGTAGACCTTGGAGCCATTGTCGTCGATATAGCTTTGTACGTTGATGTGCTTGGCATGCTCCCAGGCAAACACCAGGGCAGAAACGATGACACCGACGACAACCGCGATAGCCAGGTCAGTCGCCACGGTGACGCCCGACACCAGTACCAGCACGAAGGCATCGTGGCGCGGTATCTTGTTGAAGATGCGGATGCTCGACCATTCGAAGGTTCCCAGCACCACGATGAACATGACGCCGACCAGCGCAGCCATCGGGATCTGTTCGATAAGGCTGGAAGCAAACAGGATAAATCCGAGCAGGAACAACGCCGCCGAAACTCCCGACAGGCGTTTGTGGCCACCCGAGTTCACATTGATCATGCTCTGACCGATCATGGCACAACCACCCATGCCACCGAACATGCCGGTCGCAGTATTTGCGATACCCTGCCCGATACACTCGCGGTTGCCTCGGCCACGGGTATTGGTCACTTCATCGATCAGGGTCAGCGTCAGTAGTGACTCGATCAATCCGATAGCTGCCAGGATGATCGAATAAGGCAGGATGATCATCAGTGTATCCAGGTTGAATGCCACCTCGGGTATATGGAACTGCGGCAAACCGCCCTTGATAGAGGCAAGGTCACCGACGGTATTGGTATTTATATCCAGCACGATCACCAGTAAAGAAACGAATACGATCGCGACCAGTGAGGATGGTACCGCCGTCGTCAACATCGGCAAAAACCTGATGATGGCCATGGTAAGAAGGATAAGTCCGGCAAAGATCATCAACGGCTGACCGCTCATCCATTGCGTAACACCATCGATATCGACCTGAAAGTGCTGCACCTGCGCAAGAAAGATGACGATGGCCAGGCCATTGACGAATCCGAGCATCACCGGATGCGGCACGATGCGGATAAATTTACCCAGCCTGAGGATACCGGCAGTGATCTGTATCAGCCCGGTGAGTACAACTGCAGCGAACAGGTATTCCACACCGTGGTCAGCGACCAGTGACACCATGACCACGGCCATCGCGCCTGTTGCACCAGAGATCATACCGGGACGGCCACCGAAGATTGATGCCAGCAAGCCCACCATAAAGGCTGCATACAGGCCCACTAATGGTTCCACTCCTGCGACGAAGGCAAAAGCAACGGCTTCCGGTACCAGAGCCAGCGCTACGGTTAATCCTGAAAGGATCTCATTTTGTGCACAGACACGGGTCTCACATCCCAGGCGGAACATAGCATTACTCTTTAAATTAACTGAAGGAAAAGGCCGCGAATTTTAGCAGGTGGTTATATAGCTGAATATAACCCTATAGGCCTATAGGCCTATAGGAGCAGGCAAGCAAACTCGAGAAACAGATTGAATAAATAATGAATCAGCCATTAAACAGGCTATAGCAGATACAATCCTGCTACATAAAAAAACTAAAATGGTTGTCATCTCGACCAGCGGGAGAGATCTGCTCGGGTGCGGCAAGATCTCTCCCGCTGGTCGAGATGACAGGGTGACTTGCTATAAGATTATTGTTTAACGGTTTTATCCAGCCAGTCAGCTACGGCCTCTACCAGAGCTTTCTCCTGGCCATCGAAGAAATGGTTGCCTTTGATCTGGGTCTGCGTGTAATTTTTATTACCGGCTTTTTCAGCCGCGGCTACTCTCGACTTCGATGAGGCTAGTATCTCTTCGAGATCCTCAGTGCCGTATAGATCAAGTATCGGCAGGTTGATCTTCTCCAGTGACTTGATGCTGTCCATTCGAGGATCACCGCCAAATGCCGCCATACCGATCGCGACAAAACCTTTTACATCCGGTTTTGAAGTGGACAGGTAATATACTGTCATCGCAGAGCCCTGGCTGTGCCCGATCAGAACAATATCTTTCGAACCGTTTTCTTTCAGGTACTTGATGGCGGCATCGATACGCGGCGCCACTTCATCATACAGCGGGGCATATTCCGGGTATTCCGCCTCATTAGGCAGGACCGGCATCTGGATCGAAAGCGTGTTCCAGTTATGTTCGGTCAAACCGACCCGTAACGGCTGCACGACCTGCGTCCAGTTGGGATGGATGCCGGTGCCATGCATTACGATTACGGCACGCCCTTTATCTTCTTCAGCCTCGGTATAGATGCCGAGAAAATCACTGTTGCCGTCATTCAGCCAGACCGCTTCACCATCGATAATGGCATCGACCACCTGGTCAGCCCAGCGCTTCTCCTTCTCGAGATCGGAGGCATATGAACTGAACGATATCAGGGATAGACTGATAACTAATAATCTAATGGAAGAAATCATGTTATAACCTTGCTAGTGAGTTTATGAATGTTTGTGATTATAAATATAAAACGAGTCTAACAAAATAAGCCGCTGTGTGAACTACATTTAGCACCAGGCGGTCACACAACTGAACTAAACAGACAGCGAAAAACATTATGGGTTCACAACAATTACCGACAATAGAACAGGCGCTACCGGGAAGAGAAACCCGCATGCCGGTACCGGATAAACACTTTGTCAACGGTAACGTATTACAGCCGCCTTTCCAGGACCATCTGCAGCAGATCATCTTCGGCCTGGGCTGTTTCTGGGGCGCCGAAAAAAAATTCTGGCAGCTGGATGGGGTCTATACCACGGCCGTGGGTTATAGCGCCGGCCTGACGCCCAATCCGACCTACCGGGAGGTCTGCAGCGGACTGACCGGACACAACGAAGTGGTACTGGTAGTCTATGACCCGGACAAAATCAGCCTCGATCAGTTACTGAAAATATTCTGGGAATCACATGACCCGACCCAGGGAATGCGCCAGGGCAACGACCGCGGTACGCAATACCGCTCTGGCATCTACGTAAGCGATGAGCAACAGCGCAAGGCGGCAGAAGTTTCCCGTGATCTGTATCAGCGGGAACTGTCGAAGAGCGGCTATGGACAGATTACTACCGAGATACTGGACGCTGCAGAATTTTATTACGCTGAAGACTATCACCAGCAATACCTTGCAAAGAACCCGAATGGCTACTGTGGCCTGGGTGGCACCGGAGTATGTCTTGACTGATCCATGCAGGAGCAGAGTAATTATTTTGCTTCAAATTGATAAGCATCAAAGCGGCTATACTCTCAAACTATATACTTTACATGACGTTATTAATGAATGAACGAGATGCGCTTAAAAACCTCTATTTTCTTTTTATTATCACTATTCGCAAGTAATCTGATGGCAGCTGAGCTGGTCATCCCTGATGATAAAGCAGTCATCCAGTTTAAAACCAAACTGGGAGATGTTACTTTTGCCCATGCCATGCATTCCAGTCTCAGCATCACTGAATGCGCGACATGCCATCACAAGATGCAGCCAGAAGATACTGCGGTAAAACCCTGCCATGATTGCCACCAGCATAAATCAGACGAGAATGCGCCTAAGACCAAAAAGGCTTTTCATACACGCTGCACAGGTTGCCATGAGTATACGGTCGCCGGCGGCCATCATGCTGGACCGGTTAAAAAGAAATGCCGTTTATGCCATGTCAAACCAGCGAAGAAATAGATAAATTATTCTTTGCCAGGCTCACAGTATACGAGTTACAGCATCACGGTTTACAAACCTAAAAAAACCGCATACAAACAAACATAGTGATTTAGAACGACCGAACCATCCAGCAGCTTCTATGCCGTGTATGCCCGCGCTCTAAAACCGGTAACTGAGTGAAGCAGTGATTACATACACGTTGTAATCCAGGGTTTCATTACCCAGTAACATCATATTTTGAACAGCCAGAGGGTCATACACGTCGACACCATCGATAGCCCAGTTGTCTGCGCTGTACTCTTCATACCATAAGCCCAGCTTGTACACGAGTTGCTTGCTATAGTTATAATCAGTCCATAGCTTGACGCTGGTCAGTTCTGTTCTGGTATCCGGATACTGGCCAGTATTACCGGTTGCAGTCAGGTCAATCATCTCACTGGAACCGTTGGACTTGCTCAATACGATATCCGCGCCGATATCCCACTTGCCGAGATCCGTCCACTTGGCACCGATGCCGACAGTATCAAAGGCATCTTCAAAATCTGCCCGCCAGTCTGCCGTTGCTGTTCCCGCAGCGCTGCCGGCCTGGCTGGACTCGATAGTCTCATAGGTATAATAGCCATAAGTCGTGATGTTATGGCGTGGTGTATAAGAGAAGTCGACGGTATAGACTGGCTGTGTAGCCTCGGTCAGACCGATAACGGAATCCGTATAGTCATCCTGGTTGTAATCAACCCGCGCACTCAGGAACAGTTTATCTGTTGCCATATAATCAACGCTAGCACCCAGTTTTGTTCGATCACGATCGGCAAGGTAGTATTTTCGCAATGCCGGGTTTTCATTAACCAGGCTATTGTAATCACTGCCATCCCTTTTGCTGGCTTCAGCAAACAAGGCCAAATCGACCGTTGAATGCGCTTTTATCTTCCACTTCGCGAACAGAGTGTCCTCTTGTGTCATATCACGCTCGGCATCGGCATAACTTCGTTTCATCTCGTTGTACTTGTAACCACCGCGCAGGCTGGTTATGGCATTGAAACGATAATTAGCATCAAGATTAATACGGTTGTTCTTGTAACTGTAAGGACGGTTGCTCGCAGACCTGATATTACTGTCAGAGTCCAGTAAAACGTAATCATAGGTAGCGACCGATGTTTTATTATCACGTTCGTTATAGCGCAGTTCAGCATTAAGCCTTAGATTGCTGGTCGGGCGTGATGCCAGTTTCAGCTGTGCATTTGTCAGCCATACCTCACCATCCAGTGACGCCTGTGGTAAAGCAGATGGCGTTGCATTACTATTAACCGTATAAGGATTGTAAGCCTGGTTCTGGGTCATGCGACCCATCGATATCATGCCGGTAAGACGGCTCTTATAAGGCAAGTTATACCCCCCGGTGAGTGACAACTGGTGAAACTCGTTATCCGGGGCAAGTGACATACTGCCCTGCGCTGTAGTATTAAAAGGATCCTGCCAGGTCAGAGAATTGTAATTATTATCAAAGATCGACATCTGGTAATTGACATCGACCTGCCCATCCTTCCCTGCATATTGGAGAGCTGCATTAACGATATCGGTATCCTGATCGATAGGTTCAGGCAAAATAGCTATCTTTGTGTTACCTATAATCATATTCGTCTCGCCAGCAATGATGCCTGAACCGGTAGCATCGACACCCTGTTTATTTTCGTGGCTGACATCGATATCAAACTGCCAGCTCGGTTTCGGGATAAAACTGACCCCGGTTTTGGCACGTCGACGTTTTGTTTCCAGGTCAAAACTACCCAGGCTGGTATCAAGGTTGTTATTGATATCAAATCCTGCGGGCAGTGTCAGGTTATCTCCACCGATACCTATAAAAGGCGACTGAACGGTATTGTTCCTGTAGTTGGGCAGCTCATCGTATTCCAGGAAGAACTTATAGCGGCCCTGCACACCACCTTCCAGACGCAGATAGCGCGATTCTAGCCCAAGATTGGTACCGTGAACGGTCCAGAAACGGCCATCTTCATAGAACTTCTCGATATCAATATCAGAGATAACAAATGGGCCTTTTTGCTGAAGCCCATTATAGCGACCGAACTTGTAAGCATCATCCGAGACATAACCGATACCGAGCTCGATATCATTGAGTATCTGCTCGGAGACGATCTCCTCAGGAACGATCAGCTCGCCTTCTTCAGTTAATGACTTGCCAACCGGGATACCTGACTCCTCAGCCTCAGCCTGAGCTTCCTCCAGTGTCCTTGCAACAGGCTTATCTTCAGCGGGTGCATCTACTGCGGGTGCTATTTCTGCTACTGGTTGTGCTTCAGCAGGCACATCCGTCGCACCCTGCACTTCTAAGGGTTTGTCCTCGGCGAATGCTGCGCTCGAGATAGCTCCCGAAGCGGCGAGGTAAAAAATCAGCAGTGATGTCTTTCTTTTCATAATCTTGCACCTGTCTGATCAGTAGATATGTACATTTGTTATCGCTGCAGTGATGCACCTGACGGGTGATTGGAACCATGTACCTTGGTATGACAGTTCGCACAGTTCATACCGACTTTAAAGCGAGCGCTTCCGGGGTCGTTATCATTATAATCCAGGAAATTCCTGACATGTTGACGACCTTGCCGGCCAGTAGCTGCATGGCATTGCTGACACAGCTGAGGCCCCTGCTTGTTCAGCAAGGCGGCATGGTTAGAACCATGGACCCTGTGGCACAATGTGCAATCTTCACTGACGGGATAGTGCTCCCACAGGAAGGGGCCGCGTTTCTCGGCATGGCAGGTATAACAGGTCTCGTTAATTGTGAATTCTTTTAAAGACTTGGGTCCTGCAGATCCATGAGGGTTATGACAGTCACTGCATACCACCTTATGTTCACGGATAGGATGCGATGAGGCACGGAAAGTATCTGCGCGTATATCCTTGTGACATTTGAAACAAACTTCTGACTGTGAGTTGCGATGAATCACATCATTGCGTTTGTGGATCGAATGGCAACTCACGCAGGCAAGGTCTTCTGACTCATGCAGGCTGCCCAACCAGTGCATACGATCGCCGCTCTTATGGCAGCTCAGGCAAACTTCATTACGCTGCTCGACCGACTCACCATATCGACCGGTCATACTGACGATACAGTTACCTTCTGTGTCAAAATGTATTTCGCCGGGTCCATGGCATTGCTCGCAACCCTCTTTACCGAAAGGTGTGCGTTTGTCTGCTGACTGGCCATGCGGGCTCACCTTCATGGTTTCGATCTTGTCCTGGTGGCAGTCCGCACAAACATCAGGCCCCAGAAATGTGCCTTCCGCCATACCCTCACAGACGTTTGGATCTTTAAAGGCATGTTTTGCTTCACCGGCTGCAGTGGTATCAGCCGGGCTGACTTCAACCGGGGCTTTTTTCTCGGTTTCTTCTGCTTTTGCTTCGTCTTCGGCTGCAATCGGGGTGGCAGGTTCAGTTGCACCCGTTGTTTCAGCTGCGATCTGTATCTGGCTGATAGACAGCAATACAACAAATAACAGGATAGGATATCTTTGGCTATGTCTCATGATTTTATTATTATCTCTGCACTTATAAAAAGCCAGTCACAAGTATAATTTCATCTTTGAATCACAGTGTAATTGATTTAGTTCAAGTTTTATTGAGATATCTCAATTACAAAAGATATACTTACACCGAAAATGTACCATAATTTTACTGTGAGGTTTGTATTTCAAACGCACACCTGTAAATTCCAACGGAGTTGTTAAATTGAAAATACCTGGCAGTATCAGTTTTCATCTTAGCGAAAGCCTGTTACTTCTTATTTTAGTAACAGGGTCCGCATTTGCAACATCGACCGCGGATCACTCGAAGTTCAAGGAGCTGCAAAGGTCTTTTGACTCAGGTCCTGATGTCACAAAGACCTGCATAAAATGCCACAACGAAGCAGCGAAGCAGATCCATGCGACCAAACACTGGACCTGGGAGTTTCTCAACCCAGATAACAAGCAGCGTGTCGGCAAGAAAAACATATTGAATAACTTCTGTATCACCCCGCAATCTAACTTTGCTTACTGCTCTGCCTGCCATGTCGGTTATGGCTGGAAAGATGACAGTTTTGATTTCACCTCAGAAGAGAATGTCGACTGCCTGGTTTGCCATGACACCACGGGGGATTACAGTAAACCGCCTGGTAAGGCGGGCTACCCCAAAGATACCGTAGACCTGACCTATGTAGCGCAGAATGTCGGCAAGACCAGTCGTGATACCTGCGGCGCATGCCATTTCTTCGGCGGCGGCGGTAACGGCGTCAAGCATGGCGATATGGACGATTCGCTGGCGGTACCCGAGCGCGAACTCGATGTACATATGGATGCTGTCGGTGCGGATTTCACCTGCTCCACCTGCCACAAGAGCATCAAGCATGATATTGCCGGCAGCCGTTATGTGCCAAAGGCAGCAGAGACCGAAGGTTACCACGTTCACCGGAGAGAGTCTGACGAAGAGAATAATGCTCACTGCCGCGCCTGCCATGATACCCGGCCGCACAAGAAAGCTGACAAATCAAGACTGAATCATCATGCCAATAAAATAGCCTGCCAGACATGCCATATCCCGAGGATAGCGCGTGGCGGTGTCGCCACCCGCATGACCTGGGACTGGTCGACCGCTGGCAAACTCAATGAAAATGGCGATCCCTTACAGGAAAGGATAGACGGTAACCTGGTCTATCACGGCAAACGCGGCAGCTTCACCTATGGTGAAGATATCGAACCCGAGTATATCTGGTTCAATGGCTCTGTCAGGTTCCATCTTCTCGACGAAAAGATCACGCTTAATGATGATGGTTACGTACCGATCAATGATTTCGATGGCAGTCCAGATGATGGCAAATCCCGTATCTGGCCAGTCAAGGTCTTCCGTGGTATTCAGCCGTATGATCCGGAAAATAACACACTGGTAGTGCCTCACACAACCGGCCTGAATGAAGACGCCTACTGGAAAAATTTTGACTGGGAAAAAGCCATCACTGCGGGCATGCTAAGTGCCGGCCAGCCGTTCTCGGGCAAGGTCGACTTCATCAAAACACAGATGTCATGGCCCATCACCCACATGGTAGCACCGGCAGAGGATGCTGTTGACTGTAATGAATGCCACAGAAAAAATGGCCGCCTGAGAGATATCGACGGCATCTATATACCTGGCCGCGATGCCAGCGAGAAACTGGACAAGTATGGCTGGCTGATCGTACTGTTAAGCCTCGGTGGCGTCACACTCCATGGTATAGGACGCGTCTTCAGCCACTACCTGAGTAAGCGATCATGAAACAAAGAGCGAAGAAAGTAATGATATTCAAGCGCTTCGAGCGCTTCTGGCACTGGACCCAGGCGGCACTGATCATCGTGTTGTTATTCTCTGGTTTCGAGATCCATGGCTCCTATAAAGCACTGGGCTTTGAAGACGCTGTCACCCTGCACCGCGCCATGGCGTGGTCACTCGTTACCCTGTGGGTGTTTGCCATCTTCTGGCACCTGACCACCGGCGAATGGAAACAGTACATACCGACACTGCAAAAAGTCGATGCCATGATCAAGTATTACCTGCTGGGGATATTCATCAAAGCACCGCATCCGTTCAGGGCAACAGTACTTAAAAAACATAACCCGCTGCAGCGCCTGGCCTACCTGTTTCAATGGGTAGTCATCTCACCGGTGATCTGGGCCACCGGCTGGTCCTACCTGTTCTATGCCAAATGGGGAGACTGGGGTCTCGATCGATACCTGAACCTTGAGGATGTCGCATTCTTTCATGTCGTCGGCGCATTCATGATGCTGACATTTCTGATCGTTCATATTTACCTGATCACTACCGGTAGAACAGTATGGTCACACATGAAAACGATGATTACAGGCTGGGAAGATGTCGACCCGAATACTGAAAAGCCATAAATCCTCTTAATACATGACTTCAGACAATAACCTTTTAATTATTTTGCATGATACTGTGAGACGGGATTTAGATTTAGGGGGTGTTATATGAAACACAAAAAAACCATTTTTGTTGCAGTTATGTTAATACTGCTCGGTTTTTCGTCATTCGCAAAAGCAGCGGAGGGCAACTGGAAAAAAGGCCGTATCTATTACCGCATGGTGTGTACTGAATGCCACGTGGAAAAGGCCGGCGGCAAGATATCACCTGCCGAAAAAACCAAGGCGGAATGGGTCGACTATTTTGAGAAAAATATACATGGCCCTCAGGATGCGGCATCAACAAAATATACTGCCAGCTACTTTGTCAGCAAGGAATACCGCGAAAGCATCAAGGACACAAACCGGGCAGCTAAAAAAATGCTGAAGATACCGGAAGACAAGTTGCTGGAAGATGTAAAGGCGTTCGTCATACACACAGCGAAGGATTCTGATCAGCCTTCTCGTTGCGAATAATTATTGTCAGTCCAATAATGACGATGATGTAAAAACCCAGAGCGCTTAAAGTGAGTGAAAGTTCAAACAAACCTGTCTGGTTAACAGGCTTCCAGCAAGATTATAAAGCAGTTTTCGTCGAGCCCTGGTCTGCCTATACCGGCGCCACAGCACTGGTCATACTGATGTCATTGCTGATCGGGTCCGGCCTTTTCTGGGGTGTTTTCGGTGGTATCAAACTGTGGGGAGACTACCTCAATAACGCCATAGGTCTGGGTTCTTTACTGGGCGTCAAAGAACAGCTGGAAAGCCCGTTGATACACCGCATCTCACTGATGAATATCGCCCTTCTCCTGGGCGCTTTCAGCGCCGCCCTGCTGTCACGCCAGTTTCATATAAACCATCCGCCACGGCTTGAATACATATGGGGTGCGGCTGGTGGAACACTCATGGGTATCGGTGCAACGCTTGCAGGCGGTTGCACCACTGGCGGCTTCTTTGTGCCGTTAACATTTTCCTCAGCATCAGGCTGGGCGATGTGGGCGGGCCTGCTGGTCGGTGCTGTCATCGGTCTCAAGCTATTGTTATGGACAATGGAGAACATTACCTGGGGAACCACTGCGCCAGCATATCGACCGGCACGTTTAAAAAGATGGCACCCATTATTCGGAGTAGCGATCGCTGCATTCATCCTCTACTGGGCGATCAGATGGTGGACCTCAACTGAGGACATCAAGGCCGTACGTGCCTTATTAGTGGTCTCCGGTTTTGGCATCGGCTTCGTCCTGCACCGCTCGCGTTTCTGCCTGTCACGGGTATTCCGTGAACCGTTTATGACCGCCGAAGGCGAGATGACCAAGGCATTGATGCTGGCGGTAGCTCTGGGTGCACCGGTCAGCGCTGCATTTATCACGTTCGGCACCATAGACCCCTATCTCGCCATTCCTGCCCGGTTCTGGCTGGGCTCCGTACTGGGCGGCGTGATCTTTGGTATCGGCATGGTGTTTGCGGGCGGCTGTGCCTCGGGCTCGCTCTGGCGAATCGGCGAAGGCCACCTCAAGCTGGTGATGGCGGTAATCTTCTTTGCCTGGAGCGGATCGACAGCGAATGCCGTGCTCGGCAAGTTCGGCCTGTTAGCGGCTGATGTCGATATCGACTTCCTCGACGGCATGGCTGAAATTACCGGGCTAGGCTACCAGGCTTTCATGCCTGACCTCATGGGTGGCTGGGGAAGCACGCTGCTGACGACTTATGTGCTGCTGGCAATCTGGTACATCTTCATTCGTTACAATGAGTCGACTTCAAAGTTCACAGTATTTTAAATAACACAGATCTGTATAGGTTCGAAAAAACTGTTTCGAACAGTTTTTCACCCAAGCCCCGAAGGGGTAAAGCATAGGGATATTCTGAATAATTTATTCGCACAACGAGCATTAATATTGACACCTTCGTGCTAATAAATTCTCACCTACAACACTCCCCTGACAGTCATTATGAAAGAGGACAGGCCTTAGGTCTGCCGCTGGTTTCTATTTTATTAACCACACCATAATCTGACTTTTGCGATGGTTCTACAGCGGCAACTTCACCATGTTACCGTGGATGAACAACGCTTCGATAACAATCGCATTAAAGGCGCTGTGCAGCAGGATCGCAGGATAAACACTGTGGCAGGTGTCACGAAAATAGCCGAAAACCAATGATGGCACGATAACAGCAATCGAAAACAATGGCGGATTATGGAACATATGCACCATAACAAAGAGAACCGATGTTACGAGGTTTGCAGCGCTGATGCGCAACCACTCCCGCCTCGCCCAGCGCTGCTTCCTTAACTGCCCCTGCAGGATACCGCGGAACAGGATCTCCTCGACCAGCGGTTGCCAAATGACAAGCGACAACCATAACTTCCAGTGAAACTCGACACTACTGGAGAATGGCGGCAGAAGGTCATGAAGCAACCACAGTATAAGTACTGCGGACAGTAACACTGCAACGAACCGGTAATTACTATAACAGCGAGGCGCATGCAACAGCCCTGTCTCGTAAAGCAAAGCCGTCATGAATGAACCCCGTATTCTTTCGGCCGGTTCTATTTTACAGACTGCATCGTTTGCAGGCTTCTTGTTTTTTGACTCTGCTTTATCAGACATAATACCTATTAAAACAAAAACCCCCGCCACCAGGGAGGGGGTTTAAGCACTATTTTTACTTAGTGGTTGGTTAACGGGTACGCTTTCTCAGCCTCCAGCCAAGATAAGCAATCGCAGCCAGTACCAATCCGGGAAGGACGGGATCAAAACGTCCATCAGGATTGTAAGAGCAGAAACCACCACTACTTCCACCAGAAGCAGCGTCCGTATCAGTAATGGTTACCATTGCAGGGTTTGTACCTACAATCGCTGCACCACCCAGAGTACCCTGAGGACTACTGAGGCGAACACTAAAGCTTTCATCGCCCTCAACTGTCGCATCATCAAGGATTGCTATCGTGATAGTCTTGATTGTCTCACCATCAGCAAAGACAAGCGTGCCTGAATCAGGAACGTAGTCTTCGTTACCGACAGCCGTACCGGATTCGGTTTGATAGTCAACGGTGACGACATCTGTAGTACCACCGACGCGCTCAACAGTCATAACGACATTGCCACCATTCTCCGCTACTGAGTAACTGGCAGGACTAAACTGGACATTGCCAGAAGGCAAGCTAACGACGGCTGTGGAAGAGGCAGATGTAGGAACATCAGTTCCACCAAGACCATCATCAGCATCTATGTAGGTAACAATTACCGTCGTACCTACTGCAACATTACTGAAACCATCAGGCAAGTTACCAGCAAATGCACCACGGTCTTCGCCCAGTTCCTCAAGCGTCAACATATAAGGCGCAACCGATCCGTCGTCGGTGGTAACCTCAACCGTGGTAGTATCAATAAGGATTGGATTATTTATGTCTGCATCCATTACACGCGCCGTCAGCAGGCTGCCAGGAAGAAAAGGACTGGGGTCAATTCTTATATCAGCATCTGAGGAGGCATATCTCAGCGCAGGAGTAGGCGTCGCTCCAACATAAGTTGGATCCACTGAAGGATTATCAGCAATAACTGGCGTTATGCGGATGGTAAAGCTAGATGAAACAGCGCGGACATCACCAACCGTCACGATGTAATTCAGCCCGACATTAACCAGGTCATCAATTACACCCATGCTATATAAAGAGTTATTGCTCCATGTATTGGTAATCATGTCATCAGAAATATCAGCAAAACCACCTGCTTGACCTGTCATCCAGCCTATACCCGTGTTATTGACACCATACCATGCAACCAACTCTGCATCGGTATTCGGGTTGCCATCATCATCGTAGAAAATACCATAAGGCAGCATAGTGTTTGGCAGCCAGTCGCCGAACTGATTGACTGCAGCGCCAGTGACAGGAGGTATTGATGGATAATCGCTG